>Ga0079226_10003905_pt1 | contig 11401 bp, 7 predicted proteins | sample Poulit2014_FD_76345 | JGI IMG/M metagenome (GOLD analysis project Ga0079226, IMG submission 76345) | Agricultural soil microbial communities from Georgia to study Nitrogen management - Poultry litter 2014 | ecosystem: Environmental > Terrestrial > Soil > Agricultural land | place: USA: Georgia...
AGAATAAACAGTTACCCCACGACCCATTTTTTCATTTACTTGTTTAGCAATTTCATCAGGATTCTGTGAAATAATCGTAATCGCTTTTTTCACACTGAAACCTTCAATGATAAACTGCATTGCCTTTGTCGCCACATATAACATAATGATTGTCAAAAGTACTTTCTCTGTACCGATAACAAAGACCGAAGAACCAACAATAATTAAGTCAAAGAATAATAAACCATAACTAATGTTCCAGCCAAGATATTTATTGGTAATACTGGCTAAAATTGTCGTCCCTGCCGTCGTTCCACCAACACGAATGATAAGCCCGATTCCAATCCCACCTAATAAACCACCAAAAATCATATTGACGATGATTTCATTTGATTCAATCGACCAATTACGTGTCAAATGAAGGAAAATAGAATTTAAAATAACCGCAATAACGGTATAAAAAATAGTGTTTTTATTCAAAAATTTGTAACCTACAATAAGTAAAATACCATTCAAAATAAAAGTAACAAGACCTGGAGACCATTGATATACATAGTATAAAATAATGGATATTCCCGTCACACCACCTTCCCCTAAATCAGAAGGAATAATAAAAACATTAATCGCCAAGGCAAAAATTAGTGATCCTAAGATAATAACCGTCATATCAATGAATCTTCTCTTCACCAAAATACCACCTTTCCAAAATTGTTACGAATGTTTCACAATTAATAAACCTTATCACATTGTAGTAAAAAAATCTTGTGATGTACAAGGGAAAGGTGAGGGGATTTTGATTAAAATTTAAAGGAAAACATATTGCTTACCCATAATGCGTAGACTTTATTATCGATAATTCAATTTTAAATATAAAAATCTTTCTAAAATATTGTTTTATTAGTAATAATTGATGAATTTTTCTATAAACAATTGTTAAAACAATAGTTCTTTTGATATAATGCGTAATTAAATGGTATTTATCAGAATAATTAAGTTACTAAGTTAAAGGGTGATTTATATGAGTTATAAAGATCTTGAGATCAAACCCGAATATCGTTCTTTTGAAGATGATATTATTAAAGACTTTTATATTCCCGTATTAAAGAAAACAAAAACTTACAAAAGAGCTGTAGGATATTTTTCATCTACAGCTTTAATCGAAGTAACCAAAGGAATCAAAGGATTAATTAGTAACAATGGGAAAATAAAAATTATTGCATCCCCTGAACTTACTGAAAAAGATTTAAAATCAATAGAGGAAGGATATCAAAGTAGAGAAGAAGTTATAAACAATGCAGTAGTAAATTGTATAGATAGCCTAGATATAACAGATAACTTTGATAAAAAAAGAATAAATTTGTTAGCTCACTTAATTAAAAAAAATATTTTAGATATAAAAATTGCTTTTTTAGATACAGGCAAGGGGATCGGGATGTATCATGAAAAAATGGGGATTGTAGAAGATCTGTATGATAATACAATTGTTTTTGCCGGATCATTAAACGAAACAAAATCGGCACTTTCTTACAATTATGAATCAATAGATGTTTTTTGTTCATGGAAAAATGAAGAAGAGCGAGTGTCGTTGAAAACAGATGCATTTGATCGTCTTTGGAATAATGAAATTCAAGCAGTAAAAACAATTGAATTTCCGGACGTAGCAAAAGAAAAATTACAAAAATACATATTTGAAGAACCAGACTATGAAATTGATGAAAAAGAAGGCTTAGTAAAAGATGAATCGGAAATATATGAAATAAATTACGAGGGGCCAAAATTACCAGATGTTATTAAGTTAAGAGATTATCAAAAAGAGGCTATTGCAAATTGGCAGAAATCCGATTACCGGGGGATTTTTGACATGGCTACAGGAACTGGTAAAACAATAACTGGATTAGCTGCCGCAACAGAACTATTTGAAAACAGTAACAGAAGATTGGCTATAGTCATAGTATGTCCTTATCAACATTTAGTTGAGCAGTGGGTAGAGGATATCAAGCTTTTTGATATGAAACCGATAATAGGTTATTCAGCAAGTAAACAGAAGAAATGGCGCGAAAATTTAAGAACTAGTATTAATTCATATAATTATGAATTAATTAATCATTTTTGTTTCGTAACAACAAACGCAACATTTAGTACGAAAAGAATACATGAATCTTTAGCAGGTATTAAGGGTAATTTGTTATTAGTCATTGATGAAGCGCATAATTTTGGTGCAAGACACTATGCTAAACATCTATTATCAAATGCAAATTATCGATTAGCTTTGTCAGCAACAATTGAAAGACATAACGATGAAGAGGGCACAGACATTCTTTACGACTACTTTGGAAAGAAAAGCATTGAATATACATTAAAAGATGCAATAGACAACGACATGCTGACTCCTTATGAATATTATCCTATACCTGTTTACTTAGAAGAAGATGAATTGGAAGAATATAAAAAACTAACTTACGAAATTAGTAAAAGAATTAGTAAGGATAAAAGTGGAAAAGTTACATTCAATGAATCAGCAAAAAGGTTTTTAATTGAAAGAGCAAGAGTAATAGCAGGGGCAAGGAATAAACTAGAAGCACTGAAAAATGAAATGGAAACAAAGAAAGATGAAGATAATATATTAGTTTACTGTGGTGCTGCTACAGTAAATGATCAAGGATATATTGAGGGAGAACCTGTAGAAAGTGAAATGCGTCAAATTGATGCGGTTACGAAAATATTAGGTAATGAATTAGGGATGTATGTTGGTCAATTTACCTCAAAAGAAAATTCTGCAGAAAGAGATGCATTAACAAAAAGATTTGCTAATAATGAGTATTTACAAGCTTTAATAGCAATTCGTTGTTTAGATGAAGGGGTTAATATTCCAAGTGTTCAAACAGCATTTATATTAGCGAGTAGTACGAATCCAAAAGAATACATTCAAAGAAGGGGGCGAGTATTAAGGTTATATGACGGTAAAACCAAAGCTGTTATTTATGATTTTATTACTTTGCCAGCACCATTAGATGAATTAGCTTATTTACCTGAAGAAGATTTAACCTCTTATAAAGGCTTAATTAAACGTGAAACAGAAAGAATGAAAGATTTTGCAAGTATTGCATTAAATTCATCAGTAGCTGATTTTATGATTTTTGATTTAGAAAGTATATTTAAACTTTATGAAGTGGAGGAAGAGAGCGATGAGCAGTATATTTAAACAAAGAGAAAAAGAAATTGAATTAGATGAAATAAAGTTACGTAGAATGCGTTTGGCAATTTATAATTTAGAAAGAGAATTTTATCGTACAAAAAAATACACACACGAAGAAATGAAAAGAAAAATTCGTGAAATTATTGTGAGAGAATATAGAAAGAAAATTTAGGGGGTACTAACGTGTATATTAAACGATTAACTATCGAGAATTTTAGACAGTTTAAAGATAAAGAAGTTATAGAATTTTCGAATGAAAAAGAAGCAAATATAACACTGATTCTTGGAGATAACACTAGCGGTAAAACAACAATTTTACAATCATTCTTATGGTGTTTATACGGTGAACAAAAAATTACATTTAAAAGTAAGCATCAATTATACAATGAAGAAAACGCAAGAGAGATGAAGAATGGTGAATATAAAGATATAAAAGTTATTTTAGAAATCGAACATTTAAACACAGCATACATCGTTGAAAGGACACAAGAGTGTTTTAAATCAAATGATAATGTTAGGTTGTTAACAAATTCAAATCCAAGAGTATTTTATAGAAATGAAAAGGGAGAAATGGAAGAGGTAGAAGCAATTGATGCACAAAATGTTATAAATGACATATTACCCGCAGATCTATCTGAGTATTTCTTCTATGATACGGAAAGGTTTGGAAATATCACTGATAAGCAGGATGTAACTGAATCAGTGAAAGGTTTACTTGGTTTGAAAATTTTAGAAAATGCTTTAACAAGACATTTAGGTTTAAGAACGCAGAGTCAGACTGTAGTAGGGAGATTATATAATGAACTTAATCATGAAGGAAATGAAGATATAGAAAAATTAAAACAAAAAATAGATAGTTTACAAAAAAGCATTGAGAATGACAAAGAAATTATTGAATTGAACAAAAAAAATAAATCAGAGTATGAGACAGCTTTAGAAGCAAATGAAAAAACATTAAGAACATTAGCAGTTACTATGAGGTTGCAAGAGGAAATTGATGAGAAAAGAACAGAATTAGAAAGTGTAAAACGTGATTCAGAAAATAGTAAATTAGATTTTCTGAAGGAATTTAAAAGAGGAACGCTAGACTTCTTCATTAAACCATTATTAAATGAAACGCATGTTCTCATTGATAATACAGAGATAAAAGAAGAGTTTATTCGTGGAATGGATGCTGACGCAATTGATGACATTATTTCGCGAGGTACTTGTGTATGCGGAACTAAAATTAGAAGAGAGTCCATTCAATATGAGGAACTTCAAAAAGCTTTACAAATAATACCGCCTCATTCCATTGGTGTTCTTGTAAATACACATCAAACTCTTGTTAGTAACATCATAAACAAAGAGAACTATTTCAAAGATTCATTAGTTACTAGGCATAAGACAATTGAAAAACATAATACAAAAATAGATCAGTTGGATCATTTTATTGAAACTAAACAAGAGGATATTAAGGGAATTGAAAATGCTAAAGGAATTCAAGATAAAATAGAGTCTTATCGTAAAAAGATTAATAAACTAGAGAATGATATTAGAGACAAGGAATATAATATCCGTTATTCTAACGAACAGATAGATAAACTAAACAATGAAATTAGCAGTTACCTTCAAATAAATGAACACAATGAAGAAATATTGACATTATTAAAATATGCCGAGGCAGTAACAGACTGGTTCCAAGAGGACTATGATAGACAACATTCTGAAATTAGACAAGAGTTAGAAGAAAAAGTAAATTATTATTTCCAAGAGATTTATCATGGAGATAGAGTAGTTAAAATTGATGAAACTTACAGAGTAACTTTACATGATAAAGATAATCATTATTTAGTAACAGATGAATCAGCTGGATTAGAAACGGTAAAAAATTTCGCGTTTATTGCTGGTTTAGTTGAATTGGCAAAAAAGAAATTAGAAGAAAATAACAAGAGAATGGAAAGAGAAAGTGTAGAGGAAGATTATCCATTAGTACTCGACGCTCCTTTTTCAAATGTTGATGAAGAACATGTGGTAAATATCTCTAGTGTCCTACCTAAAGTGACTGGACAATTAATATTAATTGTAATGGAGAAAGACTGGAAGTATGCGGCTAAGGAATTAACATACAGGGTTGGAAAGAAGTATACATTAAATAAGCACACAGAATTATATACAACAATAAAGAAAGGATGATTAATATGTTTAAAGATGATGATCTATTAATGCATGGTAAACATGCTTATTATATGCAGTTGTTAGCCCCAAGAGATAAAGAACAAAATGCAACTAGATTATTTAATAGATATATAGATGTATATATGATTGGAGCGGTGGTAGGTTATATTTACGGCGTAAAAGAAGATAGAGATAATCAGAGTGAATATAAAACGAAGACAGCTAATATCCCATTAACAACCATTAGAAGAGAAAGAACGAATTTAATGATAATATACCGTACGATAATGTTATTGGACAATAAAGATGAAACTTCAGAAGAAACACGAATTGACAGGGCATTTAAAGACGACTTATTTGATGATAGGTTGAAACAAAAACAAATAAACGACGAATTATTTAATAGTTTTGTACGTGGAGGTATTTCTTATTTATATGAAAAACTATATAATGAAACACTAACTATTGAAGATAGGATTGAACGTATTATGAATTTGGTAGAAGAATTCCATGATGATTACTATGATAAAAACTATCTAGAAGAAATTGATTACGAAATAGATCGTGTATAAGAGGTTTATTAAGGAGCGTTTACATTGGGATATAATCAACATCAAAGTTTTTTCCTGAGAGAAAGATGGTTAGGAAAAGGATTAAGGGCATTAGTAAAAAATGAACGTTTTTTCTTTGAAGATGATGCATTTGAAAAACTTGGACTAGGCAAAAATATGGTCCAATCTTTACAACATTGGTTGATTGCAGTAGGAGCAGTTATATCAGAAGGAACAGGAAAAGATAGAGTGTTAACATTTACTAAGTTCGGGCAATGGTTATTAGAAAATGATGCAGCACTTAAATATTTTGATACAGTTGCTATGTTGCATTATAATTTAACAGCGGAAGACGAACCAAGTTCTACTTGGTATTGGTACTTTAATAATTATAATGAGGATATTTCCGACAAAGATGAAATATTTAATAACCTAAATGAGTGGGTGCAAGAACGAGAAATAAGAGTTGTATCTGAAAATTCAATTTCACGAGATGTTGATTGTCTGTTAAGAATGTATTCATTAGATGATGAGCCAGATGATCCAGAAGAAGTTATATCAAGCCCATTCTCTAAATTGCATTTAATTAAGCAAAGAGGGGGAATTTGGCATAAAAATGAAATTAAAATTCCAAATGATAATGTATTGTTTGTTAAGTATGCATTGTGTTCTTATGCTGAAAAAAATGAACAATATGAAATTAACTTAGAGGATATTTTAAATAAAGCGGGACTATTAGGTAAAATTTATAACATGAATTCTTCTACAATCGTGCAGTCATTAACTAGACTTGAACACGATCCCTTTTATAAAATTGAATTTACTAGAACAAATAATTTAGATGTTATCAAATTACCCAAAATATCAGTTAATGAGTTACTAGATCAACATAAGTTTTGAAGGGTTGTTATATAAGTGATTTCTCAAAAAGAATTTAGAACAAGTGTAAATGTTGAGTATGATATAGGTGAAGAGAATTTTTTTCGGAAGTATTTACCAACACCTTCTCATGCAGATTCTATTATTGGTATTACAAAAGGTTTTTACAATAATAATACAAATTCAGCCCACATAATGATTGGGCCATATGGTAGTGGGAAATCATTATTGGCTACTGTTATCGCAAATATAGTTGGAAGAAAAATGGATGAAGAAACGGTAGGAGAATTAACAAGTAAGTTTAAAAAAGTACATCAAAATGTATACGAAAGTTTAAAGACACTACAAAATTTAGAACTAAAATATATTCCAATTACATTGAGTGGGAGCTATCATGATTTTGGTGATAACTTAATAGAAAAAATCCAACAACAACTATCAAATGTTGGTGTTGATTTAGAACTGCCAACAGAAAGAAACAACATTATTAAAATAATAGAAACATGGGAAAGTGAATTTCCTTATACGTATGAAACATTTGTAGATTATATTAGAAATGAATTTTCGAATATATATAATTTTAAAGAAGCGGTATTAAATGGTAATCGAACAGAAATTGAATGGTTTAAAAAGACATATCCTAAATTAACATCTGGTGCAACTTTTGATGCTTCTAGTAATGGAAACTTTCAAGAAAACTTAAAGCATGTGTTAAAAATTTTAGAGGATGAAAAAATAGGCATATTTATCATTCATGATGAATTTGGACGTTTTTTACAAGAATTAGATCAACAAAAAATAAATAAAACAATGCAAGAAATTCAAGATATTGCTGAATTTGTAAGCCGGTCAAATAATTATATACAACTATTATTAATTTCCCATCAAGGTATGTCGCAGTACATGCGTGGTTTTACTCAAGAATATCAATCAGAATTCCAAAGGATTGAAAAAAGATATTCATCCTATTTTGTAGAGAGTGATGCTGGAACTTATTATCGTATAGTTGAGAATTATTTGGCGAACAACTATGAAGGTGAAAATAATAAATTAGATGAAACGATTGCATCAAAGTTACGAGAATTTAATTTATTCCCAGAGCTAAATCATCATGAGATAGAAAATCTCATTGTAAAAGGTTGTCATCCGATACATCCGATTACCTTGTACTTACTGCCAAAAATATCAAGGGTATTTGGTCAAAATGAGAGAACGTTGTTCACGTACCTAGAGTCAGATGAAACTAGTTCATTAAAAAAACAATTAGAAAAAAATTCTTCATACGTATATGCTGATACATTATTCGATTACTTTTTTACAAATGCAAAGTTACAAGAGATTTATGATGAGAGTATACAAAGCATTGTAAATACATACTTAAATATAAGGGCAAACTTGGATGCTAGAAAAACAAATGCACATCGAATTATTAAATTCATTACACTCTGGGAGCTAACGAATTCAAATACTCTTTATAAATTAGATGAAAATTTATTATCGTTTGCTACAGGGATAGAGAATAATCGTCTAAAAGAATTAATGAATGAATTAGTTGATGAAAAGCATATTCGTTTTAATTTAGTGCAGCAAAGATGGGAACTATATGAGGGAAGTTCTGTTGTCATTAAGGATTTAATTGAAAATAAAAAATATGAGATGAATATTACTTTGCAAAATAGATTAGATGTATTAAAGAAGTTATTAGCAAAGAAGTATTATCTTGCACGCGACTATAATGAAGAAAAGAACATTACCCGTTTTATGCGAGTGCAACTAATTAACTCTACAGCTTTTATAAGTAAAAACTTCGATGAAGCAAAAGTGAAGTCAGCACAGTCAGATGGGACAATAAATTATATCATCTTGGATAATATAAATGACCATGCAAAAGTAACTGCCAAAATTAATCAATTCGATAATGATTCAATCATATTTGCTGTTCTAAGGAAAGATATGATAAGCATTCAGGAAGCTATAGAATCATACATTGTCGTTGAAGAATTAAAACAAGATTTGACGTTGTTATCAGAATACAAAAACCTTAAAAATGAACTGATCGTATTTATGGAGGATTTTCGATACGAGATTAAGACTTATTTGAAATCCTTTATCAAATTTGAATCTAGCGTTGATTGGTTTCATAAAGGACGTTTAATTTTAATTAACAGTGAAATCGAATTAGAAAATTTAATTAGTGAAATTATGTGGAAATTGTATCCTAAAACACCGATCATTATGAATGATTTAGTTAACAGATATCATGTAATCGGTATACAAAAGCGCTCATTAAAAGCGGTTATTGATAATGTGTTAAATACGTTTTACGAAGAAAATATAGGAATTGACGGTCAAGGTCCAGCCTATCTAATTTATGCGACAATCATTAAAAATAATGATATTAATTTAAAACAGTTAGATGAAATAAAAGATCCAAATTTTAAGAACCTAAGAAAATATTTAGTGTCGTATTTAGAGAATGAACCAGAAGGTAAACTAATTGATTTGTATAATATTTTGGCTAAAGCACCATATGGAATTCGCCCTCCATTAATACCTTTGGTAACAAGTATTTTATTACGCGATAAATGGAATCAATTCATGTTTTATCGAAATAAAATGTTTGTACCAGCATTAGAGGGTGAAAAAATTCACGAAATGTTTAATGAAGCGAATGATTATGAATATGTATTTCATAATTATTCAGATGACATGATTTCCTTCATGAATCAATTAGAGAACAGATTATCTGCTCATATAAGTGAACATGTAGCAGATGAAACAATTCTCATAAAAGTGAGTAGTGGGTTATTAAATTGGTTAAGAAACTTACCTAGACAAGTTCAGATGACAAATAGATTTTTATCTGATGAATTATTAGAATTAAAAGCCATTATTCGCCAAAGTGAAGTCAATCCATTAAAAAGTTCAGAAGAATTACATGAAATGTTTAATGGCGACTTTACAGAACTTAATATCAAGTTAGAACTGCTTGAAAATGCACATAATAAGTTTGTTGTAGATGTAACTAATGAATTATGTAACGCAATAGGTGTAGATTCATTTGAGCAGAAAAATGATTTTATTGAAAAATGGGACCAGGAAAAACAAATTAAAAGTCATTTGTTATCTAGCTTGAATCAGTCTTCTAATATAGATGAGTTTTTATATCAATTTATAGGTACCGAATTAAAAGATTGGTCAGATATTAACTATGATTTATTCCGAACACAACTTACTAACGACATTGAGGAATTAAGTACAGACAGAAAAATTGACGATAACTCTTTCGAACTGTATATTGATGATAGTTATAAACAGATTAAAAAGGTAGAGTTATCAAAGAAATCTGAAGTAATTTTTAATAATATAGATAGAATTGTTAAAAATGCTGGTAGAAATGTACCTCGCGAAGAAATTAATTTTATTTTATTAAAATTAATGCAGGAGTACATGGAATAGGAGTTGATACAATGTCAGAAAGAAAACCAGTACATGTTGCAATGTTTAGTGGTGGGGCATCGAGTGCGTATGTTGCCTATCAAATGGTACAAACGCATGGGAAAGAGAATTGTATCTTATTTTTCACTAATACTTTATGGGAAGACGAAGATAATTATCGTTTTATGGATGAAGTTGCTGAATATATCGGTATTGAAGTAACTGAAAGAATAGATGGTAGAACGCCAGAAGAGGTGTTTTTCGAAACGAAGTTTTTAGGGAATTCTAGGTTAGCTAGATGTTCCGAAGAATTAAAAGTAAAACAGACTATCGTTTTCTTAGAAGAGTTACGAGACTTCGAAAATTTAGAGCCGATTCTATATTTCGGAATTGGTCCCCATGAGTCGCATCGTGCGGATAATTTGAAGCACTTTTATGGACATTTTCCATTAGAGCCAGTAGAAACAAGATTCCCAATGATAGAAACATTCCGTGAAGATACGGATGCAAAGTACATTATCGAAAACGAATGGGGAATTAAACTACCAAGAATGTATGAGCTTGGTTTTTCTCATGCGAATTGTGCTGGTCGATGTGTGCGTGGCGGGTTCCAACATTATGCACAACTTTATAAAATTTGGCCAGATCAATATAAGTTGCAAGAAGAAATGGAAGAAGATTTCAGAGAACATTTTGAAAAACATGTTTCCATTTTAAAGAAAGACGGAAAGCCATATACATTAAAAGAATATCGTGAACGTATGGATGAGGAAGGATTGGAAAAATTCCTTAAAATACAAGATGATACAGTTCCATGTGTTTGTTCGTTTTCATAAAAAACTAAAGCGATTTTGCTTAATGAAAAATTTCTAGCATAAAAGAATTGCAAAACATATTTTGAAATATACATGTTAAGTAAAAATTGCATAAAAAATGCGAAGATGTATGGAAGCTAGATAATGCACTAAATAAAAAATCACTCTACAATTGGTAGGGTGATTTTTTATTTGTTAAACTATAAGTAGTAGAGGGGGAAATTTCATTGCAATATTTTTACCACTTCCTAGCACCAATTTCTAAAGAGTTGGCGCGGAATTTAAAAGAATTAGAAGGAACTATTTTCACTAGTCCACGTGCGATGATTTCTCATAGCCGGACCTTGATGGAAAATGTTTTGGACAAAGTGATGATCCATGAAAAC
>Ga0079226_10003906_pt1 | contig 11400 bp, 12 predicted proteins | sample Poulit2014_FD_76345 | JGI IMG/M metagenome (GOLD analysis project Ga0079226, IMG submission 76345) | Agricultural soil microbial communities from Georgia to study Nitrogen management - Poultry litter 2014 | ecosystem: Environmental > Terrestrial > Soil > Agricultural land | place: USA: Georgia...
CACCGATTTCAATAACCGTTCCGACATCGCTTACTTCTATATCTGAATCAAACGTTTCAATTTGCTGTTTAATCAATTTACTGATTTCTTCAGCTTTAATGCTCATACCATTTCACCCCTATCCTCAATTGTTTGCAGAGATAATATCTCGTTCCATACGCTTTAACTTTCTTTTTAGAGATCCATCAAAAATGGTATTACCAACTTGGACTTTTATCCCACCTAAAATCTCTGGATCTACAATATTGATAAGGTGAATGTCCTTTTTATTAAAGCGTTTTGCGAATGTTTGCTTAAGCTTGTCCCGCTCTAAAGCAGATAATTCGCGAACAGAATATACTTTCGCTTCTGCAATTCCTTTTTTATCATTTACGAGCTGGATAAAATCATCAACAATAGATGAGACTATCCCGGTACGCCCACGTTCTAATAGCAACTTCAATGTATGTAGTACATCAACATGAAGCCCATCAAACGCCTTGTCCAGCACCTGCTGTTTTTTCTCATTTCCCACACTAGGATGGGCTAAGAATGTATCAAGCTGTTTGTTATTGCTAAAAACTTCTTTTACAACTATTAAATCATTTTTTAAAGTTTCTAGTGTGTTTTTTTCTTCACCGAGTTGAAAGAGAGCATCTGCATACCGTTTTGCGACAATATTTTTACTCATTGCTCTTCTCCTACCTCTTTAATGTATTCATCAATCAATTTCTCTTGATCTTCTGCATTAATCTCTTTTTCAATTACTTTACTAGCAATAAGCACAGAAAGCGATGAGACTTGAGCTTGAAGCGCTTGAACAGCTTGCTCTTTTTCATTTTGGATATCAGCTTGTGCCTGTTGTTTAATACGTTCTGCTTCTTTCGTTGCAGATTCAATGATATCCTTTTCTTGCTTTACTCCAGCTTTCTTAGCATCTTCAATGATTTGTTGTGCTTCTTTTTTCACTTCATTTAATTGAGCAGCTGCTTCTTTTGAAGCTTTTTCAGCCTCCAAACGGCTTTTTTCGGCTGCTTCGATTTCATTTGAGACGTATTCCTCACGCTTTTGCATCATGTTCATGAGGGGGCCCCAAGCGAATTTTTTAAGTAAGGCGAGTAAAATAAGGAAAACGACTAATTGAACAATCATGTCGCCTAGTCTAAGCCCACCAAGACTTGCTCCAACGGTCAAAAGGCCAAAGTATGAATGCACAGATTCCACTCCTTCCATGTTTGCATTTACTTAGATCTATATCGTGACGCATGTAAAGGTCGAAACAACATAAAGCAATGGCGAAGCTTCTCTTAACATAAACTTCGCCATTTTAAATTTCTTATTGAGAACACTACTGGAAAATAGCGATAAATGCGATAACCGCTGCAATAATCGGAATAGCCTCAACTAATGCTACCCCAATAAACATAATCGTTTGTAGTGAACCTCTTAATTCTGGTTGACGTGCAATTCCTTCCAATGTCTTACTAACAATCATAGCGTTTCCGAATCCTGCTCCTAACGCTGCTAGTCCAATTGCAATTGCTGCTGCTAAAGCTCCCATTTATAATTTCCTCCTTTAATTTCTTAACTCTTTTTTATAAAATTAACTATTGGTCACTGCTCACTTTTTGAGACAAATATACCATTGTTAATATTGTAAATATGAATGCCTGGATGGCACCAATAAACAGACTGAATGCCTGCCAAGCGAGCATTGGAATCACTGAACCAAGGAATCCAAATACTCCTGATGCACCTAATCCTACGAGAAGGGTCATCAAAACTCCTCCAGCGTAAATGTTACCAAACAAACGCAAACCCAGTGTAAGTGTATTAGTAAACTCTGAGATGATATTAAATGGCAACATAATTGATACTGGGCTGACAAAATCTTTAAAATAAGCATTTGCACCTTTAAGTTTGACACCATAATAATGTGTCAGCACAACGATCATTCCTGATAAGGTCAATGCCAGCGTTGCATCACCAGTAGGTGATTTCCACCATAGAGTGTCACCAATGGCAATATTGGTTACAACTCCTACAGCGTTAGCTACAAGAATATATGTAATCAATGTCAGGCCAAGCGGTAGAAAAACTTTTCCTGTTTTCCAATCCATGGTGTCGTTAATCATGCCTTTAACAAAATCAACTGCCCATTCCATTAAGTTTTGCATCCCTGTTGGTTTCATCTGCAAATTCCGGCTACCGATTAAAGCGATGATGAACACAATCAAGGAACAAATGATTATCATGACAACATTTGCTAAATCAAAATCAAGCCACGGTATGCCAAATACATTTTCAACTATAGGTGCTTCCTGATCCACTTCACTCACCTCTTTTCAAACATTTGTCTATTTTTTAATCCATGCCTATTTATTATTTCATTCTTAAATGTAACATAGAATATATAGGACATGTTTCAAAACTACTTCTCTCGGGAAAAAGTACGAATACCAAAATCAATTACAATAATAACGTAGGACGAAATTAATCCAAGAATGACACCAATTATATGAAAATGCGCTTTAAATTGAATTGCAATTAGTATTGCTAACCCAGCACTCAGCATCCTAGTAAATGTTCCTATACCTAATATAGGTTTGTTACTTTCAAGAGCAGACTCACCAAAACGTCTAATTTTCCGCTGAAGGTTCCATAAATTGTAAAAGCTTACAATCGTCCCCAGTAGCAGCCCGTTAAAAAAGTAAGTATAAGAGCTGAAACCTATTCCCAGAACGATTAGTGCTAGGAGATAAAACATCCATTTTCTTTGGCGACTTACCATATGTTCATATTCCGACATTTTCCCACTTTTCTCCCAACCCGATTGATACAATTTTATGTATCTTATTAACACTTGTTTTCTCTATTGGTTTCAGCCAAGAAAGTAACTTTTCACTTCTCAGCTGTGATAAGAGTCACTGCCTTTAAGATTTAATTTGTTATTATAAACATATAGATTTTAAAGATAGAATGAAACCCTTACCAATCCACACTAGACAAGTTTACAATAGGTGCATGTCGTTGTCAATCTGTTTATGAATTAACTTTTTTGTATAGATCCTACAAACCGATAGTCTTTTATCCCCTATTGATTTCAATATTTTAAAAGCCTTATTTTCCATTATAATAGATATTTATTGAATAAAAAGTGACGTTTTTGTGAACTTTCATAGTCGCAATTGATTATTTTCTTTCCATCTATTTTACCGTATTTTATAACTTGGATATCTTATCTTTCATCGCTTCTACAGCTTGATTATCTTCCGCCCATTCAAAAGCCATTATCGCTTGCTGATAGAATTTTTCAGCTTCCTTTTCATCAGATTGAGAAGAAATATCACCAAGTCCCCTGTATGCATATCCGATAATCATCGAATCCTCCGCTTGCTCTGCATGATGTAGGGATTTTTCCATAAATCTCCTTGCATGTATATGCTGATTATTCAGCAAGTAGATCATACCTTGCTCATAAACATTAGCCGCCAACTCTAAATGAAAATCACCATCAAGTGTCTTATAAATTTCTGCCTCTGTCGAAAGAAAACGAAGTGCTTTATCATATTGTCCAGCAAGCCGCTCAACCATTCCAAGCTGATGATAAGCAATTGCTTCCTCTTCCTTATTCCCCTCATTTTCGGCAATACGTAAAATTTCTAGATAAAGCTCGCTTGCTTCAGTGTAATTTCCCAGTTCACTTTTCACGAGAGCAAATCCATGCATTGCCTGCTTATATGCTGGTGACTCTTTGTCTTCGATTTTATCAAGACATTCCAAAAATAAAATTTCCGCTTGTTTCATACGGCCTTTTTCAAATGCATTATAGGCATTTTGAAGCTTTTTAACCATCTGTCTCATTTTCTCACCATCTTTTAAGGAAAATATAAACTGTGAACTTTTATCATCATAGCATCGAAGTGAACTTAAGACTAACATATAGTTTTCATTTGCTTTCTAGGAAGTCACAATCTAATCTCCAATTAAAAAAGCTGACGAAATTCACCAGAATGGTTTTCCGTCAGCTTCCCTAACTTTACAACTAAGGTTCTATTACAATCATTGTTTCATGACTTTCATATTCACCATTTTCCAATTCAACGGTGATCAAGGCTTTATATACACCTGGTTTTCCTAAATCAGTCTTTGCCATTTCACCTTCGTTTAACCCCATTTGAGGCTCATCTAATCGTAAGAAATGTTGTTCATACATAAGTGTGTCAGGGTTATAAAGGTTAATATCCACTGATTTTGCTTGTTCAGTTAAATAGATTTGATACTGGAATTTATCTTCTGCTAATGGTTTTAATGCAAAACCAAATCCCATTGCTTTAGGATTATCAGCTACTTCACTTATAAATAAATAAGGGAGTTGATACGTTTGGCCATTTCCTTCTAATGTAAGCCATCCTTGATGCGTCCCTTCTTCCAATAGTTGAGGATTTACATCTATATCCACCTGTATCGTTTTTTTCTCTCTTTTTCCAAGCGTAAATGTCTGTGGCAAATTCCAGCTTATCCCTTTTTTATTTTTCGGGATTTTAAAAGAAAAGGTTTTTGACTCATTTGTTGTATTTTCAATGGTAAGTTCGGCTGTTTTTTTCCGATTTTTATTGTCAACTTCTCCAAAGGATAATGTTGGGTCGTGAATAATGGTTGAGGTTTCAACTGCTTTTTTGGGCTGGACCATCCCTGTTCCTTGGACGATAGGTTCTAAAAGTTCCCCCTCATCACTGATCATTTGGTTTGCTGATGTTTTTAACGCACCAATAATTTGTTCATTGGACCAATCTGGTTTAGCTTCTTTGATCAATGCAATGACTCCTGATGCATGGGGAGCAGCCATACTTGTCCCTTGTAAAACTTGATAACCACCAGGAACAGTGCTTAATATATCCGTACCTGGAGCAAGAATATCAGGTTTAATATCCCAATTTACCGTAACAGGACCTCTTGAGCTAAAATCTGCTACACCACTTATCTTCTCTTCATATTCTGTATCAAGGTAAAGTGTTTTTTCGTTACTTTGACGTGCAAGCCATTCGCCATCCTTTTTTGATAATTGTGCGACTGGAATCGTAACTTGTTCCTCACCAACAATGGAGCCTTGAAAATCTTCCTCTTCATGATTGTAAATTAATACAGCTTCCGCTCCTTGTTTCTGTGCATTTTTTGCTATCTCATAAAAAGGAATTTCTCCTCTTTTTACTAATGCAATTTTTCCTGTAAAATCTTCATTTTCTGTTGCAACTGCATAATCTTTCGTTAACTTCCAGGGAACTGATCCCATAAAAGGCTTTATATGTAACTTCCTGTCACTCATTGCCTCAGATAAATAAGGTATTTGCTTTGATTGTTCTGCGGCTCCAATCGAAAGAGCCTTGGAAGCTGTAGCAGGGGAGCCGACTGTCCAGTCATTTGGCCCACTATTTCCATTTGCTATAACGACTGAAATACCAAGATCGGTTGCTTTATTTACAGCAACACTTGTTGGATAATCAGGGCCATTTATGTCATTCCCTAGCGATAAATTAATAATATCCATCCCATCTTTTACCGCCTGTTCCATCGCTGCGATGATTTGTACGGAGGAACCCATACCACCTGGACCAAGTGCCCTGTAAGCATAAACTTCCGAATCTGGTGCGACACCAGTTAGGAAACCATTTCCGGCAATAATTCCTGCAACATGGGATCCATGTTGGGTTGGTATACCTTGTTCAGGCAATGTTTCCATTGGATCCTCATCCAAATCAACTAAATCATAACCACCACGATAGTTCGTTTCTAAATCTGGATGCGTATAGTCAATTCCTGTATCAATAACTCCTACTTTAATTCCTTTTCCAGTATATTCGGTATCGTTTAGTGTTTCGGGGAGTACAATTTGCTCGGTATCTTCTATATCATCAGCCGAAAGAACAGGAGGAGAATCTAATGCTTTTACTTCATTTGTTTTATAAGAAACAGATGGATGAATGGCTCTTACAAATTCTAGGGAAGATAGACGGCTTAGCACGTCTGGAGAAGCTTTTATTGCAAGACCTTCGAATAATGTATCATAAACGGAAACTACATCAACACTCGGATGATAGATGTTAAGAAATTTTTTATGTTCATGAGGATTCCCTTCCACCTCAATAATAATCGCTTGTTCTTCTTCATTTTCTTTTTTCTCTTCACTATCCCACGCCTGAATATAGCTAGGTGAAAGGGCTATAAATAAAATGGATAATATCAAAAACAACCGCCGCATCGAACCACCTCTTTTAAGTTAGGGTGTATCGAAAAAGAAGAAAATATACTTTTGAATAGTAAAATTTGCAGCTCATTCGGATGTCTCTATCGGTCAAAGAGTCATGGGGAATGATTCTAGCCGTGAGAAGCCTTCTCTCGGACAAAGTTCACGAGAAATGACGAAATTCGACCGTGAGGAGCCCTCTCTCGGACAAAGTTCACGAGAAATGATCAAATTCAACCGTGAGAAGCCCCCTCTCGGACAAAGTTCACGAGAAATGACGAAATTCGACCGTGAGAAGCCTTCTCTCGGACAAAGTTCATGAGAAATGATCAAATTCAACCGTGAGAAGCCCCCTCTCGGACAAAGTTCACTAATGTAGTGATAAAACAAAAAATGGCTTCAATCATTTTGATGATCGAAACCATTTATATTTTGTACCAGTTCCTTTACACTATTTTCTAAAGTAATTTAAAATCGCATCTACTATTCGTCGTGATGCTTCTCCGTCACCATAAGGATTCGAAGCTTTTGCCATTTTCTCATATGCCTCTTTACTGGAAAGTAGTTCACTTGCCATATTAAAGATCACATCTTCATCTGTTCCTGCTAATTTTAATGTACCCGCTTCAATCCCTTCTGGACGTTCCGTTGTATCTCTTAAAACAAGAACAGGAACGCCAAGGGATGGTGCTTCCTCTTGGATTCCACCAGAATCGGTTAAAATTAAATGAGCATGGGCAGCCAAATTATGAAAATCAATGACACTGAGCGGTTCAATCAGCTGAATTCGTTCATCGCCACCTAAAATTTCATTTGCTGTTTCACGTACAACAGGATTCAAATGAACTGGGTAAACAACTTGAATATCATCATGCTCAGCTACTAATCGTTTAATCGCCCGAAACATTTGCTCCATGTTTTCACCTAAATTTTCCCTACGGTGGGCTGTCATTAATACTAAACGGCGACCATTTAATTGTTCAAGAACCGGATGAACATAGTCCTCATGAACCGTTGTCTTAAGCGCATCAATTGCTGTATTTCCAGTTACATAGATACTGTCTTCCTGTTTATTTTCTGCTAACAAGTTTTGTTTCGCCTTTTCAGTTGGAGAAAAATGCATGTCAGCAACAACACCAGTTAGTAGGCGGTTCATTTCTTCAGGATATGGTGAAAACTTATTCCACGTTCTTAGGCCTGCCTCTACATGTCCAACTGCAACTTTATTATAAAAAGCAGCAAGAGACGCAGCAAACGTCGTTGTTGTATCTCCATGAACAAGAACAATGTCAGGTTTCGTTTCTTTCATCAGTTGATCCAGACCCTCCAGAACCCGTGTTGTAATCTGCGCTAACGATTGTTTTTTCTTCATCACATTCAAATCAAAGTCTGGTTTAATTTGGAAAATATCGAGGACTTGGTCAAGCATTTCTCTGTGCTGAGCAGTTACGGTTACGATTGACTCAATTTGCTCTGTTTTCTTTTTCAATTCTAAAACAAGTGGAGCCATTTTAATTGCTTCAGGTCTTGTCCCAAAAATAGTCATGACTTTCAATCGTTTTCCCATTCCATGTTCCTCCAAACTAAGTTACTTCTTAAATTTATATTACTTCGTACCAAATAAACGATCTCCTGCATCTCCTAGGCCAGGTATAATATAACCATTTTCATCTAACTTATCGTCTTTGGCTGCTAAATAGATATCCACATCAGGATGCTCTTTATTAATTAATTCAACACCTTCAGGGGCGCCAACTAGACAGACAAGTTTGATTTGTTTTGCTCCACGCTTCTTCAGTGAATGAATTGCATCGTTTGCAGAGCCACCTGTCGCAAGCATTGGGTCAAGTACAATTAGTTCACGCTCGGAAATATCGGAAGGAAGCTTTATATAGTACTCGACAGGTTGTAAAGTTTCAGGATCACGATATAATCCGACATGGCCGACTTTTGCAGCTGGAAGCAAATTCAACATACCGTCTACCATACCAAGACCTGCACGCAGAATTGGAATAAGACCTATTTTTTTGCCGGCTAAAACATTTGATTTCGTCTCAACAACTGGTGTTTCCACCGTTTTTTCCTGGACTGGTAAATTCCTCGTTATTTCAAAAGCCATTAACATTGCAACTTCATCAACAAGCTCACGAAATTCCTTTGTGCCTGTATTTTTGTCTCTGATGATTGTTAGTTTATGTTGGATTAATGGATGTTCAAGTACATGTACTTTTCCCATCTTGTCGATCACTCCTTCAGATTAGTTGTATCCATGAAATTGTACAGAAAAAGATAAACAGATTCAAGAATTTCCTCAAAATCGATATATCATCTCAGTTAATTTTTTGTTTAAATATGATTGCTTCGCCTATCACAGTCTTAAAAAATTCCTCGTGACTTTGTATAAAAGAGTAATGTTATAAAACTTAATTCTTATACATCTGATAAACTAATGAAATTCATTTTTTCTTCTAATAATGGTTCAGTGCTTTACCTTCGTTTCGGTAGAATACTTCGCTTTCCCCGGACACGGCCTGCTTCCTCAGCCACCGACGGAAAGCGTAGTATTTTTTTCCGTAGCGATGGAATAACACTTTCCCAATTTCGGAAATGCGATAGAAATACTGAATAAATTTAGTGCACAGTTTATAGATTATTTGAATTCATAAAACCTTAACAAATATTGCACACTCAAAAAAGATACTCCTTTTAGGCAAGGAGTATCTTAAACTTTTACTCGTAAAGAGGAAAACGCTCTGATAATGCAGAGACTCGTTTTTCTGCTTCTGCTAATTTTTCTTCGTTATCAATGTTTTTCAATGTAAGTGAAATGATGTTTGCAATCTCTTTCATTTCTTCTTCTTTAAAGCCGCGTGTTGTTACTGCAGCTGTTCCCATACGAACACCACTTGTTACCATTGGACTTTCTTTATCAAAAGGAATCGTATTTTTATTTGCAGTGACACCGATATTGTCAAGAACTTCTTCGGCCACTTTTCCTGTTAACTCAAGCGGGGTCACGTCTAGTAAAAGCAAGTGGTTATCTGTTCCACCTGAAACAATGCGAATTCCTTCTTCAATTAGTGCTTCGCCTAAAATTTTAGCGTTACGAACAACTTGTTCTGTATATGTTTTAAAATCTTCAGATAAAGCTTCTTTGAAACAAGTTGCTTTTGCTGCAATGACATGCATTAATGGTCCACCTTGCATACCTGGAAAAACAGATTTATCAATTTGTTTTGCATATTTTTCTTTACATAAAATCATGCCACCTCGTGGACCACGTAATGTTTTATGTGTTGTTGTCGTAACAAAGTCAGCATATGGCACTGGGTTTTGGTGAAGTCCTGTGGCAACAAGTCCTGCGATATGCGCCATATCTACTAATAGATATGCACCAACTTCATCCGCAATCTCACGGAACTTGGCAAAATCAAGCTCTCGAGAGTATGCACTTGCTCCTGTTACAATTAGCTTTGGCTTTACTTCTTTTGCTTTTTTCAAAACTTCATCATAATCTAGCTGTTCTGTTTCTTTATCTACACCATAATCTACGAAGTTATATAATTTTCCACTAAAATTCACTGGGCTTCCATGTGTTAAATGACCGCCATGATTTAAATTCATACCAAGTACAGTATCCCCTTGATCTAAAATCGTAAAGTATACGGCCATATTCGCCTGAGCACCAGAGTGTGGCTGAACGTTAACATGTTCTGCTGCAAATAATTCTTTTGCCCGGTCACGAGCTAAGTTTTCAACCACGTCAACATGTTCACATCCCCCATAATAGCGTTTACCCGGATAACCTTCCGCATATTTATTTGTTAAAACAGAACCCATCGCTTCCATAACAGATTCGGAAACGAAATTCTCTGAGGCAATGAGCTCAAGTTTATCCTGTTGACGCTTTTTTTCAGCTTGAATTGCTTCATAAATTTCTTTGTCTGTTTGTTTGATATGATCCATTTATTTTTCTCCCCTTTGTTTATATTTCCCTTATATTTATTATGTATTGTTCTCATTCAGGTGTCCAGGTTGATTATACCATATACTCTGAATAAGAACGTATAACCTTTTTATATACTTCATATGATTATCGGTAAACGGCGCGCTCTCCACCAATTAACTTAGGGCGTGTGCGTGCTCCATTAAGATGTGCATTTCCAATCGATTTTTGTTTAAATCTGAGTGGTACGGCCACATGTTTCAAATGCATCCCTATCATTGTTTCTCCAATATCAATCCCTGCATGTGCTTGAATATTTTCTACAACTACAGGTTCTTTGAAATATTTGTATGCATAGGTTGCCATGGAGCCTCCTGCATCTCTGGAAGGAATGACCGTTACTTCTTCTAAGGAATAAGCTTTCATTGTATCCCGCTCCATCACTAAGGAACGATTTAAATGTTCGCAACATTGAAAAGCGAGATATACCTTTGCCTCCTTTGCTAATAGTTGTAAACTATCAAAGATTTGCTCGGCAACCTCTTCACTTCCCGCTGTTCCAATTTTTTCTCCAGCAACTTCACTTGTCGAACATCCAATAACAAATAAATTTCCTTCTGTTAAATAGGAAGAATCCAGCCATTCTTTCACAACCGCTTCCATATCCTGTTTAACTTGCTTCTGTAGTTCAGTCAAATTTTTCACCTTCCTTAACAATAATCATATATCCAAATCTAGGGGGCTTACAAAAAATTTATTTGTTTTCGTAAGCCATCATTTTATTAACTCTTCTTTCATGGCGTCCGCCTTCAAATTCAGTTTCAAGAAATGCTTTTGCAATTTCCCTTCCAGGTCCAGGTCCAGTGACACGCTCTCCCATTGCTAACATATTGGCATTGTTATGCATTCTTGACATTTTTGCACTAAAGACATCTTGGGCTAAGGCGCATCGAACGCCTTTTACTTTATTTGCTGAAATGGACATGCCGATACCTGTACCACAAATTAAAATTCCAAGATCAAATTCTCCTTTTGCTACACGTTCAGCAGCAGGAACAGCATAATCAGGATAATCTACTGATGTTTCACAATTACAACCTATATCTTCATATTCAATACCTTTTTCCTCTAATAATTCTTTGACTTCATTTCGAAGGATCATTCCAGCGTGATCCGCGGATAGAATAACTTTCATGTGCATTGCACTCCTTTTCATGATGTTTAAACTTAA
>Ga0079226_10003907_pt1 | contig 11400 bp, 7 predicted proteins | sample Poulit2014_FD_76345 | JGI IMG/M metagenome (GOLD analysis project Ga0079226, IMG submission 76345) | Agricultural soil microbial communities from Georgia to study Nitrogen management - Poultry litter 2014 | ecosystem: Environmental > Terrestrial > Soil > Agricultural land | place: USA: Georgia...
AAAATTTTATTAGAAGAAGATATTTCAAAATGGAATTTAAAAACTAAAATCACCATCTTTAATCTTAATTTTGACGATCTGATTACTATTAGAGTTCTATCATTGAAAAATATAGTCGGTGAATCATGGGAAGATGCTTCAAGATTAGAAATATTAGATCTTAAAGAGATTGGAACTAAAAAGAAAAGTCCAATAACTGTTATATCAGATAGCCCTTTTTCAAATATATACTAGTAACAAATATAATCGATACTTTTAAATAAACGATTAAATCGGAATGTGGTGATTATAATGAGCATTAAATCAGGCGGGTATGCTGGTACAATAGTGAACTATTTTAGTGAACAGTTATTAGAAAGGGATTTTACTACCAAAAGAATACCATTTGAAACCTATGCCGAATACATTTCAGAGAACGATATAGATATAGTATTTATAGATAATATGATTTATGAATCTGATCATTCATGGTTTGAAAAAGAAATAAAATTACTTCTATATCATTTAGAAAAAACATCAATAAAAATTGTAGTTATTAAGAATACGAGGGAGCAAATCAAACAATTATTCAAAGGTTTATTTATTTGGGAAATTGGGGATTATGAAAAGATATCATATTCATATAATCAACTAAAAACACCAGTTCTCCTCAATGAGTACCTTTACAATCCGATTAATAACAAAAAAACAATAGATATATTACTAGTGAAATTTGATAAATCCTTGAGTTTGAACAATGATTTTAATATAAACAGAGCGGTATCGAATGAAATATTAATTAATCAAGTCACCAGGGAAAGGTTGCAAGAGTTACTATTTAAAATTCGAAAGAGCAAGATTATAGTCCTTGATTATAATGAAGATATAGATCGAAATTTTATATTGTATTTAGAAGCAATTGTCATTCTAACAAATAGCATATTTATTTTAGAAGAACAATATCAAACTCTCACAGAATACAATAATCGGGACAATAAAAGTTATATGAAAGCATTGTTAAATAGTGATGTTTTTATGCATAAAAACTGTATTGGTCAAAATCGACAAAAGATGTTGGAGAATACCTTAATAAACAAAAGGACATTGAAAAGTATTTTAAATGGGGAGGTTCATAACGATAATATAAATATTAGTATAATAACCCCTTCAATCAGAAAAAGTAGATTACCTTATTATATAGAACAATTGAATAGACAGAAGCTTGTTAATATCGAAGCCATTTTATTGACTCATAATTACACTTTAACAAGCAAAGAAAAAGAAAGAATTAGAAATATCGCTAAGTTTAAAATCATTATAATTGAAGGGGATAAATCACAATCACTGGGAGTTTGTTTGAATAAGTGCTTAGATTTCGCTTCAAAAGAATTTGTGACAAAGATGGATGATGATGACTATTACTATGCAAATTACTTAATTGATCAATGGATAGCTAAGAAGTATAGTCAAGCAGACGTAACAGGAAAAGGTGCTCACTTTGTATATTTAGAAAATAATGAAATGCTAATGTTACGATCGGCAACGAAACAGTATAAATTTGTTAAGCAAGTTATTGGTGGTTCAATATTCTGTGAAACAGAATTTTTAAAAACGTTTCAGTTTAATGATTTATCCAGCGGTGAAGACTCTGATTTTTTTAAAAGAATTACATCAGTTAATAAGTTAATATATGCGAATCACCCATACGAAATGTGTTTATTTAGATCAAAAAATAAAGATAATCATACATGGAAAATCGAAGAAATTAAATTAATAGGTTCTTCTCAAATTGTGTCTTATGGTTCACCAGATAAATATTTAGAGGTAATCTAAATATTTTATAGTTATAGAAAAAATGAGGTGTTTGAACTGGTTATTCAGGATTATTTCAAAAATCAATTAAATTTAACTTATGAGGAAAACATTGGTGTGATTACAAATTATGTTACAGAGCAAATGTTATCCTCTGATTTTAATACAATTACTATACCAGATGAAAACTATGAGCGTACTATACAAAAACATAAAATTAGGACATTATTTATAGAATACAATATTTATGAAGTTGATCATCCTTGGTTTGAAAGGGATATTGTTAATATCATTAACCACTTTAGAAACGAAGGTTTAAATGTAATTGTCGTTTCTATGATTGATGATATTTTACCGTGTGAGATTCAAGGATTACCTGGAATGATAATTGATTATCAGGCTCAGCAGGCAAGTTATAAAAATAATAAACTAACAATCCCTTTATATTTAAATGAGACTCTGTTTAATCCGCAAGATAACAAATTTGATACTGATATTCTGTATTTTAAAACGGGTAAATTAGAGCATTATGAAGAGCTTGTTGAATTCCACGAAAAGTTTCAACCTGTTATAAAGGAATCTACTGTAACAAGAATATCACGTGAATTAATTAAACGACTATTACTAACTATAAAGGAATCAAAAATATTTTATATATATGAATCTTATGGATTAAACAATACCTTGTATATGTTTTTAGAAATTGCATCTACACTTCAAAATACTGTAGTTTTCTCAGAGAAGAAATATAAAAATTCAGAGTATGCTATCTTTACTAACGATGCACAATCAACAGCAGATTATATAAGAGCCTTGTTAAATAATAGGTTGTTTTGGGATAAGCATATAATAAAAAAAACGAGAGAAGCATTCTTGAAACATACGTTTATATTGAAAGAGAACATTATAGATGTATTGAGCGATTCTGAAGAGACACTTCAAGTAAAAGATAATAAGGTAGATATAAGTGTTATTGTAACTACTAAAAGAAGTGAAAATCTAACCAATTTAGTAAATGATCTGAATCTTCAACAACATGTAAATATGCAAGTAGTACTTCTGACCCATGGTTATCGTCTTGATGAAAAAACTAAACTCATCTTACATAATCAAGCTGATTTTGAACTCGTAATCTTATCTGAAAACGAAGATATATCTTTTGGTAATTGCTTAAATAAATGTATTGAACATGTGAAATATGAGTATGTTCTCAAAATGGATGATGATGATTATTATTTTTCCAATTTCATTATTGACATTTATTTAGGAATTAAATATAGTGACGCTACATTAGCAGGAAAAAATGCCTTCTTTTTTTATCTTGAAGAAGATAATGTGGTTGGCGAAAGAAGAATGGATTTTCAATTCAAAGATGTTAAAGAAATAAAAGGAAATACATTATTATGTAGAACAGAGACTTTGAAAGAATATAAATTTGGCGATTTATACCGACATGTAGATTCTGACCTTATTATAAGATTGCGTGAAGATGGTAAGCGGATTTATAGTATCCACCCATATGATATGTGTGTTTATAGAGCAGCAGATAAAACCGGTCATACTTTTCAAGTAAATGATAGTCGGTTTTTAAAAGATGCCAAAATATTATACTATGGACGTCCTAATAAAACAGTTTCAACAAATTGATAAGACTACTTTGTATTAGCAACTTACTAGGAGTGATAAGAGATGGATGAATCTTATAGCGTCAATAAGAAACCACTATTAAATAAGGGCCAAACTGTAGGGGTTATTGCAAACTATTTTACAGAACAATTGTTAAAAAGAGATTTTAAAATAAAAAAAATATTAATAAATGATGTCCTGGATGTATTAGAAAAAAATATGATTGAAGTTGTTTTCATAGAAACTAATATATACGAAGAAGATCATGACTGGTACGGTTATAGTTTTAAGGAGATGGCTGATTATATTGAAAAGTTCAATGTTAATGTAATAGCTTTAAACTCTTATGAAACAGATAAAAATAATGATTATTTTCAGTTAAATTTCAATTCTAAGTATAGAGAATGCAAAATCGAAGGTAATGTAATATCAATGCCTCTTTTGCTAAATGAATATATATTTAACCCAATCGAAACACACAGAAAGAATCAAGATATACTATTTTTTAGTTTAGGAGAACCTGTTGAAGATGAGTTTCTGAATCAATTTTTAAAAAGAGTAAAACCAAAATATGATGAAATTATTACTCCTAAAATAACTAGAAGTATGTTAAAAGAACTTATTAAGAAAATAAAACTATCAAAAGTATTATATATATATTATTCGGATGATTTTAACAAAGAGCTTTTGAAGTACATAGAATTATCAGCAGTAATACAAAATACGGTATTAATATTAGACCCGCAATTCACTTGTCAAATGGATTACGCATTTATATCTCCAGATGTGGAATCAAATCCGAATTATCTTCAAACTTTTACAAATGAAGGATTATATACAGATAAAAAAATCATTAAATCTAATAGACAAGCATTTTTAAATAACACTTTAATGCAGTTACCATCACTCGATGAAATATTAAATGGCAATCTTGACAAGAAAAAAATAGAAATTAGTGTGATTACTTCTACGAAGAGAAAATGGACAATCAATCAATATATTGATCGGTTAAATCAACAAAAGCATGTCGATATCCAAGTTATACTTTTAACGCATGGATTTGAGTTAAGTGTCGAAGAACAACAAAATATTGTTGAGAAGGCCAATTTTGAAATCAAAATAATTAACGAAGACTCAAGTGTGATCTTTGGAGTATGTTTAAACAAATGTATAGATTATGCTACAAAAGAATACTTTGCTAAGATAGATGATGATGATTTCTATTATCCTAATTACTTACTAGATTCTTGGATATCTCAAAAGTATAGTCGTGCTGATATTGTAGGTATATATTCACAATTTGTTTATCTTGAAAGTCAAGATTTGACAATACAGCGATTTAAATCTCATAAAAATCGTTATTCAGAGTATGTTGCAGGAGCAACTATATTTTGTGAGACACAACAAATTAAAGAATATATGTTTAGTGAAATACCCAAAGCGGTGGATTCTGATTTATTAAGAAGGGTACTGTCGAATAATGGGAAAATTTATTGCGGTCATCCATATGAATTTTGTATCTTCAGAGCTGATGATAAAACAGCCCATACCTGGACTGTACCAGACACTCATTTGCTTAGATCATCTGAAATATTGTTTTATGGTGATCCAACCGATTCACTTTCAATTAATTAAAAATATTCGGTGAGCAGGTCAATACATTGCTGATAATTTAGAATGAGGATGTGTATATATGGAAGATGTAATTCAGAGTCAAAAAAATTGGAATGATTTTCAAACAAATGGAAAAGTAGGTGTTATTACAACACTTTTTTCTGAACAATTTTTATCAGAAACATATGAGCTAATCCCATTGTCATTTGAAAATTATAAAGAAGATATAGAATTGAATGATGTAGATACAGTATTTATAGATAATGATCTATTTGAAACGGACCATGTATGGTATAGGAAAAATAGAGGTCATATCGTAAATTATTTGAAAAATAATAATAAGAATATTTGTGTTATTAAAAACACATCATTAGATGTAGCTCAAACTTTTAAAAAAGCCTTCGTTCTTGAGATTGAACCGGATGCATCAGACTTTAAATATTCAGGGTTGCTATTAAAAATGCCACTTATTTTGAACACACAAATATATAATCCTATTAACACAGTAAAAAATATAGATGTAACTCATTTTTATATCGGAAATTCTACTACTACTTTGGATAATAAGAAATACAAATTGGAATTCAAGCCAAATGTGAAAATAAATTCGGTATTAAAGTTGAGTAGAGTTTACCTTGAAGAACTAATAAAAACTTTAAAAACTACAAAAATATTATATATAAATAAGAATAATGCAGTAGATATAGTTACTCTAAGATATATTGAATATATAGCTTACTTAAATTCCACCTATGTAATTTACGATCATAAATTTGAATTCAATTCACCTTTTGAAAGTGATTCTACAGATTTTAAATTTAACAACAATATGATGACAGTTTTCTTGAGGAATCCAGAGTATTCATTTAAAAAAACTTTAGTCAGACAAAGACAAATTTTTATGAACCATTCTACAATTATGAAAGCTAATCTGAAAGAATTTCTAAAGAAAGGAAGACTAGAACTAAGTTTCCCTAAAATAAGTGTAATAACATCTACTAATAGACGAGAAAACTTAGAGTTTTACCTTGAACAAATGAACCATCAACGATATGTCTCACTTGAAATCAATTTGGTGACACATGGATTTGAATTATCAGACGCCGAAAAAGAATATCTTAAGAAATTTAGTAAATTTGATATAAATATAATACATGCAGAAAAATTCGAAAATCTTGGTGCTTGTTTAAATAAATGTCTACAATTATGTACTCATCCAGTGATTGCTAAAATAGATGATGATGATTATTATTTGGAAAATTATATGATTGATCAATGGCTGGCTTTAAAATATAGTCGAGCAGACGTTGTTGGAAAATCTGAATCCTATTATTATTTTGAAGCAGATGATTTAATAGCATTAAGGAAGAAAGGTGAGCATTCGAAATATAGCGATTTCATAATGGGTGCTACAATAATGGCTAAATCAGATATTATACAAGAGCTTTTATTTGCTGATATTCCTCGAGCGGTAGATACAAATTTCTTAAGACGAGTCGTCGAAAGTGAAGGTAAAATATATATAGGGAATGCCTATGAAATGTGTGTATTTAGATCAGGTAATACAGATGATCATACATGGCAAGTGAATAATCTAGCTATGTTAAAAAGCGCTGATATCGTAGGGTATGGAAATCCTATCCCATATGTAAGTGTAAAATAGTATATTTTGTTTAGTGTAAAAAAATAACGAATGGATATACGAAACTGTATTAATATATCTAGTAGGTAGGAGATTACTATATGAAAGAAAAATTGCTTAATAAAGAAGCGAAGCTATCAGTAGTTGGTTTAGGGTATGTAGGCTTACCAATTGCTATAGAGTTTGCAAAATATGTAGAAGTAATTGGGTATGATAATAACGAACATAAAATTGAAGTATACAAAAATGGTTATGATCCAACTAAAGAAGTGGGTGATGAGATAATACAAAATACGACTTTAAATTTCACGTCTGACGTAGAGAAGCTACAAGAAGTTGATTTTCATATTGTATCTGTACCCACTCCAATTAATACAGATAAGACACCTGATTTGTCACCTGTTGAAAGTGCAACTAGAGCTTTGGGTAAAAATTTAAAAAAAGGTGCTTATGTGGTTTTCGAATCAACAGTTTATCCTGGAGTTACCGAAGATGTTTGTATACCAATTTTAGAAGAGGAATCAGCGTTAAAGTGTGGAAAAGATTTTAAAGTGGGATACTCACCGGAAAGGATAAATCCGGGAGATAAAGTTAATACCTTAGACCAAATTGTTAAGATTGTATCTTCCGTCGATGATGAATCACTAGAGGTAATATCCGATGTATATGAGATAGTAATTAAAGCAGGAACACATAAAGCAAATTCAATAAAGGTAGCAGAAGCGGCTAAAGTAGTGGAAAATAGCCAAAGAGATATAAATATAGCTTTTATGAACGAACTAGCTAAAGTATTCGATATGATGGATATAGATACTAATGATGTAGTTACTGCAATGAAAACTAAATGGAACTCGTTGCCATTCACACCAGGTTTAGTTGGGGGACACTGTATCGGAGTCGACCCTTATTATTTTCTCTACCAAGCAGAAAAACTAGGTTACCATAGCCAGATTATACAAGCAGGTAGGAAAATAAATGATTCAATGGGTAGTTTTATTGCTCAGGCAATTATAAAAAAATTGATTGAAACTGATAAAGTGGTTCGAAAAGCAAATGTTGTTATATTTGGAGTTACTTTCAAGGAGAATTGCCCTGATACTAGAAATTCAAAAGTTTTTGATATTGTAGAATCACTAAATGAATATGGTATAAATGTAAAGTTTGTAGATGAACAAGCAGATAAGAAAGAAGCTAAAAAGTTTTATAATATTGATATTATAAATATGGAAGATATCAATGATGCAGATTGTTTAGTATTTTCAGTTGCACATAATGAATTTACATCTTTGAATATTAATGATCTAGACAAATATTATAATGATAAAATACCATTAAATGAAAGAGTATTGATAGATATAAAAGGGATTTTTGATGTTAATGATTTAGAAAAATCTGGATTAGCATATTGGAGATTATAGTTGAAATAGAATACGTTATAGAAAGTGAGAAAAAATGTCTGAATTAATGAAATTGTATCCACTAGGATATGTCTTCTCTGAAGAAAAGTTGAATGATATTCCAGAACATTTTAATAATGAAATTATTCAAGACAAGTATTTTTATTATTATGATGAAGATGTCAAACCGTATATTAAAGAAAAAAACGATGCATTTTTAATTGTCCATGGCGAATTTCTATATGCCGGAAAAGACACGAACTATAGTAAAAATGAGTTAGTAAATCTACTATTTAACCAGTATATAGCTGACTACAATAAATTTCTAGATACATTAGATTTTATAGCTGGTAGATATGTCATTATAGTTGGATTAGGAGCAAAAGTAGAATTTTACCCTGATGCAGCAAATACAAGATCTACTTATTTTTCTAGTCATAAAAATATTTTCTCTTCACATGTATCATTGATTAATGATCAGTATAAGCATTCCATGCATAAATATTCTAAGGTTTTATCGACTTTGAATAACGCCTTATACTATACAGCCTATGAGGGTATCAAAAGTTCTTTACCTAATTTTAAAATTGATTTTCATAAAAAAACATATGAACGTTTTTTTCCAAGAAGAGACAATGAGTATACTAGAAAATCAGAGATAAATCGATTTGAGTTATTTGAGCAAATATGGTATCAACAATTAGATTATTATTTTAAAAATTACTCTAACTTTGTGTTTTCCATAACAGGTGGAGGAGATAGTCGATTCTCTTTGGCATTTTTAAAAGATTATTTAAATAAAATCCAATTTTTCACATATACTACTTCTAAAGAAGATGATAACACGTCAAGTTCCACTAAAGGCCTTAGTTTAGATAGGAAAATTGTCGAACAAATTATTAGTGATATCAATCTGACTCACAAATTTATTTATTATAGAGATAATGAGAAACCATTGTCTGATAAAGAAAAACATTTATTATCAAAGAATACTATCGCTAAACATTCTTCATTTTTAATACCACATATACAAGAACAATATCCACAGGATAATTTAAAGCACATACGTGGTAATTTATTAGAGATTGGACAAACACGAAATTTTAGAACTAGATTAAAAGAAAGTAATTTTGAAGAGTTGAAAAATACTTATGATAGTAGATATAAAAAAGGTATTTCATTAGAGTACGAAAAGGAATATTATGAGTTATTTGATTTTTTCATAGAAGATTTAAATTATATGGATAATACTTTTGATTATCATATCTTAGATTTATTTCATTGGGAATTAAGAATGGGAAGATGGCATTCAGAAATACTAAATACTCATGATATTATATTTGATACTATTAATCCATTTAATCACCGCGCGATTATCGATATATCTCTATCATTTCCTTACGAAAAAAGGAATAGTGAGTACATGTTTAAGGAACTTATAAATCGTAACTTTGCAGTACTTAACTTTTATGGAGATAATAAAGAGGAAAATTTATATGAACAACAGAGAAAAAAAATATATAATATTTAAAGTATTAATGATTAAGTGATTTGTAGCAAATTATAATACTTATAAATGACATTAGCTATTTTTACATATAAATAAATTTTGCTTTAAGAGGTTACTTTAACGTCGTAGGTAAATGTATTGATTTATATATTAATTACAATCCAAAATAATAGGAGATAGAGATGAATAACAATCTTCTTGATGATAAAATATTAGAACTAAATAGTAAAAAGCCTAACGTTTATAAAAAGGAATTAGATATTATAAATGGTTTTGTAAAGATTGCTGCTGAGGAAAGAAATATAACATATTCAACAAAAAAAGCTGGAAAAATGATAAAGACAGAACTGTTTATTGAGAATCAGTATATTGGTGGTTATACAGGTATGAAACCATCAACTACACATAGATCAGCTTTTCATTTATGTAAAGATAAATTTTTATTAGAAAAACATATTTCACAAATGGATATACCAGTATTAAAATCTGAAATATTTTATGAAGACGAAAAACTTACTGCTAAAGATTTCATTGAGAAAAACGAAGAACAAAATTTTGTCTTAAAACCTTTAAGTCTATCTGGAGGAAGAGGGATTGAATTTAAAGTAAATGAAAAAAATTTCGAAACTTCTTGGTTAAATAGTATGGAAATTCAGAAATTATATGAAAGTAAACCTCTAGCGTGTATTATACAACCATTTATAAAAGGGTTTGATCTTAGAGTTACTATAATAGAAGGAGTTTTTTCTGCTGCTTTACTAAGGATACCTGCACATATTATTGGTGATGGAGAAAGTTCGATTGCCAAATTAATTGATAAAAAAAATGAGATGAAACAAAATTCAGAATACTTCAATAATAAGCTGATAAAAATCAGTGATGCATTAATTAATATTCTAAAAGAACAGCAATTAACATTAGATGCAATTGTAGATAAAGATAAAGTAGTTCACTTAAGTTATGTAGGAAATTTAGTTGCAGGTGCTGATAGTTTTGATGTAACTGATGAAATTTCTGAAGGACTTAAAAAATTAGCTGTTGACACAGTGGCTTCTATACCAGGCCTTTACTCTGCAGGTGTAGATATTATGGCATACGACTTTACTAAAGATGAAGGGTTTGTGATTGAAGTTAATACTAACCCAAATAATAGGATGCATGAATTACCATTGAGAGGTCAACAGCAGTCACCTGCTAAAGATTATATAAATTCTTTAATTATTAATTATAAAATTTTAAATAACCTGTCCCTCTCGAATGAAGAACTACAAGTTAATAACGAATACCAAAAATTTCTTAAGTTAAAATCTGACTTTGCTGTTAAGTATTTTGAATACAATAAAGATTAGTATAATAAAGTGCTTAGCTGAAAATAGATAGACTTGTAACAGTGACAATAAAGATATTATTCAAAAAGGTTAAATATGAGAACTTATATTTGTCTAATGATATAAAAGGCTTATTAATAAATACTGTTGATTTTAATAAACTTTACTACAAAAACATTCATAATTCTAATATTTCATCATAATAAAGCCACAATATAAAACTGATTTTATATTGTAAAATTATTTATTAGATGTAAAATAAAAGTTATTAGATTATCATACATATTATCTAGACAATAAAACTTATTGATGAGGTGACTTAACTATGGGAATAAAAAAGTATTTACTTTTAGGTATTAGTATGATGCTTTTAGCGGGTTGTAGTGGCGAGTCAGAGGAAGCAAACGGAGAATCTGAAGAAGGTATGGGAACGTTGAGTGCTGAATCTGAAGAAAATAATGAAGCAACAGCTGATAATGCTACAGAAAGTGA
>Ga0079226_10003908_pt1 | contig 11399 bp, 15 predicted proteins | sample Poulit2014_FD_76345 | JGI IMG/M metagenome (GOLD analysis project Ga0079226, IMG submission 76345) | Agricultural soil microbial communities from Georgia to study Nitrogen management - Poultry litter 2014 | ecosystem: Environmental > Terrestrial > Soil > Agricultural land | place: USA: Georgia...
CCACCGCAGCACGCCGGGAGCTCGGGCGCGATCATGCAGACCGGGCAGCGTATCGGCACATCGATCGGTATAGCGGTGGTGACCGCAGTCGTGTTCACGGCCTTGCCACACACATCGTGGCCGGGGGCTTTCACCATCGGGCTGCTCACGATCGGTGTCTTCATGCTCTGTGCACTCGTCGTGGCGTATCGGGATCGCCATGTGCGATCCGGGGACCAGGCGATCGCGGGCAGTTCGCCGAGTTAGGCAGTGTGGTGCGGGCCCGGTTGTTGTGTCCGGGTCTGCCGCGCGCCGGCCCCGCCCCGGCTGCCGGGGGCGGGGTTCATTTCCGAGGTGACCAGTGGGTTCACGGTGTGGCGGTCGCGCCCCTCAGGAGGCGTGCTCGACGATGTACGGTGCTGCCACTGTCGGGGACACGCGACAGTCGAGCACGAAGAGGCCGTCCGCCCCCGCGGCGACCCATTCGCGTAGTGTGTCGAGATCGTCGAGCGTGTCCACCCGCGCCGTGGTGGCCCCGAGTGCGGCCGCGATACCGGCGAAGTCGACTTGCGGGATCATCATGGGGTCGCGGGCGACTCCGCTCGCGCCGTGCTGGTGGATCTCCGCGCCGTACGCGGCATCATTGAACACCACCACGATCCCGCTGCGTGTGGTACGCACCACGGTCTCCAGATCGGCCAGTGACATCAACATGCCACCGTCACCTGTGGTCAGCACCGTGGTTGTGTCGCAACCAGCCAGGTTGGCGCCGACGGCCGAGGGCAGGCCCGTGCCGATCGCCTGGTATGCGGTGCCGACCGTGTGTAGCGCGTGCGGTCCGGGAATGTCCCAGTACATCGGTGCCCAACCGATGAAATGCCCGCCGTCCTGCACGACGACCCGGGACGCCGGAATGATGTCGTTCAGTTCGATCGCCAACGAACGGGGGTCGAGTCGTCCGTCCGCTGCCAGTGCGGCACCCGGTTCACGGTCCGTTGCGCGTGCGAGGCGTGCGGCCTCCCGTTCGCGCCAGGTGGGCACGTCCGAGTCCGTAATGTACTGTCCAATCTGTTCTGCCGTGGCACCCGCGTCAGCGTGGACGAACAGCGCGACGAGCTCGTTCGTGGCCGTGTCGGTGAGGTCGATTTGGATCACCGTGGCGGCATTGTCGAACAGTTTCCCGGCGCGGGTCGTGAACTGGTTCAGGCCCGCTCCGAAGACGACCACGACGTCGGCTTCGGCCATCAGTGCCACAGCTCCCGCGCTGCCGAATCCGCCCGCGATGCCCAGGTGCCCTTCGTCCCGCAGCAGGGAGCGCGCGGCAACCGTGGTGGCGGTGAGTGCGCCCAGCCGGTCGCTGAGTTTCTCGATCGCGGGACCGGCGTCCGCGAGACGTGCACCGCGGCCGGCCAGCAGCAGGGGCCGCTGCGCGGCGTTCAACAACTCGGCCACCTGCCGTAGTTGTCCGGTGGTGGGTTGCTCCGGGCGGGGGGCGGGCCGGGATGGTGGCGGTGTCTCGACGTCGTCGGCTTCGAGCGCTGCCACGTCGTACGGGACCGCGAGCACGACGGGGCAGTGGTACTGCCGTGCGTGGCGCAGTGCGTCGTGAGTGGTGGCCACCGGACGGGTCGTGTCGACGACGTACGTCGGCACGTCGACACCCGCGGCTACCGCCGCCTGGTCGACATCCCATGGTCGCGATCCGCTCGTCGGAGCGTCACCGGTGACCAGCACGAGAGGTATCCGAGCCCGGGCAGCCTCGGCGAGGCCGGTGACGGCATTGGTGAACCCGGGTCCGTAGGTCGTGGTCGCCACCCCGATCTCCCCGCACACGCGGGAATAGGCGTCCGCAGCCGTCACTGCGGCGCCTTCGTGACGGACGGCGGTGAAGCGCAGCTGGGAACGCTCGATCGCGTCGAGAAGGTGAATATTGCCGTTGCCGATGACACCGAAAACATTGGTGACCGAGCTGTTGAGAGCCGTAGTGATACGCGCGGAGACAGAAGCCACAGGTGCCCCTAAGATGGATTACTCAATGTTCCATATAGGTCTGGGGAAACGCCCCGTATTGCCCTTTTTTCGAGCAACAGCGCAACGCGCCTGACAGCACCAGCGTAGGGCGGCGTTGTCTCGTTGGCAAGAGTCGCGTTCTGCGGTGCGCGGGCCGGTCGCGACTCCCGTGGTACACGTCCCGGGGGCCACAATGGACCTGACTGCCCGTGTCGTACCGCGCTGGGTGCAGCCGAACGCACCGCACAGCGCGGAATCCGCCGAATGAACCGGGTGCTGCCACCGCGCTAGCTGTTTCGGGAGAGTCACCTCTGCGCGGCTGTGGCACAACGTCTGTGATCGTTGGCCCCTTCCTGGAGCCTCACGCATTCACCGCTGGTGTATGCGACGCCTACGCTGTGCGCCGGCAGGAGCGGTCGCGCACGGCGTGCTCGACAACCGACAGTGCAACAGTTCTACCGGTATGGGGCGGCCCGGCGAGCAGGTCGTTCGGCGAGCGCCCACTCGTACAGTGATGGCGATTGAGCCGACGTGGCAGCGGCGCCCGACCAGGAGCGGCCTCCACGTCGGTGACCTGCGGGAACGTGCCCCCGGCAGGACTCGAACCTGCGACCTAGAGATTAGGGCAAGTGGGTTGTGGATGGTTGTTGATGTCTGCGGTGGCGCTTCGTCACCTGCGCAAATAATCTATGCAGGCGGCCGTCGAAGATCAGTGATCGTGGACATCTGCTGTCGATGTGTGGGGGTAATGTGGGGGCGATGTCGCCCCGAACTTTCGACAGCTGCTTCGGCGTCGGACGAGTGTCGCTGTTTCTCGCCGGGAGCGACTTGGCAGGCTTGATCCCAACCGGTGTAAGCCGGAGTGTACGTAGTATGAAAGACCGCGAAGGGGAACGTCGCTATGACCCAACAGCCAGCACGACGTCACCACTTGGTGCCGAGATTCTACCTTGCGCGATTTGCCAGACAGCAGACGATTAGGCGTCGCGCACTGGGCTCTGAATCATCTCACCCATTGTCTATCAATGATGCTACTGTTCGTAATAGGTTCTATACGATCAGTTATAATGAGAGAGAGGATGACTCTTTCGAGACACAATTCCTTAATGGTATTGAGCGACCCGCTTCAGATTCCCTTTGTCGGATCCTTGATAATGGTCAGTGGCCTCTAAGTTCGGAGGACCGCAACAATATTTCTTGGTGGGTGGCGTTGCAATTTATACGTGGTTCTGATGCTAGACAGTCGCAGGAGGAAATATACCGGTCGGTCGCGACATTAGAGGTTGGTACATTTACTACAGAACAGATTCGAGAACGTCTGAACCTGAGTTCAGATGTGGCGGACGAAGATGTTGAGAACATCCGTGAACGCATGCTCGCTACTGCCGATACATTTCAAGTTGATCATCATTTTCACCTCAGTACGATTTTGCGATCCCTTCCTGAGATCCTTCCGCTCGTGCAGCGCCGTTCGTGGAGTCTGATTAGTTTTGAACGTAAGTCCCTTGGTACGTCTGATTCTCCGCTGGTGCTTATACCAGGGTCGGACGTCGATCTACGGACCAGTGGAGTAGGTCTTGGGACTGCCGCGGAGCTATATATCCCACTTAGTCGCCGTGTAGCGCTATTGATGGGGTCGCTTGATAGTGACGATCGTAGCCGTTCGGTACCTGGTACTACCGCCATAGCCAAGAAGTTGAACCAACATATTTTATACAGCGCGCATACGTGCGTGTTCCATCATCCGGACGACAATCCGTTTGATGGTCTTGTGGTTCCTTCGCCACGACAGCGTCAGGTTGATACCTCTAGGAAGCAAATTCATGAAATTGCGAATAAATTTGCAAGAAACCAAGGTAGGTCGTCACCGTTTCCGAATTCGGATGAATAGAGTTAGACCGATACTGCATTGTCGGGATGGCTCCTTTGAATTGCGTTTTAGAGGTTCGATATGTCCAGATTGAAACATAAACGCGAGGCGGTGTGTTGGTCCATCCCGTCGCCTGATGGCGTCTCGATCACGTCTCGTCAAGGCCGCAACCGTCGAGCGCACCGTGACGCGCATGATCAGGTTTGCGGTTTTGACGTGGCGTGATAGCCATCAGATCGGGCGACGGGATGGACCAACACACGCCGGACCCGCGCCGACGGCGGCACCGCTGCGCACATGCCCTGGCCCATCCCGGAGCCTCCCTGCTCATGCTCGCGGTGTTCTCGTTGTTCTGCCGCGCCCTGTCGGTTGCCCGCGGCCTCGACCGCCCCGGCCCGATGCGCGCGGACCGGCGCCAGCCGCACGCCGCGCGCAGGCTCGAGGCCGGGGCAGGAACGTCGGGCCGCGCGCGCCCCGCAGGGGCGCGCCTTGAACAAGAAAAGAAACTCTGAACACAAGGTCTGTGCGCTGCCGTACTGGTTGCTTCGCGGGCATGACTGGCCGGTGGACTTTCGCGGTGGGTGTCGTGTCGCCATGGTCAATGCTGGAGTTCGTGGTCGGTCGGCAGTAGCTCGGTCATGTGCCGAATGACGGAGTGGGGCGTGTGGTCAGTGAGCGCGTCGACTTTGTCGCTGGTGTCGGCGTATCCGATCGCGGGCATGCTGGTGGCTGTGGCTGCGTCGATATCGGTGGCGGAGTCGCCGATCATGATGCATCGCTCCGGCGGTGTTTGTTGCATGGCCATTGCCTGGTTGAGTAGGTATGGGTCGGGTTTGAGGCGGCCGACATCGCCGGGTTCGCGTGCGGAGATTCCGGTGACGTACTGCGTCAGCCCGGCGGTGTTGATGTAGGTGCGAACGGCGCTGGCGGCGTTGTTGCTGACGACCGTCACACTCCGGCCCGACTCGTGGATCCACCGCATGACCTCGGCAATCCCTGGGGTGCGCTCCGCGTGTATGACGGCGTGTCGTTCCCAGTGGCTGAGCTCGGCTTCAATCAGCCGCGTCATGTCCGCGGCGGCGTTGGCGACGTCGGCGAGGATCGCGAAGGGATCAGTTGTGGTGGCCAGCTTCCGCGGCACTGGGTGGCCGTGTGCGGCCAGGCTCGTCCGCAGCGCGTTGGCAACCTCGGCGTCGGTGACCTGGGCGAAGACTGCGCAGATCGGGCCGTCGAAGTCCATCAGCACGTGTTCGGCGGTGTGTAACGCTCGGAGGGCGGGAGTCATCGTCGGGGACCTGCTTGGTGCGTGTCAGAGGTTGATGCTGGCGATGCTCTTGTCGTCGTGCCGTTTCGACCGGGGCAGGGATTGCCCGTGCGGGTCCGTGTCGGTTTCCCACTGTTGGCAGGTCGCGAGTAGGTCCGCCAGTTCCGCCTGGTCAGCGGCGGCGAGCGTGTCGCCAGCAGCGTGGCCGAGATGACGGAGTGTGTTGTATGCCCCGTCGGTGGCCAACACCAACCACGGTGTCGCGCTGCACGGTCGCTGGATCGTGATCGCGTGCTCTGCTGCGGACGGGTCGGCTTCGGCGATCCAGTATCCACCCTCGTGGTTGCGGTGGTGTGCCTGCTCGGTCTGCAACTCGCGGAGGATGGTCTTGTGCTGCTCGTCGTAGCCGGAACCCGCGGTGAGGCGTTCGCGGTATCGCCGACGTGGCGCGAGGTCCAGGGCGTCCATGCGGTCGTCGGTGAGCGTCTCTTCGGGGGTCATGACGAGGTTGTCGCCGAGCATGAGCAGATCGATATGGTCGTCGGTTTGCCGTGCGATGGTCACCGTGCTCGACGGGGACTCACCGGGTTGCAGTTGCAGCGTGTGCGCGGTGTCGCTGATGGCTTCGCCCAGTGCGGCTGGTAGTGCGGCGTCTGGCTGTGCGGTGAGTGTGTCGCGGAGCCGCTGGCCCAACTGCGCGGCGAAGGTCGAGGCGGGAACCGGGACGGGGACGAACGCGGACGCTCCGTCGAGCATGATGACCGCGTTGGGCGTGATGTAGATCTTGTCGTCGCTGTCCTCGATCTCGGGCAGTTGGGCGGTGGCAACGTGCATGAGAGTCACCAAACGTAGGGCCCGGCAGCCAGCTCGGCGCCGGTGATGGTCAGGTTCTCGTAGTCGGCACGCACGGCCAAGGAGAACGACGTGTCACCGGTTCGTGCGTAGACTTCGGCAAGCTGCTCGGTCAGGTACCGGGTGGCACCCAGAGAGCCGATGCCGTGGATGCCGGCGATGTGTACGACGGTGCGTCCGTCAAGCTGGTGCCGAGCAACGTAGGCGATATCGGCGTCCTGAGGCTGCTCGTCGTCGGCGGGCGAGCCGTAGCGATCCCCGCTGGCTTGGTGTTCGATCCACCATCGATCGTTCTCCCGGACCATGGCCAGAACCGGATCGCGGGCGAGGAGATCGTCGGCAACGGGAGCTGATTTCGGGCCACACACGATGACCGTGTCGCCCTCGGGAAGCTCGGCGCGCTCGGGCTCGATGTGATACCGGCTGACGGACAGCGAAAGGCTTCCAAGCAGCGTTTCCAAGTCCTCACCAGTCTGGGCATCCTCGGCGGCTACCAGTGGCCGTGTGCGATCTGTTGCCTGGTAGCGGTACGGCACGCCGATACTGACCGGGCCGACACCGAAAAAGACCCGTTCCGGGCCAGGTGCCGTGCCGCGTATCTGGGTAACACGCCCCTTCGTGATACCGAGAGCAGTCGCGATCTCGGTGTAGCTCATCCCGTGCTCGTGATGGGCCTGCTCGATCGCTGCTTTACGGAGCCGGGCCAGCTCCGTCGCTCGTTGCTGATAGTGCGTGATCAGGTCGGTCGCGCGCTGGCCTCGGCGGAGGGGGGCCGCGTCCTGGCGGACATCGTCGAAGTCATCTGCGCGTTCCATGACTTCAAGTTTATCCCCCCTTGACGGCTTTGGGTAACCGGGCGTACGTTGTGTTTATCCCCCTAAACGACAACGAAGGACAACATCGATTGAGTTTAGGGGGGTATACGACACAACGATCACGGAGGACGAGATGCAGGATTTACCGGTGAACTTCGGCGGGTATCGCTTGATGGTCTCGGAGGCGCCGTCGGCGAAGTTGGTCGAGAACAAGCAGGGGGAGTTGGAGGAGAAGGTTGATCGTAACGGGGTGACGCAGTTCGTGGTGTCGCTGTTCGCGAAGCCGGTCACGGGTCCGGGCGAGCGTTCCCGCAAAGGGGAGGAGATCAACTGCAACTTGTCGGCGGATCCGGGTGACGGGTTTGAGCCGGGCACGTATGTGGAGTTGGTGAACCCGCAGGTGAATGTGTATGCGATTCCGGACAAGGAGGATGCTCGGAAGATCGCGAACGCGGGTATGTGGTTCAAGGCCGAGGGGTTGAAGCCTGCCGGTTCGGGTGGTTTGTCCTCCGCTGCCTGAGCTCGGCTGGTTGGCCCTTCCCCGGTGGCGGGTGGCCCGTTCGAGTCGGGCGGGGGCGCTTTTCGCAGATTGACAATTCCAGAGTGGGCCGATCCATGTCGAATGACGCGCCGTTTTGTGGTGGCGCGCCTTGATTCCCGGCGTTTTTTCCGGGGGTCTTGGGGTTCTACCACGAATGTTGTGAATCGGGGTGATGTCGGAATGGTGAGCCGTGATTGGTGGGACGAGTTCGATGAGGAGCACGCGAAGGAGAAGCGATGATCGAGACACAGCGAACTGGTGGGTTGTCGTCGTATGACCCGTACGGGCCGGGTAGGTGAGCGGTGATGGTGTCGGCGTTGATGCCCTACGGGGTGGTGGCAGCGATTCTGTTGGTGATGCTGATGGCGCTGCCGGTGATCGGGGTGCTGGCGACGGTGTCGGCGGTGGCTGCGGCGACGGCTGCGCGTGACAGGCGGTGATGGGTCGTGGCGGTGCACGTGAGCAGTGCGGGCATGTCGAGTACGGAGACGGGCCATGGTGCCGACGAGCGTGGCGACGGGTGGCACGTGTCGTGGTTACCGGATCGTTCGATGACTCGGAATCAGGCGATTACCGCGCTCCATCTGGCGGAATTGTACGCGGATCAGAACCGCCGTGCTGTTCGGAAATGGCGGGTGTTGATGCGGCAGTGGGAAGACGAAATCGGAATCGACGAACGGTACCGGCCGACAGAATGAAAGCGAGGTAATTGGATGCAGGTACAGACGGTGAATCGTCGCGCGCAACAGCAGTACGCGACGTTCGTGGCGGCGATGGATCAGGTGCTTGAGGCACTGCAAGGGCTGGAGCCGCTGATTCAGCGGGTGGACGAGTCGACGAAGGAGACGGGCTGGTCGGCGGTGACTCGGGACGAGTTGACGGCGTATCGCATTCGCGCGGTGGATGAGCTGGAACGGCTACGGGCGACGGCGAAGAAGTACGAGGCCAACTTGGTCTCGCGGGATTGGAGGCTGTGATGTCACAACACCAGCTGGACCGGGCGGTTGACGAGGTCGACGGGGCGATGCGCCAGCTACGGCGCTCCATTCGCGGGGTGCCGATTCGTCGGGAGGGCTTCAAGGCCCATCACGACAAGATGGCTCAGGCCGTGGCCCGGTTGACGGTCGCACTGTCTGATGCGCGCGCCGGTTCGGACGAGTAACCGAAGGACACCAACACTGCGATCGGCCCCACTGCTCCCGGCACCACACCGGGGCGGCGGGGCCTTTTGCTGTCGAGGCGAAGGGAACGAGTTGATGGGTAAGGACACGGCAACATCGACACGGCGGCGCCGGGGCCGGGAGGTCAAGGCGCTGATCTGGGGTGCCCGGCATCCCGGCGTGGTCGCGGCTCCGGCGGCGGCGACGTACTCGGGTATCGAGCTGGGCTGGTTGAGCACGGGCGGCATTGCCGGTGGTGCGGCGGCTGGGCTGGCTGGGTGGTATCGGGCACACCCGGAGACGTTCGACCGGTTCGCCGCCCCTCGGGTGCGCTCGGCCTGGCGCCGGTGGGGCGCCTACTTCGGGCCTCGATGGTCGAACGCGCTACGAGCGTGCGAACTGACCCGCACACACCCGAAGACCGGCGAGGAATCCATCCCGCGCATCATCCGGGTGCGCTCGCACACTCCGCACGTGGACACGATCCATGTGAAGATCTGCCCGGGCCAGCACGCCCGCAGCTTCGAGCAGAAGCTTCCCGAACTGGCCGAGGCACTCAAGGCGGAACGGGTCGCGGTCGAGCGGATCAAACCGCTGGTGATCGCGCTGGTGATCCAGCGTCGGGAACCGTTCACCGACACGATCACGACTCCGGACCTGGTCGATGATCCGGCTGCGGTGGACTTGTCGAGTCTGTATGTCGGTGAGGACGAGTATGGCGAGGATCTGCGGCTGGCCGTCACGGGCGGCAAGCACACGTTCATCGCCGGGGCGACCGGGGCGGGTAAGAACTCCATCCCGGCCGGGCTGCTGCGCGGCATCGCTCCGGCCATCCGCGATGGGTTGGTGCGGCTGTGGATCTGTGATCCGAAACAGTTGGAGTTCTCCGCGCTGGAACCGATCGCGCACCGCTACGCCAGCGACAACCAGGACTGCGCGGACCTCGTCGCCGACTACGTCGCCGACATGGAACAGACCCAACGCCAACTCTCCCAATCCGGGGATCGGCGGGTCACGATCAGCCGTGAAACTCCGCTGGATCTGCTGATCCTGGACGAGCTCGGCGCGCTGTTGGCCTACGGTGACGCGTCCGCCTCGCGGGAGTTGCGGAAGTCGCTGGCGCTGGTCGGTTCGCAGGGCCGGGCCACCGGGCACACCATGCTCGGCCTCGTTCAGGAGCCGACCAAGGACACCGTCCCGATCCGGGAGTTGTTCACCGTGCGGGTATGCCTGCGGGTCACCTCGGACTCGCACGTGGACATGGTCCTCGGCGACGGGGCCCGACTGCGGGGCGCCCTGGCCGACGAGATCCCGAACGACGTCGACACGGCCGGTATCGGCTACGTGATCCGGCCACGCACGCGGGTACCGATGCGGTTCCGCGCCGCGTACGTCACCGACGAGCAACTCCACGCGCTGGTCTCGTTCGTCCACACCGGACAACAGACTGGCACGGCTCTACAGGTGGTGAGCTGACATGTGGCGACTCGGATTTCTCGGCTGGCGGGCGTGGGTCTGGCTGCGGGTACTCGCACCGTGTGCCTTGGTGCTGTGGCTAGCTTGGCACGGCTGGGGCACCGGGGCACGGTTCGGGCTCGTCGTGCTCCTGGTGCTCGGCGTCGTCGGCGGCGCGGGATTCGTGCTGCGCGATCTCGCCCGTCGTGAGCTCGGTGGTCCGGTGACACGAGGGAGGCGGTCACGATGAGTCACAGCACACAACAAGTGGCGGTGTTCCCGGTCGAGTCCGGTGGGCCGTCGTGCGGGCTGGATGTGTTCGAGGCCGAGTGCCGAGACGTGTTCTACGTGATCGGCACGCACGATCCCGCCGCAGCGGTGGCCGCGCTCATTGAACACGTCGAGACGGATGCCGTGGTGCCGGAAGGGTTCGGCTACGGCTACTACATGCCGCTGTGCCCGCCACACCCGAACAGCAGTCACGAATGGCTTCCCGCTGACGCGACCGACCCGTACGCGGTGCCGGGCATCATCTGGCACTTCTAGAAAGGACGCACGCCATGTCCACAACGGGCACAGACCGGCGGGGTCGCTGGCCAGCCTCGGAGGTGATCCGCGTGCTGGTCACCGTCGTGCTCGGCGGGATCGGGGCGGCGGCCGGGTTCAAACACACCCATGACTGGGCCATCGCGCACGGGCAAACCGGGTGGTTGGCCTGGGCGGACGCGGTGGTGATCGAGGGCATGGCCGTGGTGTCCGGCTTCGAGATCCATCGTGAGCACCATCAATCGAGTGGGCCTCGTCGGCGGGTGTCGTTCCCGGCCGTGGTCCTGGTCGCCGGCTTCGCCGTGCAGATGGCCGCACAGGTCGCGCTGGCGGAACCGACCCCGGCCGGGTGGCTGTTAGCCGCGATGCCGGCCCTCGGGTTCCTGGTGGTGGTCAAGCTGCTAATGCGGCGCACCGTCGCACCATCGACCACCGCATCGCCGGCATCGGACACTGCCCCCGCCTCGGATGACAGCGATTCGGCCGATCCGGTCGAGCCGGCCACCGACTCGGGACCGCCGGCCCCTGCTATCGGGGAGTCCTCGCAGAGTTCGTCGCCCGGTTCGCGGCTGCGGCTCGGGCCGGGCATGACCGATGCCGTCACGCGGGCGGTCGAGGAGGTCCGCGCGGAGGGGCGTGAACCGACCACCGAGGACATTCGCCGGGCGGTGCGGGTGTCCGACTCGTTGGCCGAGCAGATCCTGGCGGACCTGCCCGCCCGGAACGGGCACCCGCTCACCACGTCCTGATCCAGCGACACACGCACTTGCTCGGGGCATGGCCACTCGCGGCTGTGGCCCGTTTCGTCTGTGAGAAGGGGGTTGTCCCTGTGCTCTCGCATGAACAACGACTGAGGACCCACATGCGGGCGGGTGATTACGACACCTGGCGTTCGAAAGTCACCGCG
>Ga0079226_10003910_pt1 | contig 11392 bp, 11 predicted proteins | sample Poulit2014_FD_76345 | JGI IMG/M metagenome (GOLD analysis project Ga0079226, IMG submission 76345) | Agricultural soil microbial communities from Georgia to study Nitrogen management - Poultry litter 2014 | ecosystem: Environmental > Terrestrial > Soil > Agricultural land | place: USA: Georgia...
AGCATTGGCCATCCCATTTTGGGTGATGGCTTATATCAGGGTTGGTCGCCCGCCGGGGCCGGCCGGCAGATGCTGCATGCCCACATGTTGGGCTTTGTAGAGCCAGGTTCTGGCGAAGACCGGTTTTTTGAATGCTCACCACCTGATGACTATCAACAATTATGTACACAAATACAGTTTCATGACGACACAGATTAGCCCCATCACACAATGGCTGTCGGGGGATTTTGGGGATGAGTCAGCCTCAGGCGGTCAGCCTTTGGCCGCCCATGAGCATAAGCCTTCGGTCGAGCCTTTGGTTGTTCACGGACCAGCCGTACCGGGTTTGCGTTATTTCACGACCACGCGTATCGGAGGCTATAGCCGCAGTGCTTGGGCAAGTTTCAATCTGGGTGCGCACTGCGCCGATAATCCCGAGCACGTGACGCAAAATCGGTCCCGTCTGCAGGGGTATCTGCCCAAACCTAGCATGGATATTCCCTGGTTGCAGCAGGTTCATGGTACCGCCGTCGCGGAAGTTGATTATGCGGGAATGCTTGACAAAAGTCAGGCTGATGCCGCCTTGACCCAGTTACCGCACCAGGCTATCGCTGTACTCACCGCAGATTGTTTGCCGATTGTGATTTGCGACCAGCAGACTCGCATTCTGGCCGTGGTGCATGCCGGCTGGCGTGGACTGGCCCAGGGGGTGATTGAGCAGACCGCCCGTCGATTGCAGCAGCGTTGTGCTGTAAAGGCTTGGTGGGCCTGGATAGGCCCGGCGATTGGGCCGCAGCATTTCGAGGTGGGGCCTGAAGTACGCGAGGCATTTGTCACGCAGGCGCCACAAGATGCTCGTTATTTTAAGCCAGGCGACGGCGACCGGTGGTGGGCCGATTTGCCTGCCTTGGCGCAACAACGGTTGCTACGCAGTTTTACAGCGCCGATCGCGGTGCATTTGAGTGGATGCTGTAGCTTTGCCGATGAAGAGCATTTTTATTCGTATCGGCGTGAAGCCACCACAGGCAGAATGGCCACTGTGGCTTGGCTAATGCCTGACTAAAGGCGGGCAACCCGATCCCTGACCTCATGATACCGCGTTGCGTGCTGCACTGCCGTAACCATCATCCCTGATTGACAGAAGCAGCTATTCAGCCGACGATAAGCATTACTCTATTTAAAAGTATTATCAAAAGGTGTCCCGGTGAATAACAAAGCAACGCAAGCACAATCATTAGCGCCTTTTATTGATGCACAGGCGGCCCAGGCTATCCAGCAAGAGTTCTTGCAGCAGTGGTTACAGTTATGTCAACAGGCGCAAGACGGTTCACTGGCGCCATTGCGCCATCGCCGTTTTCGGGGCGATGGTTGGGCACAAAACCCCGCCCTATTTCAAGCGCATGCTTGGGCGTTGTACGCCAACACCTTGCAAAAGCTGGCGGCCATAACGACGCAAAGCCCGGCTGTACGCCAGCGTTTAGCGTTTTACGCGATGCAGTGGGCCGAGCTTTGGTCGCCGGCCAATTTCCTGGCCACCAACCCCGAGGCCCAATCGGTTTTTTTTCAATCCCAGGGGATGTCATTATTTCGTGGGCTGCAAAATTTCATCGGCGACATGCAGCGCGGGCGGCTTTCGCAGGTTGATGAAAACGCGTTTGCAGTCGGCGAAAATCTGGCTATTACCCCGGGGGCGGTTGTTTATGAAAACCCGCTTTTCCAATTGATTCAATATCAGCCCAGCACCAAAGAGGTGTACCAAAAGCCCTTGTTGATTGTGCCGCCTTGCATCAATAAATACTATATTCTTGATTTGCAGCCTGAAAATTCCTTTGTCAAATACGCGGTAGAGCAGGGCCATACTGTTTTTCTGATTTCTTGGCGCAATCCTGTGGCCGAGGATAACGATGGCATCTTGTCAGCCACCTGGGGTGATTATATTGATCATGGGGTGCTGCAAGCCATCGAAATAGTGCGCGCAATTACGGGCCAACAGCAACTCAACACCTTGGGCTTTTGTGTGGGGGGGACATTGTTGTCTTCGGCGCTCAGCGTGGCCCACGCCCGCGGTGATCAACCCAGCCAAAGCCTGACTCTGCTGACCAGCATGCTCGATTTTCACGATGTGGGTGTCTTGGAGGTTTTTGTCGATGAGGCCACCACCCAGGGTTTTGAAATGCAACTGGCAGGCGAGCAGTTAATGCCAGCCCAACAATTGGCCAATACCTTTTCCATGTTGCGCCCTTCTGAGCTGGTGTGGAATTATGTGACCAGTAACTACCTCGAGGGCAAAACCCCACCGGCCTTTGACATTTTGTATTGGAACAGTGATGGTACCAATTTGCCAGGGCCTTTTTTCACCTGGTATTTTCGCAATACCTATCTGGAAAATAACCTGGCTGTGCCGGGCAAAATCACCGTTGATGGTACCCCCATTGATTTCACCGTATTATCAATGCCGTCTTATATCTATGCCTCCAAAGATGATCATATCGTGCCTTGGGGCACTGCCTTTGCCAGCATTCGTCAGGTCAGTGGGCCGCGTCGCTTTGTCTTGGGGGCTTCTGGCCATATTGCGGGGGTCATCAACCCTCCGGCACACCAACGGCGGCATTATTGGGCTTATGATGATGATACCCAACTCGATCAACAGGCAGTTCCAGAGAAATGGCTGGCACAGGCACCCAAACATCAAGGTAGCTGGTGGCCCGACTGGATCCACTGGCTGGCACAACATGGGGGTAAAAAAATCACAGCACCCAAAGCACTGGGCAGTGCCGAGTATGCGCCCATAGAGCCAGCCCCCGGCAGCTATGTTACACGCCGGGTGGTGTAATGCGCGTAGGGCGCCGCGTTGGGTATTGTAATACTCGCTTGTAGCTCAATTTTTGCCGCGAGGGGGCGAGCTGACCAATCTGGTGATTGCGCTTGGCACCCGCAACCTCTTTGACCTACTAACAGGAGATATCCATGACAAAAAAAATTGCACTTGTGACTGGGGGTATGGGTGGCATTGGTACCGCCATTTGTCAGCGTTTGGCTCAGGATGGTTTTACCGTCGTGGCATGTTGCAGTCTCCATCGCGATTATCAAGAATGGCTCGATGAACAAAAAAGCCAGGGCTACGATTTCCATGGGGTGGCAGCAGATGTTACCGATTGGGATTCTACCCAAACAGCGCTGGCAGCCGTTCAAAAGGATATTGGTGGTATCGATGTGCTGGTTAATAATGCGGGTATAACCCGCGATGCAACCTTTAGCCGCATGACAGCGCAGGAATGGCTGGATGTGATCAATACCAACCTCAATAGCCTGTTTAATGTCACCAAACAGGTGGTTGATGCCATGGCAGAACGGGGCTGGGGGCGTATCATCAATGTAGGCTCTGTCAATGGCCAGAAAGGCCAGTTTGGGCAAACAAACTATTCAGCAGCCAAAGCAGGAATGCATGGCTTTACCAAGGCTTTGGCCCAGGAATATGCCCGTAAAGGGGTGACGGTTAATACGGTTTCCCCTGGGTATATCGGTACCGATATGGTGCAGGCCATACGCCAAGATGTATTGGACAAAATCATTGCCGGCATTCCTGTGCGGCGCCTGGGAACGCCCGAAGAGGTGGCCTCTCTCATCAGTTGGCTGGCTTCTGATGAGGCTGGTTTTGCGACGGGGGCCGATTTTTCAGTAAATGGCGGCCTGCATATGAGCTAAATCAATATCAGGCGCCGTGTCGATGTTTAACTTAGAGGATCTATGAGCGAAACCACTACTGCTTCTAGGCTTATTAAAAAATATCCCAATCGCCGGCTGTACGACACCCATGCCAGCTCTTATATTACGCTGGCTGATGTCAAACAGCTGGTGCTGGACCACGAAAACTTTGTCGTTGTTGATTCCAAAACCGAAGAAGACATTACCCGCAGCATTTTGCTGCAAATCATCCTCGAAGAGGAGTCTGGACAGGTGCCCATATTTACGGCCAATGCCTTGGCGCAAATCATTCGTTTTTATGGTAGCGCCATGCAGGGGGTCATGGGTAGTTATCTGGAAAAAAACCTTCAGGCTTTTATCGAGGTGCAGGAACGAATGGCCGAGCAATCTAAAAACCTTTATGGTGGGCAGCTTGGCCCCGAGGCTTGGGCACAGTTCATGGCTGTCCAGGCGCCGGTTTTGCAAAATGCCATGAACAATTATATCGAGCAAAGCCAACAGTTGTTTGTGCAAATGCAAGAACAGATGCGCAATCAAGGCATGAACCTGTTTGGCCAATTTCCCTTTCCTGGAACGGTTAACCAACCCAAAGATGACAAAGACAAATAAAGCAGGGTTATAAATGCCGGGTAGATAACCGCCTAGCCAAACTTTTTTCATTCGGCTTTTATCTATCTGGCTCTTTGTAATTGGTACTGTTTTTATTTGTTTTTAATCAGTTTTTCAGTGTTCGCCTTGGGTGGTGGTTGTATTTTTGTGAAAGCCCCACAATGAGCGAGGGTTTCTTGATATGTATCATATCGTGCAGCTGCAACAATTGCTAACCTGAAACCGAGGATAGCTCATGGCACCACGTGGCCCGACAAGCCTTGGCTTACTATCAGGTGCGTAGATGCAACCGGGCTTCCACATCAAGTACTAAAAAAGTTCTGATTTAAAAGGGGAACACACTATGTCAATTTTGCGGCTATCAGTGGTATTTGCGACAACCTGTCTGGCTTTTAGCGCTGCTGCCGAATCCGTACGTAACGTACCGGTCGAGCCGATACCCGAAGCAGTGATTACGGAACCAGAAAAGGTTGAGCTGGGCAAGAAGCTGTTTTTTGATCCACGGCTATCCCGTTCAGGCTTCATTTCCTGTAACTCCTGCCATAACCTAAGCATGGGGGGTTCCGACAACCTCATCTCTTCGGTGGGTGACCGTTGGCAACAAGGGCCCATCAATTCGCCCACGGTATTGAACTCCAGCCTGAACATTGCCCAATTCTGGGATGGCCGCGCCGAGACCTTGCAAGAGCAGGCAGGGGGCCCCATCGAAAACCCGCTCGAGATGGGTTTTACGCATGAACTGGCGGTCGAGGTGTTGAGATCCATTCCTGCCTACGTCGATGAATTCGAGGCGGTGTACGGGACCAAGGAATTTGGCATTGACGAGGTGACAGATGCCATCGCGGTATTTGAGGAAACCCTGGTTACCCCCGATGCCCGCTTTGACCAGTGGCTGCGTGGTGATGACGATGCACTCACCGATTTTGAACTTGAAGGTTGGGAGCTGTTCTTGACCAGTGGCTGTGTGGCTTGTCATAACGGTATTAACCTTGGCGGTACCTCTTTCCAGAAAATGGGGGTGGTCGAGCCTTATCAAACCACTAACCCTGCCGAGGGTCGTGCTGCTGTGACCGGCGTTGATGCGGATCGCTTCAGCTTTAAGGTGCCTACCTTGCGTAATGTCGAGCTGACCTATCCTTATTTCCATGATGGGGCGGTTTGGACCTTGACTGAAGCCGTTGATATCATGGGGCGCTTGCAGCTAGGCCGTCATTATTCCGATGATGAAAATGCCAAAATTGTGGCCTTCTTGAAAACCCTCACTGGTGAGCAGCCCGAAATTGTCCTGCCGATTCTGCCTGCTTCAACCGATGACACCCCCGTGCCAGACTCATTTGACAACTAAGGGTTAAAACAATCCGAGCTTAGCCACAAGGCCTCCTTGGCCTTGTGGCTTTTTTTGCTCCTTAAACTTCTGTAAAGTAGCTTGCCTTTGTGACTTGAGTTAGGAACAATAAGAAAAAATGAGGAGTTTGTCATGAAAAAAACATTGATCGTTTTATCTTTAGCCGCTGCCGGTTTGTCGGCATGTACTACATTAGATACCGAGTCTGAGCAGCAATCGGCAACAGCGACCCAGGCGCTCGAGGCCTTTGTCTGGTCGATAGAGCGTGTGCAGCAGCCTGCAACCGATGCGGCTGTTCCAAAAGAGGCATCAGCCTGGTTATCACCGCCAGCTGCCGTTGCCCCCTTTGAGTTGCAATTCGATGATGGCCGCGTGGCTGTGCTAGGCCTGTGTAATGTGCTTAGTGGTGCCTATCAAGTAGAAGGGGGGCAGATCGAGGTTCAGCCCATGATGAGCACGCGTAAAATGTGTGCCAACGAGCAGTTGATGGCCACCGAGAATTTTGTCGGGCAGGCGTTGCCTACGGCCAGCCGCTGGCAGTTGAAAGAATTGGAAGCACAATCATGGGCGCAGTCTACCCCAAGTCTGACCCTTGAATTCGAGGCGGGCATGCGCTGGCAGCTGCAAGGAACGCCCACGCCGCAGACTCAGTATGGGCAAGCGGGCGAACAGGTATTTTTGGAAATTGATGGCCAAGATTCCTACTGTGCTGCCGAGAAGCATGCTTGTTACCGCGTGCGTAGCGTAACCTATAATGAGCAGGGCATTAAAACAGGTACCGGTGCCTGGGAGCAAATTGATAAAGATCAATTGCACGACTTTGAGGCCCAAACAGGTGCCATGACCATTATCCGTGCTCAGCGCTTCGAGCCCCAGGGGCAGTCCGAAGACCGCCCGGTTTATGTATACGACATGACCGTGGAAAGCCATATGCCGCAGTAATTGGTTGTTTATAGCCTAAGCTTTGCCAAGGGCTAGCGGGGTTATAAAGGCTTGTTATCCAAGGCGGCCAGTGCCCCGCGCACTATGCGGTAGATGATCCAGATGCCGCAGGCTATCAGGATGACGCCCCCAACAAAAACCCACATTAACAGTAAACCGATCACTGCCCATAGCAGGCCGAACCAAAATGTCCTGATTTGCCATCGGAAATGGGAAGCCAGCCATGTGCCAGCGGCATCGCCACGTTTGATATAATTGATGATGACCCCAATGATGGCCGTAATACCTACAAAATACGACAGGGCTTGTAATACATAAACAACCAACACGATGGTGCGCAGCGATTTTAGCTGTTCAGCTGATACGGTGGCTGCTTGCGCCGATTTGGCTGTTACGTCGATGATAACGTTGCGATTAGATTGTGGGGGTTGGGGGTCTTGATTCTGCATGGATATTGACCAAAAGAAACACAGGTTAGAGGTTAGATGAAAAAATGGTTAGTAAAATAAACAAGGAATATACATGAAAATAAAGCCTAAAACAAATAATAATCAACCGGCCTAATAATCGTTAAAAATGGCAATAAAGGAGGTTATAAAATAAGTAACAAAATAAAAAGAAAATCAAGCAAAAAAACTGATCAAAAATCAGTAAAATGACTAACAAATAAAATGGTGTTGCGCTAACTTTTACTGCAGTTATTACTTTGATGTAACCCAATAATAGCAATCTGGAGGAGCCATGAATTGGTATTTGAGCGCCCTGAAACAATATGCAGTTTTTACGGGTCGAGCACGCAGAAAAGAATATTGGTTTTTTGTTTTATTTAATATCATTGCCTTTATCATTCTTGGGTTTATTGACCAGACACTTGGCCTACCCGGATTTGCGCCGGGCTGGGGGCTGCTTAGCAGTCTTTATTGGCTGGCGATAATTATTCCCTCTGTTGCCGTTGCTGTGCGCCGCTTGCATGATATAGGTCGCACAGGCTGGTGGTTGTTATTAGTGTTTATTCCCTTCATTGGTTCCATCGTACTTATTATTTTTGCCTTGTTGGATAGTCAACCAGGTCCCAATCAATATGGCGCCAATCCCAAAGGGGTTGCGGCCATGTCAGCCGCCTAAGTTTTTGCGAAGTCTGCAAAGCAAAAAAGCCAGGGCTGTTACCCTGGCTTTTTTTGTAAGGCGTTGCTGCAAGGGGCCTTTGCTAACCTATGCGAACCTATGTGAAGCTAATTAACCCGAGGGATATTGGCCTCTTTGATCAGTACCCCCATGCGTTCATTGGCTTGGCGCATGAGGCTTTCAAACTCGGTGCCGGGAATGCCGACTGGGTCTAGTCCCAGGGTGGCAAATTTGTCTTGAACGGCTTCGTCCTGGACGGCCTCAAGAATGGCAGCCTCGAGAAATTCTACCCGATCCTGGGGAGTGCCCTTGGGCACGGCCAGGCCGCTCCAAGACTGTACGACCACAGGAAAGCCCTGTTCTGTTAGCGTAGGCACATCGGGATACTCGGGCCACCGCTCATCGCCTGTGGCGGCAAGCAAGCGCATGTCGCCGGATTTTAAATGGGGTAATAGATCTGAGGGGTGCTGCATGATGACTTCTACTTGGCCATTTAGCAAGGCCATCACGGTTTCTGCCCCCGATTTGTAGGGAATTTCCTCAAAGTTGGCATCACTGACTTGGCCGAGTTCGATCATGCCTAAAGTAACCGGGATAGAGGGCGAGCCAAAAAATATTCCCTCGTCCTGCTTGGCGGCTTCAACCAGGTCTTGTACGCTTTCATAGGGTGAGTCCCCCCGCACGGCCAAGCCATAGCGGCTTTGTACATAACCTGCTACATAGTCAAAGTCGTCCAATTCATAAGAGAGCGTTTGAATATGGGGTGCGATGGCCAGGGTGCCGTAGGTGACTACGCCAACGGTGTAACCGTCGTTGTTTTGCCGTAGTACATGCGTAGGGCCAATCGTCCCCCCAGCACCTGGGCGGTTTTGAATGATAATGGGTTGCTCGATGGCATCTTCGATGCTGGCAGCCAGCTGACGCGCGGCCAAATCAGTATTGCCACCTGCGCCAAAATTGACGATCAGCTCAATGGGCTGGGTGGGGTAGTCTGCTGGCTGGGCGTGGGCGGCCAACGCCAAGGCGGTCGACAGCCCGATGGCTGCGCGAATTAACAGGGTTTTCATGTCTCCTCCTGATTATCGTTATCATGGGATGGTTACCCGATTAGTCTAGCACGGGGCGTTGGCTGGGTTCGTTTGTGCGCATACATGTATTTGTCAGCCTGCTGGTAGAGGCTGTCATAATCCGTCCCGTCGGCGGGGTAGCAGGCATAACCGACCGCAATGTCGATGGAGATCGTATGTCCCTCGATGATCAGGGGTTGGGTGAATTCGGCCAGGATGGCTTCGTAAAGTTGCTTGAGAGGGGCTCCTTGCAGGGTGGTGTACAACAGGTACTCGTCACCCCCAAAGCGCGACAGGGTATTCTTTTTGCCCAATAACTTCCACAGTCGATGGCTGATGGTCATGAGTACTTGGTCACCAACATAATGCCCATAGGTATCGTTGATGATTTTAAATTCATTGAGATCGATCAGAATTAGGGCAAATGGCTGCCGACTTCGGATGAGCCGGTTAACGCGTGTTTTGAGGGCTGTTTTATTCAAGGTGCCTGTGAGGGGGTCCCGTTGGGATTTTTCCAGCTTTTCCTGATAATTGGCAATGCTCAGATAACTTAGTACGCCCAGCAGCACGATCAGGGCATAATAAAAGCCGTTGATATCATGGGGGCTGAGCAGGCCTTGGTACCAGCCATCGGGTGCGAACTGTATGCCGGCAATATAGGGGCTTTGGCGGATAGCCAAATTGGCATAGTTTTCCAGTTTTTCTTGTTCAATATGTGGCTGGCTGGAAATCAGCAGACTGAAAAAGTCAGAATATTTGATGGTGCCTAAAATTTCGCTGCTTAAGCGTTCAGACAGGGCGGTGAGTCTGGTGAGTGCCGCCAGCTGTGACTGCAAGCGGCTTTTTTCAAGATTTTTGTTATGGATGTTGATAATGCCGACCAAAGCGAGTCCTGCGACCAGGAAGGCCACCAGCAAGGGCAGTAATCTGCGCCTGAAAGAGGGGTTTAATCTTTGGGGCATGGCGAAATATGTCAGTAGACTGTAATAAAAAAGTGTAACCTTATGATTCCATGCTGCCTATAGTCGTACTCCCTTAGCTACACAATTCTTAACATAATTGAACGAAGTTAAGATTTGGCTGGTCCCTCTGACAGGAAGTTGGCCCTTCGAGCAGGAGGGGCGTTGCAGGCCAGGTAATTAATCAGCTACCAGCTCATTGCCTGAAATGGCAAAAAAGTTTTTGCAAGAAATTAAATAATGCTACTACCAGCGCGTTACAGGCCATTTGCCCGAGGGCCAATTGAGGGTGATGAGCGGTGTCCGTTCAGGGGGTGTTATGCTTAGATTTTGAGCAAAATGATATATGGTTCAGCAGAGCTGGTTCGGCTTGCCTAGTTGCGCATATCTAGTCCTGCATACCTAGTCCTGCATATCCAGTTCCGCCGTACCGATCCCAGCTGGTATTCACTTTGTCAGGAGTTAAACATGAAAGCAATGGTCGTGCGTCAACCCGGGGGATTAGAACATCTTGAATTAATCCAGCTTGATGACCCTGGGGCACCAGGGCCTGGGGAAATTCGGGTAGCCTTGCATGCCAGCTCCTTGAATTATCATGATCTTTTGGTTGCTAATGGGGGCATTCCAACCGAGGATGGCCGTATTTTGATGTCTGACGGCGCTGGGGTGGTTGAGGCAGTTGGTGACGGGGTGGATGAGTTTGCCGAGGGTGATGCCGTGGTATCTTGTTTTTTCCCCGGATGGTCGGCGGGTGGCCCGGTGAAATCAGTGACTAATTTTGGTATCACGCCGGGCGATGGGGTAGATGGCTATGCACGTGATTGCGTGGTCTGTGCGGCACATTATTTTACCCATGCACCAGAAGGGTGGAGCCATGCTGAGGCAGCCACAATCACCACCTCGGGACTGACTGCCTGGCGAGCTTTGGTGGTAGATGGCCGGTTGCAGGCCGGGGCCAAGGTATTGCTATTGGGCACTGGTGGGGTATCCATAGCTGCTTTACAAATTGCCAAGGCCATGGGAGCCGAGGTCATTATTACCTCTTCTAGCGATGAAAAACTCGCACGCGCGCAGGCGCTGGGCGCAGATCATCTGATTAATTATCGGCGTGAACCAGAATGGTCGCGAGTTGTACATGAATTAACCCGGGGTCGTGGCGTGGATCACGTTGTCGAGGTCGGCGGACCGGGCACTTTGCCACAATCTATTCGGGCCATTGCCCCTGGCGGCCATATTGCCCTGATTGGTGTGCTAACCGGGGCTCAGGGCGACATTCCCACGAGTTTGCTGATGGCGCGTCAAGCGCGCTTGCAGGGGCTGATCGTAGGTAGTCGCCGGGATCAGCAGGATTATGTCCGGGCACTCAGCCAAAATGACCTGCGCCCGGTGATTGATAAAAGCTTTGCTCTGGAAGACTTGGCCCAAGCCTTTGGTTACCAAAGCAGTGCGCAGCATTTTGGCAAGATTGTTGTGCAGTGGTAAGTCGGAGGCCTTCAGCGCGCTTGCTGGCCATCAAAGCCTGGCAATATGGTTTTAAATGAAGGTTAGGCTGAGCCAGATAACGACTGGTATGACTACCACAGCCATCATATTGCCCAAAAGCACGATGTTGGCCACCGCTTTGGGGGCCACATTATAGTGCTCACATAATAAAAAATTCA
>Ga0079226_10003911_pt1 | contig 11391 bp, 15 predicted proteins | sample Poulit2014_FD_76345 | JGI IMG/M metagenome (GOLD analysis project Ga0079226, IMG submission 76345) | Agricultural soil microbial communities from Georgia to study Nitrogen management - Poultry litter 2014 | ecosystem: Environmental > Terrestrial > Soil > Agricultural land | place: USA: Georgia...
CAGGCCCTCATTCCAAGGACCGGAAAACCGCAAGAAATCGCAGAAGCGGCACTGTTCCTCGGATCGGATGAATCAAGCTTCATCAACGGCACTGTTCTCACCGTCGACGGCGGCTGGACAGCCGGATTCTAAACATATCTAAAGCCTGCATCCACATTTACAATGGATGTAGGCTTTCTTAGGGAGTCATCCCTCATTCAGTTTCTCAATTTCAGAAATCACCCTGCACGTCGTCTCGATTCCTTTATAGAAATGCTCCACGACCAGATTTTCATTCGGTGAATGGTTCGCTTCATCAATGTTCGCATAAGGGACAATGACGGAAGGGACGCCCAGTATTTTCGTCCATACCGCATCCGGCAGACTGCCGCCGAGGCTCGGCTGGATGAAGGTTTCTCTGCCGAATGATTTTTCTGCGGATCTCCTTATCGGTTCGATGAACTCAAGTTCTGAGGATGTCCGTGACGGCTGCATTGTGCCGAGTTTCTGCACTTTTACATCCGGTGCATGCTTTTTTACATGATTTCTGAACCTCTCAAAAATCTCGTCCGGATTCTGGTTCATGACCAGGCGCATATCAATCTTCACTTTCGCTTCGGCAGGGATGATCGTCTTCGCACCTTCACCGCCATATCCGCTCGTAAATCCGGCGATATTGAAAGTCGGTTCAAAACAGAGCGCACGGTAGTAGTCCGACTTGGTGAGCTCTATACTGTCATCGCCGATATTTTTCCTCACATCATCAAGATCAAACGGGAGCCTGTCAATCAGCGCACTCTCCTTCGCTGTCAGCGGTAATACATCATCATAGAAGCCTTCAATCAACACTCTGCCGTTGTCATCTTTCATCGTACTGAGCAGATCCATGAGCTCCCATGCAGGATTAAGGGCGATGTTGCCTTTGTTGCCCGAATGGTTATCAAACTTTGACCCCAAAGCCATGAGCTCCACATAGAGGAGACCCCGCACGCCGAGGAGTACAACCGGGTGACCGTCCGCAAGCATCGGCCCGTCAGAAGTATAGACGAAATCTGTCTTCAGTTTTTCTTTATACTGTTCAACGAACACCGGGAGATTCGGACTTCCCGTCTCCTCCTCGCCCTCGATTACGAACTTCACGTTGATCGGCAGACTGCCTTCTGCTTCAATATACGTCTTTACTGCGAGTATCTGGGCCATGATCTGCCCTTTGTTGTCCCCCGCGCCACGGGCATAGATCACGCCGTCCCTTATTGTGGGTTCGAACGGCGGACTTACCCACTCCTCGAGCGGATCTGGCGGCTGGACATCGTAATGTCCGTATATAAGCATGGTTTTCGCCGCATCCGAAACATGATGTTCACCAAAGACCACAGGATGATTTTCTGTTTCAAAGATTTCAACCTCTTCTATCCCTGCGCTTTTCAGTTTGACGGCCATCAGTTCCGCACATTGCGGGATGCCCCTGCCTTCGGCACTGATGCTTTCCTGCCTTAATACTTCAAACAATTCCTCCATATACGCTTCCCTGTTTTCATCAATGACCCGTTTGAATCCCATGATGTCCCCTCCTCATATTTCAGCTTTTATAATTATCCAGCACTTCTATGATCCGCTTTACTGCATCCACTGCATTGTCATGGTCCTGCGAGAAGTTCAGCCTGAAACTTCTCGTGAACTGCGGGCCAAACTGTGTCCCCGGTGTCACTGACACTTTCGCCTGCCGGCGCAGAATAGCCGCCACTGTTTAGCAGTCCAGATCTATGCTGGGATACGCTGGGAATATATAGGAACCCGCCTCTGTCTTCCGTACATCGTAACCCGCTTCATTAAACAACTCTGTCAGGTCATCACGGATTGCCCGATGGGCCTTGATGCGCCCTGCCATCCAGCCTTCCGGTTCACTGAACCATGATTTCAGCGCCCGCTGGCTGTAACCGCCTGCTCTGAGGGAGACGATTGCCTGCAGCTGCTCCATACGATTGATGATTTCTTCTGAACCAAATGCCACACCGAGCCTGAAACCACTCAATGACTCCGTTTTGGACGGACCGATTATGGTAATCATCTGACCTTTGTCAATCTGTTTATGCGCACATAGATGATGATAGTCACTGCCGTCGAACACCTGCCGTGAGTAGAGTTCATCGACAATCACCGTGACACCGTACTTCTGCGCCAGTTTCGCAATCTCATCAATCTCCTCTTTCGAATAGATGACCCCCGTCGGATTATTCGGATTGGAAAACAGGAAGATCTTCGTTCCGTTTTTGAAGGCATCTTCCAATTGTCGAAGATCGATTCCGGCTCTGTCCGTGTGGTTCGTATAGTCCAGTTCCACGGGGGTTATTTCCCCACGGAAGAAATGGACGAGTTTGCGGTTTGCGAAATAATCCGGTTCTATGATTGCCACCCTGTCGCCTGCAGTGATTGTTGCACCCATTGCCAGAAACAGCGCACCCTGTGTACCAGGGGTGATGATCAGCTCTGCATCCGGATCGACATTTGCACCTGTAAACGCTTCAAGTTTATCAGCTGTTTCACGGCGCAATCCCGGCTCACCCCGGTATTCCGTATACGCCTGTTCCCCGCCCATCTTTTCGAATCCTTCTATGAAGTTTTCAAGCACTCCGGGAACCGGTTTAAACGCATCTACATCCCCATGTGAAAAATCAACAAATGGACCCTCAAGCATTTCACCTTTCAGTTCGATCTCCTTACTTTTGCTCCTCGCTTCCTGCCCTGGTGCATTATTCGAATTCAGTTTTTCAAACAGATCCTCGATGTCTGACACTGTACCTCTCCTCTCTTCAACATATTGATGTATACTTTAAAAATACATCAACATTCAGAATATTTCATCGATATGAATTTGACGTAACATTGAATACGCCGGGCAATTACCTTTAATAATGAGATGATAGTCTGTTAAACTTTATTGATATGAAATGGACATACAATAGAAGCAGGAGGCAGAAATGATGACAGGCACAGGATTGGTTCTTGAAGGCGGCGGCATGCGCGGCCTCTACACTGCAGGGGTACTGGAATACTTCATGAGCAAAGACCTCTATCTTCCCTATGTTATTGGCGTTTCGGCAGGCGCCTGCATGGGCGCTTCATATCTTTCCAGGCAGCCGGGAAGGAACAGGAAGGTCAACTTGGATTTTGTCGAAGACAAACGGTATATCTCACTCGGTAATTATATAAAGAAACGCGAACTTTTCGGCATGGACTTCATCTTCGATGAAATACCAAATAATCTCGTCCCATTTGATGTAAAGACACTGGTGGACAGCCCGGAGCAGTTCACGATTGTCACGACCGATTGCGGCACCGGAGAACCGGTCTACTATAAAAAGACGGATAACCAAGAACACATCGCTGAACTGCTGAGAGCATCAAGTTCCCTGCCCTTCGTCGCCTCCAGCGTGCAGTATGACAATCGTCACCTCATGGACGGCGGTATTTCCGACCCCATCCCGATACTAAAGGCACAGAGCGACGGGTTTGAGAAGAACATCGTCATACTTACCAAACCCCGGGGATACTTCAAAAAGCCGAGCCGGATGTCGAAGGTCATCAAATATAAAGACCATCCGATGATCCATGAAAAACTCGGCGTCCGCTACAGACATTACAATGACACACTCAAATACCTCTATGATCAAGAGAAGAGGAAGAATGCATTCGTCATAGCACCGAGCAAACCTTTGAAGATAAGCAGGACCGAAAGAAATAAGAAACGCCTCGAAGATCTCTATGAACTCGGCTGGAGGGATGCCGAAGCGCAGTACGGCAGGCTGCAGGCATTCCTTGAGTCAGACTGAATATATGCAAAAATACCGCAGCCATCTGAAACGACGGTCTGCGGTATTTTATTGGGCTGTGATTCAACTTATTGAGATTGACCGGATGCATTTATCAGAGGGCTGTGATGCCGCCGTCCAGTACGAACTCGGAACCTGTTGCATATGTGGAGTCATCCGACGCAAGGAATACGATCAGATTGGAAACTTCCCCGACTTCTGCGACTCTTCTCATCGGAATCGTCTTGATGAACTGTTCCACCTGCGCGCGAACGTCTTCCTGTTCGAGCATCGGTGTGCGGATGACGCCCGGATGGACGGAGTTGACCCTTATGTTATGCGGAGACAGGTCTTTCGCAGCCGCTTTCGTCATACCACGCACCGCGAATTTCGTATCCGTATAGCCTGCCGCACCGCCGACCAAGCCATTGATTGAAGAAATGTTGATGATGTCGCCGCTTCCCTGTGCCTTCATGATTTCCGTCACTGATTTGATGCCCAGGAATACAGACAACTGGTTGATATTCACCACTTTCATGTAGTCTTCAAGAGACAACTGGTCAATCGGTGAATACAGTGTGATGCCTGCGTTATTGACAAGACAGTCGATCCTGCCCCATTTTTCCTTTACTGTGCTTACAACATGCATCCAGTCCTCCTCACTCGTTACATCGTGTTTAATGAACAGTCCACGCTCCCCGAGTTCTTCCGCTGTCTTGATCCCCGCTTCTTCGTTTATATCTGTAATGACCGCGAATGCACCCTCCTCTACACATTTTTCGGCATGAGATTTCCCCATGCCCTGCGCGCCTCCTGTAATTACGATTACTTTTCCCTCAAGTCTTGTCATTTAGCTCACTCCTATATAGTTTACAAGTATATATCTTACTAGTATGATAATTTTCGTAAGGCATAAAGTCAAATTTAATGGATTGAGGTGCACAATGGATAAAGATGCATTACTCGAACTGATTCACACAACCGAGATGATAAACAACGAGACGGTACTCAGGTTCATGAAGCGTTTCGACGGCAAACTGAATATTTCTCAGATCATGGTCCTGTATCTGCTGAAAAAGAACGGGGCATCCATGCCGTCCAAGATTTCCAAAAGTCTCGGCTATACGACGGGGGCCATGACAGGCATCTCGGACAGGTTGATAAAGGATGGCTACGTGGTGAAAAAGACGAGTCCCGAAGATCGCCGCGCCGTGCTGCTCGACATTACTGACAGCGGTATGAAGCTTTTAGATGATGCCCGGGAACATGGTCAGAAAATCAGTGAAGAGATCTTCTCGATACTCACAGAGGAGGAAATCCGTCAATACACGGAAATCCAGAAGAAATTCCTGAATTACTACAAACAGAACAAATAATCTGATGATACAGGAATACACAATGATTAACACAAACAGTAAATTCCACTATACCTGGATCATCCTAACGGATAAGGTCGGCGCTAAAAATGAGGCCATACTCGCGATGTCACTCGGTATCATATATTTTGTACTGCTGATGGCGTTCAGGGACAGGCTCTTCGCAAATGGAAAATGGCTATCGAGATTATAAATATCCAAATGGAAGGAAGATTTTTTATGGACAGACTGAGAGATAAAGTGGCCATTGTTACCGGCGGTGCCGGTGGTATCGGCAGAGGAATCGTACAGAACTTTGTCAACGAAGGTGCCAGAGTGGCCATCGTTGACATCAATGTGGAACAGGGTGAACATCTGAGTCGAATTTTCAACGAAGAAGGACATGAGACACTTTTCATCAGAACGGATATTTCTGATCCTGCAGAAATACGGTCATGCGTAGATGAAGTCATCGGACATTTCGGGCAGCTCGATATTCTTGTGAACAATGCACATGCTTCAACATTGAAGCCTTTTCTGGAAATCACAGAGAAAGACCTGAAACTTTCAATGGATACCGGCTTCTATGCGACGTTCCATTTTTGTCAGCATGCCCTCCCCCATCTCAAAGAAACGAAGGGCAATATAATCAACTTCGGCAGCGGTGCTGCAATGAAAGGTGACAGGACTCAAGGAACCTATGCTGCTTCAAAAGAAGCTATACGGGGGATTACCCGCGTAATTGCCAACGAATTCGGTGAACACGGCATCAATGCCAATTTGATTTCACCGATCGCCTATTCCGAAGGTGTGAAGGACTGGAGGGCGGAAAACCCCGGCTATTACGATAAAGTCGTCCAGAATATACCATTGCAGCGCTTCGGCAATATCGACCATGACATCGGTCCCGTGGCGGTATTCCTCGCTTCTGATGATTCACAATATATCACCGGCCAGACCATCATGGCTGACGGCGGCAGCATCAAACTCTATTAAACTGGAAAAGAGCATTCTCATGGAAAAACAGGTATTGTCACAGCAGGCGGTTTGGGCATACGAAAGAAAACATCCCCATGGGACGAATGGGAACGCCTCCTATATAACAGGCGTCAACCTGGCTGTTGACGCCTGAGAAACTGCAGAAAAATATACCCTGGGAAGCTGACCGGCTGTAATCGGTCAGCTTCTTTTTTTAAACTTATTCCAAAACCTTGACATAATTGTATATAATGTATATATTAAGTATATACACTATATACAAAAGAGGTGTTCCCGTGAATATCCAGATTTCGAACAATACCGACACTCCCATTTACGAACAACTGAAGAATGAGATCATCCGGGCCATCATGACCGGCGAAGTACAGCCGGGGGAAGCGCTGATGTCGATGCGGGCGCTGGCGAAAGAATTGAAGATCAGCATCATCACGACGAAGCGTGCTTATCAGGACCTTGAGCAGGAGGGCTATGTATACTCCATTGTCGGCAAAGGGACCTTTGTAAGTGAGCAAAACGCCAGCGTACAAAGGGAACGGGTGCTTCTGGAGATCGAAAAAAATATCGAGGAATTGCTTAAAACGGCACATCAGATCGACCTTTCCACAGAGGAACTGGTCGACATGATCCATGTCATTGAGGAGGATAAAAAATGAATGCCATAGATGTCAAAGGACTTCATAAGCAAATAGGAAACTTCGAAATCAGAGATTTGAACCTTGAAATTCCAAAAGGCTATATCACAGGTCTGGTCGGAGATAACGGTGCCGGCAAGTCGACACTGATCAATCATTTAATCGGGCTGCTGAAAGCGGACCAGGGGGATATAAAAATACTCGGTTCCGACGAGATCGAGCGCGACCGTGAAGACCTGCTGAACCGTATCGGTCTGGTTTTTGCCGAGGATAATTTTCCCGAACATCTCTCCCCCACCACCTTGGAAAAATTGCTTGCCGTCTATTTTGAAGCGTGGGACAGCGATGTCTACCACAAATATCTGAATGACTTCAACGTACCGGAGAACACCAAGATCAAAAGACTTTCCACAGGGGAGAAAGTGAAACTTTCACTGGCTGTTGCCCTGAGCCATCACGCTGAGCTTCTGATACTGGATGAACCGACATCGAACCTCGCACCGACTTTCCGGATGGAACTTTTGGATATACTGCAGGAACTGATGATTGATGAGGAAATCACCATCTTGTTCAGCACTCACATTACCAGCGATCTGGAGCGCATCGCGGACTATGTCGTGATGATTGATGACGGGGAGATTTTATTCAATATGGAAAAAGAGGCGCTGCTGTCTAACTACAAAAAAGTCAAAGGACCAAAAGATATCCTCGACGATGAAACCAGTGAACTGCTGATGGGCATAAGGGAGAATTCCCTTGGATTCGAAGCGATGAGCAATTCACCGGACACTCTGAAAGAACTGTTTGGCAGCAAAGTGATCGTTGAAGAACTGAGCGTGGACGAAGTGATGTACTTCATCAAAAATAACAGGAGGGATGTCTGATATGAAGAAACAGCTCTATTTGAACCTGATGTACTCCAAATGGATATGGCTGATGGGTGGCATCATGATCGTGATCAATCTGCTGGTCGCATTCACCCAGTCCTTCATCAACATGCAGCCGTTCATGCCATTTGTCAATCTGCTCAACATCATTGTCATGGTCTACACCATTTCAAGCATTCTGAACATCGACATGCGCCTTTCGAAAAACAACAGTCACCTTTTCCTTTTTTCGCTTCCAATACGGAAAAAGGATATACTGAAAGCCGATTTTGTCTATCATGCACTTATGCTCGTGTTCACGGTGGCAGTCTTCTCGACCTACGTAATCATCGGACATGACTATCATCTGTACTACGGCCTTGTGATGATCATGGGCGTCAGCCTGATTATGATGAGCGTCTATCTATTAATATTCACAAGTGTCTGGATGGATATTCCATTTATCAGATACAGCATATATTACGTGCCATTGTTCATCATCTATATGTTCCATTTCATGCCGCTTGATAATACGGTCACCCACAATATCGACCTGGGTATCGGATGGGACATCTACCGGTTCGTCTTGCCGTTCATCGTGCTCGGCATCGGCATCATCGTTTACGCCGCTTCCTATCTCTATGGAAGGAAAAGAATTGTGAAATCGGATATTGTTTAAAGATGAATATGAAAAGAGAACGCCCCTCCGATGACGGAGGGGCGTTCTATATTCTGCGTACTTTTATCCTCGCCCGACCTGCTTTCCTGCACTATCGGACATATTCATGATGACCACACCGACGATGATCACCAGAAGGCCAATGATATTGACCGGGGACAGTGTTTCACCGAACAGGAATATGCCGATCATACCGGCCCCGGCTGTTCCAAGGCCTGCCCATATACTGTAGGCGAGGCTCAGCGGTATGGCTTTCAAGGCGAAGATCAGACTGGTAAATGAAAGGGCAAAACATATCGCCATCGCTATTGTCGGCAGGAGGTTGGAAAACCCCTCCGACAGATTCAGCATCGTCGTCCCGGTGACCTCAAATATGATTGCACCTCCGAGATAAATATAGTTCCTCATAATCCATCTCTCCTTTAAATCCTCATCAGCACAAGTCCGATGATCAGTACGATGATGCCGATCACCGTTTTTGGACGCAGTTGTTCCTTGAACACCCCGAACCCGATAAGGGCAGTCAGCGCAGTCCCCACTCCGCTCCATGCGGCATAGGCGAAACTGAGCGGTATCGTCATCAGAGCCAGTGACAACAGGTAGAATGCCATCCCGTAGCCAAAGATTATGCCGGCGACCGGCAGCCTGTTGTTCGTGACCGCTGTAACTTTCAGCATACTGGAACCGAATACTTCAGACAGTATCGCTCCAAATAATGACAGGATTCCCATCTAAATCCCCTCCTCCGAAAGTATTCCGCATTCATCGAGAATCACCTTCTCTATCTCACGCTTGTTCACATCATCCCTGTAGTACAGTACATGGAACCATATCCCGTCAGCAAGCAGACGGAGTTTCATGATCTTCGCCCGGTCTCCCTTATCAGCCAGGAATGAATCATTCCACTGGCCGGAAAAATGCTGCCAGAGGTCCAGACTGTCCTCATCGGCATATGAAGCGATGAACACTGCGGGCAGAAAACTCTGCTGGTCCTGGTTTAAATAGTCAAGCGTAGCCAGTGCATACGCCCGCGTGAACTGGTAGTTGCCGGTCATATCCCTCTGATGCTTCTCCACTTTTTCATCGAAGTTGTCAATCACCATCTGGTTCATTTTCAAAAGCAGATTCCCTTTGCTTTCAAAATGGTAGAGCACACCGCCTTTTGTGATATCCGCCTTCTGGGCAAGATAATCCATGCTCAGTGCCTGTATGCCTTCGTTCTGTATGATTTCAGCCGCCATCAGCAGCAGTTCTTCTTTCTTGCTCATTCTTTCACCTCAAATCCACTTTACTGACCGTTCAGTATAGTAAATTTAACATCATTTTTTCTGTTGCGCAATAAAAAAGTATGGAGGATATCCATACTTTCAAATAAACAGCTTTCCTATTCCACTCTGTTCAGTTGCCTGTCACTGATTTCATATACCAGATCCGCCGTCCGTTCGACGAAGTATCTGTCGTGGGACGTCAGGATAACGGTCCCCCTGTACGCCCTGATGAATGTTTCAAGAGCTTCGATAGTGTTCAAGTCGATGAAGTTCGTCGGTTCATCGAGTATTATGACATTGGACGGCCTGATAAACACCAAAGCGAGCGATACTCTCGTCGCCTCTCCCCCGCTCAGATTATGGAGCGGCTTTGTCACTTCATCCTGGCTGAATCCCAGATTCTGCAGTATGCTCCTCACCAGCGGTTCCTGGAATTCGGTCTGTTTCATCAGATACCTTATCACCGGTTCATCGGTGAACATCTTATAGTCCATCTGCCTGTAGCTTTCGATCTTCACTTTCGGTGAAATATCCATGCCCTCGGCATCTTCCATGATTTCATGCAGCAGACTGGATTTTCCGGAGCCATTATTTCCAGTAATGGCGATCGTCCGGCCCAATGGTAACTGGAAACTCACACTGTCGAGCAGTACCCGATCTCCCCGTTTCACGGTCACATCCTGTCCCATGACCGGGAATTTGTTGTGGATTTCCATCGCTTCAGACATCGGGAATTTGAGTGACATGCCGTCTTCCAAACGTTCCACTTCATCCAGCTGACCTAGCCTCGATTCAATGGATTTGGCGGCTTTGAATGCCTGCTTTTGCACGGTATCCTTCTGTTTGCTCGAACTCAGCCGGTCCGGTTTGATATCCTGTTTCCTGGTTTTGTCACCGCTCATCTTCGCAGCCTTTTCCATCTGCTTCTGTGCTGCTGACTCAAGCCGCTTCTTCTCACTGACAAAACTCTGATACTGGCGTTCATGCTCCAGCTTTTCCTGTTCTTTCTGTTCCTCATAGTCATCGTAGTTTCCGGTGTATTCACGGACGCTGCCGTCGGATACTTCCCATATCTTATCCGCGATACTGTTGATGAAATGACGGTCGTGGCTGACAAATATCAAAGTGCCGAAATAATATTCCAGTTCATCAATCAGCAGATTCACACTCTCCTGGTCAAGATGGGTCGTCGGCTCATCCAGCAGCAGACCGAGCTTATACTCTGAGAGCACCTGTGCCAGACGGAACTTCGTCTCCTCACCACCGCTTAGATTTGTATTGTCAGGAACATTCAGCCGGCTCAACAGTTCAAAGTTGAAGCCGTCATCCACTGCCGCATTCAGCTCGTCGATCTGAGCAAAGTAATTGAAATCCGTCTCACGCTGCACAGACCCTTCAAAGCTTTTGAAATCCCCCGCGATGACCTTGAGCAGCGTCGACTTGCCGGAACCGTTCGGCCCGATGATGGCTATTTTGTCATTCATATACGCCGTCAGTTCCTCAATCTTCAATACGTCCTTGTTGCCAAAACTCACATCAATGTCCTTCAATTTCACTGATAGTTCATTCATTATAATTTGCACTCCTTATGAGTCTGCAAACTATATTTTTGCACACAAAAAAGAGACAGCCTTATGCTATCTCCCCGCGTTTTCAGGATCATCCTAAAAATGGATACACTCGTCCCTTCAGAATATAGTTATAGCAAGACTTTTGAATATTAATATTAAGTTAGTTATTCAAAAGTGATTGCCAAATTCTAGGGACACCCATTTTTAAAATCTCCTTCCGTACAATATTTATA
>Ga0079226_10003913_pt1 | contig 11390 bp, 9 predicted proteins | sample Poulit2014_FD_76345 | JGI IMG/M metagenome (GOLD analysis project Ga0079226, IMG submission 76345) | Agricultural soil microbial communities from Georgia to study Nitrogen management - Poultry litter 2014 | ecosystem: Environmental > Terrestrial > Soil > Agricultural land | place: USA: Georgia...
AAAGAGAGATATATTAAGCGTAGGAATTACACGGAGACTCCTGCGGAAGCTGAGGCCTCGGTGAGACCCCGAAATGCGATAGCATTCGGAGGCTCACCAGCCGCCCGCGGAAAGCGAAGTGTATTTCCGAAGCGATGGTTTAACAATTATTCTAAAAAGAAAAAATTACTGCACAGTTTATGGAAACTATCTGATAAGATGAATCTCATTTATGTTTTCTTGTTAAATGAGGGAAAACTTTATTGGATATACTGAGCATTTTGAATATATGTCCTCGAATCTGAAGGACTTGAACTAACTAATGGAACAAATTTAATACTTAACAAAAGTAAGTAGGAGGATTCACAGTAATGATTGAAGTCAATCAGGATAGACTTATTAACGAATTTATAGAATTAGTACAAATTGATTCAGAAACAAAATATGAAGCAGAAATTGCGAAAGTGTTAAAAAAGAAATTTACCGATTTGGGGCTTGAGGTTGTCGAGGATAATGCAAAAGAAAAAACAGGTCATGGTGCCGGTAATTTAATCTGTACTCTAAAAGGAACGAAGGAAGACACCGACACTATCTATTTTACATCACATATGGACACCGTTGTTCCAGGAAAAGGTATTAAACCGTCGATAAAAGATGGATATATTGTCTCAGATGGTACAACAATTCTAGGTGCAGATGATAAAGCAGGGCTTGCAGCTATACTAGAAGCTATTCGTATTTTACAAGAAAAAGATATCAAACATGGTGATATTCAATTTATTATTACAGTTGGGGAAGAATCTGGTCTTGTTGGAGCAAAAGCACTTGATAAATCTTTACTTAAAGCAGCTTACGGTTATGCGATTGACAGTAATGGAGATGTCGGTGACATTATTATTTCAGCACCTACACAGGCGAAAATATTCGCGAAAATAAAAGGAAAGACAGCCCATGCTGGTGTAGCACCTGAAAATGGAGTATCTGCGATCACATTAGCAGCTAAAGCTATTTCTAAAATGCCTCTTGGACGTATTGATGAAGAAACAACAGCGAATATTGGTCGTTTCGAAGGGGGTCAGCAAACAAATATTGTTTGTGATTATGTAGAAGTTTTAGCAGAAGCAAGATCCTTAGTTGAGGAAAAAATGGAAAAGCAAGTAGCAACAATGAAAGAGGCTTTTGAGAATACTGCCAAAGAACATGGTGGAGAAGCAGATGTAGAAGTTGAAATTATGTACCCTGGTATTAATCAAAAAGATGGCGATGAGGTTGTGGAAGTTGCCAAAAGAGCCGCTAAAGCAATTGGACGTGACAGTAAGTTATTAAGAAGCGGTGGAGGAAGTGATGCAAACGTTATTGCCGGGTTAGGTATTCCAACAGTCAATCTAGCTGTTGGTTATGAAGAAATCCATACGACAAATGAGCGTATTTCCACAAAGGAATTGGTGAAAATCGCTGAATTGGTTACTTCAATCATTAATGAAGCAGCCTCAAATTAATTCATTTAAAAAGGAATCCTATGAAAAAAAGGGTTCCTTTTTAAATGATGATTTATTATATTTACAGTTTTTAAAGCTATTTTCTTAAAGAGATTCTAAATCGATGTTATAATTAGAATGGGAACAACCATTCGAAAAGGACGGTAAGCGTATGTTTTTAAAACAGTCTAACAAACGCAAAGGCAGAGTCATTTTTCATATTGATATGAATTGTTTTTATGCTTCAGTAGAAATGGCTTATAATCCGGAATTAAAAGGGAAACCTCTTGCCATCGCTGGCAATCCAGAAGAACGTAAAGGCATTATTGTTACCAGCAGCTATGAAGCAAGAGCAAAAGGGGTTAAAACAACGATGCCATTATGGCGAGCCAGAAAACTATGTCCTGAGCTCACTGTTATGCGTCCTAATTTTGAACGTTATCGTCAGGCATCTAAAGAAATTTTTACATTCCTCTCAGAGATTACACCGATCATCGAACCTGTTTCTATTGATGAAGGATATATGGATGTGGCTGACATAGAGCATGAAAATCCAGTGGAAATTGCTCAATATATACAAAAACAGTTGAAATCCAATCTTGATTTGCCCTGTAGTATCGGGATAGCACCAAATAAGTTTCTTGCTAAAATGGCTTCAGATATGGAGAAGCCAATGGGACTTACTATTCTGCGAAAAAGAGATATGCCGCAAATGCTGTGGCCTCTCCCCATAGAAGAAATGCACGGAGTAGGAGAGAAAACAAAAGATAAACTTAACACTTTAAATATCAAGACCATTGGTGACCTTGCAAGGAAAGATGTTTATGTTTTAAAACAAGTACTTGGGATTAATGGTGAACGACTCAAAAATCGTGCAAATGGAATTGATTTAAGAGAAGTGGATCCCGAATCTGTTCACGATTTTAAAAGTATAGGAAGTTCACAAACACTTTCAAGAGATACAACAGATGAAACAGAAATCAGGCATCTTATGCATATTTTAGCCGGCAATGTAGAAGCACGGTTAAAGCGTAAGGGAGCAGTGGGAAAAAGCGTTCAGCTCATGATTCGATATCATGATCGAAAAACGGTTACACGAAGTAAAAAACTGCATTCTTTTATTGATAAAAAAGAAGAAATTTTAGAGATAGCTAATGAATTGTGGCAATTGCATTGGAACACGGAACCAATTCGATTATTGGGTATTACTGTTCAGGATATTGAAGAAAAGAAACATATAGGAAAGCAGCTTGACTTATTTACTTATGAGAAAGAAGCTAGTAAAGAAAAGCTTTATCAAGCGATGGAGGAGCTTTCTAATAAATACGGAAAAGATATATTTAAAACACATCAAACTGACGATATGAGTCAACCACGTACTAGTTTCCAAAAGGACTTTTTAGATGATTATAGACATTAATCCTCACTCATTTTTTATAATAAAATGATGCTTTGTAAAATGAGTGAGGTTTTTATATACGGATAGGGTTTAGCCCATTATTTTTTTGACAATAGAATGAGCTAGTTTGCTACCTGGATAGCGAAAGGGCATATCAAATTTGGTAGTTTGTTTCATCACTGCTTTCTCATGAGAAAAAGTATCAAAACTATATTTTCCATGATAGGCTCCCATTCCACTGCTTCCAACGCCACCAAAAGGGAGGTGAGGGTTTGCTAGATGGTATAATGTATCATTAATAGAGCCGCCACCAAAAGAAATATTGTTCACTACTTTTTCCTGGTCCGATTCGTTTTCTCCAAAATAGTAGAGTGCAAGAGGTTTTTCAAATCGCTTGATTTTTAGGAGAAGATTATCTAAATTTTCATAGGTGAGAATCGGTAAAACAGGGCCGAAAATTTCTTCCTGCATTACAGAGTCGTTCCAAGTAATATTATCAAGAAGGGTTGGTTCTATAAGTAACTTTTCTTTATCTACATCTCCACCGTAAATAATATTTCCTTCTTTAAGAAAGCCTTCGATACGTTCAAAATGTGCTTGATGAATCATTCGAACATAATCTTTATTATTCAAAGGTTTTTTACCGTAGAGACTTTTGATTTGCTTAATGAGAGCTCTCATAAATTTATTCTTTATTTTATGATGAACGTATACATAATCTGGTGCTACACATGTTTGACCTGCATTAGTAAATTTCCCCCAGGCAATTCGTTTAGCGGCCAATTTTATATTAGCATCATTATTAATAATAGCTGGACTTTTTCCACCTAGTTCCAGGGTCACAGGAATCAAGTTTTGACTCGCTTTCTCCATCACAATTTTTCCTATTTTTGAGCTTCCAGTGAAAAAAATATAATCAAAAGGTTGTTCCAGTAAGGTTTGACTAACTTTTATTTCACCTTCAATGACTGCTATATATTCATTGGAAAATGTCTCCTTGAACATGGACGCAAGCAGTGATGAAGTGTTTGCAGCAAATTCCGATGGTTTTATAACTGCTGTGTTACCAGCTGCTATGGCACCGATAAGCGGTGCGATGGAAAGTTGAATTGGATAGTTCCATGCGGAAATAATTAAGGTCACCCCGTAGGCTTCTTTATAAATATAGCTTTTTGTTCCTTTATGAGTGATTGGAGCTTTCACTTTTTTAGGCTTCATCCACTCCTTTAAATTCTTTTTTGCGACATCAATTTCCGCATAAAGCACTCCTAATTCCGTTGTTAGTGTTTCAAAAGGGGATTTATTTAAATCTTTTCGCAGAGCTTGATAGATTTCCTCTTCATTATTTTTCAGCATTTTTTTTAATGAATCTAATTGATTGATGCGAAAATCATAATTAAATGTATGATTAATAAAGAATTCTTTTTGCTTTTTAACGATTGATTTTATCTCTTTCATTTTCAATCCACCTTTACTTTTTATGTTTGACTTTATAACGATAGTAATCATTTGCCATCTCTGTATTTGGAAAAATACTTCGGGCTTCCTCTAAAAGTCGTGGTAGATCTTCTTTTTGATAACGTGATGAAATATGGGTAAGTATTAATTTTTTTACGTTATTTTCTTTTGCCAACTGTGCTGCTTGTATCGTTGTTGAATGATAATATTTATAGGCAAGGTCTTTTGCCGAATGTTCAAAGGTTGCTTCATGAACGAGAACATCAGAGTCTTGTACAAATTTGTTGTTTTTTTCTGTTGATCGGGTATCTCCAAGAATTGAAAGGCTTCTTCCTTGTTTATTTGGTCCGATAAAATCCTGACGTTTGAGTACTTGTCCACTTGGCAATTCTGTTATTTCATTTTCCTTAATTTGTTGGTATATAGGACCAGGGGAGATTCCCATTTCTTTTAATTTCTCTACTCTTAATTGTCCAACCTGTTCTTTCTCTTTAATTCGAAAGCCGAAACTGGGAAGCCCGTGTTCAAGTTCCTTACAATAAACTTCAAACTGATCATCTGTAAATACTTTTCCACTTGATAATTCAACAATCTCCAGTGGGTAAGTTAAATGAGTGCCGCTGGTCTTTAGACTTACTTCGATAAACTGTCTAATTCCCCTGGGTCCATAAACAGTTAGAAGACTATCTCCTCCTTGAAAAGAACGGCTACTAAGTAAGCCTGGTAAACCATAAAGGTGATCGCCATGTAAGTGAGTAATAAAGATTTTATTTATTTTTCTCGGTTTAATCGATGTGTGTAAAATTTGATGCTGAGTCGCTTCACCACAGTCAAATAGCCATATATTATTGACCTCTTGTAAGATAGATAGTGCGATAGATGAAACATTTCGTTCTTTTGATGGGATTCCTGCACCCGTTCCCAGGAAAATTAGCTCCATGAGAAATTCAACCTCCATTCCTTTATATTATTTCCAGCCCCGTTTATATTGTGGGATAGATTCAAGAGTAACTCCTAGTTTATCTGCAGCAGCTTTTGGCCAGTAGGGATTCCTTAATAGTGCTCTTCCAAGAAAAATTAAGTCTGCACGTTCGTTTTGTAAAATTTCTTCAGCCTGTATGCCGGTTGTAATTAATCCAACTGCACCAGTAGCAATTTTCACCTCACTGCGAATCAATTCACTTCTCTTAACTTGGTAGCCTGGATATGTTTTTATTGATGCGGGGACAACGCCACCAGAACTACAATCTATTAGGTCCACTCCTTGTTGTTTCATCTGCTCCGCATAATAAAAGAAGTCTTCCAGTGTATTACCTTGTTTCTGATATTCATCCGTCGATATGCGAACAAACAATGGTCCATTCCATTCTGTTTTCACTGCTTCAATAACTTCCTTTAAAAACCGATACCGATTTTCCCGGCTTCCTCCATAATCATCTTGCCTTTGATTAGTAAGAGGAGATAGAAATTCATTAATCAAATAGCCATGTGCCCCGTGGATTTCAATAATATCAAAATCCGATTCATTTGCTCGCCTTGCTCCTTCTTTAAACGCTTGAATAGTTTGTTTAATATCTGACTGATTCATTTCCGTTGGTGTTGTCGAGGATTCTCTGAATGGTACCGGAGAAGGTGCGTAAATTGGAGGTTCAACGGTTGCTTTTCTTCCGGCATGGGCTAGTTGAATTGCAGTTTTTGAACCGTATTTTTTAATTTCCTTATTAAGTTTCTTAAATCCATTAATATGTTCATCATTCCAAATTCCTAAATCCTCATTGGAAATGCGTCCTTCAGGCTGAACAGCTGTGGCCTCTACCATGATTAGACCAACTTGGCCGGCAGCCCGGGAAATATAATGGGTAAGATGAAAAGGAGTAAGTTTCCCATCTTTTTTATCTGATGAATACATACACATCGGTGACATGACAATTCGATTTTTTAGTGTAACATTTTGAATTGTTAAAGGTGTAAAAAGTTTTGACATAATTGTTCCTCCCTGATTCGTTTGATTCAATGATGCTTGATGAAATTTCGCAAGCTTACGGCTTTATCCGGAACATCGGTAATGATTCCGGAACAGCGATATTTTATGCATTTCAGCATGTGTCTTGCTTTATTTACAGTATACACACGAACTGAAATTTTTTCTTGTTTAGACTGTTTGATAAGGTGTAACTTCAGTAATGAATGTTTAATATGGATTGCATTAGCTCCAAGCTCTTTAACGCGAGGAATTAAGTTTCGTTCACGTTTTGACAGCAATAGGGCGATGTTTCTATGCGTATGGCTTAAACGTTTGACACTTGCTTTATTAAAAGTTGAGATGGTTGTGCGATCGAGCATTTGAAAGGATTTAAGCATTTCATAAACAATCTCTTCGATATGAGCATATTCTATTTTATTATTTTTCAGTTTAATAGTTAAACTTAAATGTTTATCTTTTATCCATGTTAACAATTCTTCCAAGGATAAAATTGGTGTTCCTGCAAATTCCTTCGCAAACCAGTTGCCGGCATCCAGACTTTTCAGTTGATGAAAGGTAAAATCTTTAAAATACCCTCTATGGTTCGTTGTCCGATCAATTGTTTCATCATGAATAAGGACTGGGATATTATCTTTTGTCAAATGGATATCTGTTTCTATTTCATCTGCACCTAATTCATAGGCGAGCTGGAAAGAAGGAAGAGTATTTTCGGGAGCATATTTACTTGCGCCCCTATGGGCGATAATCTCAACAGACATTTATCTCACCACCTCTTGCTACTTTAAACAATTTAAAGCTTTGTTAGTTAGTTGATACCCCTATAGTTAATTTTTTAGCCTCATAACGTGACTTTATTTTAAAAAAGGTTTAAACTAAAAGAAATAAATGAATGACCATTCATTGCGTTTGGAGAGGATTTAATGTGAAGGTTTTGGATAAAACAGTTAGTCAACTTACGATTCCTACACCATATGCAGTAGGAGATGCACTTGTTTATTTATTGAAAGGCGATACATTATCACTTGTCGATACAGGTGTGAAAACAAAAGAAGCCTGGGAAGCCTTAAAAACACAGTTGCGTGAAATCGGATATTATCCTCAAGATATTGAGCAAATTATTTTAACGCATCACCACGTGGACCATATTGGCCTTGTGGGAGAGTTCCCACGGGTGGAACATATTGTAGCACATGAAAACTTACATTCATGGTTAACAAAAGATGAAACATTTTTTCAAAACTATATGGATTTTTTTAAGAAGTTTTTTGCTGATTGTGGGGTTCCTAAGGACTTTTACTTTATTATCGATCAGTTACAAAAGATGTTCACATTGGGTGGAGATGGTGAATTAACTGCCTCTCTTTGCGATGGGGACACTCTGCCAGGGCATGAAGAATGGAAGGTTATAGAGACGAAGGGTCATGCGCAGAGTCATTTATCATTTTTAAGAGCAAATGATGGGGCGTTTATAGGCGGGGATCATATCTTGCAACATATTTCATCTAATCCATTACTTGAGCCTCCGAAAATGGGAGAAAATATTCGGCCAAAACCTTTGCTTCAATATCGTGCTAATTTAAAGAAATGCCTGTCCCTTGGAATTGATGTTGTTTTACCTGGACATGGGGGATTAGTCACAAATATTGCTGAATTAATCCCGGCTCGATTAGCAAAACAGGAAAAACGGGCAAATAAAGTACTTGCTTTATTAGAAGAAAATAAAACCTTAACTCCCTTTCAAGTCTGTCAAAAGTTATTCCCAACAAAATATCAATCCCAACTTGATTTAACGCTATCTGAAACAATTGGACAGCTTGATTATCTCGAAGCAAAGGGTTTGGTCGCTAAAGAAATAAACGATAATGTTTTCTCATACTATGTGACAGAATGTAAGGAATGAAAAAGAGCTGTAAGCGCAGCTCTTTTTCAAATTGGAAAAAAATAAATCTTGATACACGAACGCACATTCGGTTATGATGAATTATAATAAGAAATTAAAGAGAGGTGTTTATAAATGAATCCCTCCATCGACTATAGTATTTTTCCTAAGCGAAATATTTTATGTGTAGATATGAAAAGTTTTTATGCGAGCTGTGCAGCGCTTGCTAATGGGCTGGATCCGCTCACAGCGAAATTAGCTGTCGTTGCTGATTTAAATCGTAGGGGAAGTGTAGTATTAGCTGCAACACCTGCCTTAAAACAAGAATTTGGAATTCGTACAGGGAGTCGTCTTTTTGAAATACCTGAAAATGAAAATATTATTATCGTATCTGCTCAAATGAATTTGTATTTACAAGTTTCTACCGAGATTAGTCGCTTGTTTAATAAATACGTCCCTAAGGAAGCAATCCATACGTATAGTGTTGATGAAAGTTTTTTGGAGATTGATGGTACAAACAAACTTTGGGGCAATGCGGAGAGAGTTGCAACCTTAATTCTGCAAGAAATAAAAGAAACATTTGGATTAACGGCTGCTATTGGAATTGGACCTAATATGCTGATGGCAAAGCTATGCCTTGATTTAGAAGCTAAAAAGCGTAAAATAGCTCGTTGGACGTATGAAGACATCCCAAGAAAGTTATGGCCTTTGTCCCCTTTATCACAAATGTGGGGAATTGGACATCGGCTCGAAAAACGCCTAAATAGAATGGGAATTTCAACGGTTGGTGAGCTTGCTAATTATTCATTAAAACGATTACAAAAAACCTTTGGAGTTATGGGAAATCAATTGTTTTATCATGCAAATGGTATTGATTTATCAGAATTAGGTGCTCCTATTTTAAACGGGCAAATTAGTTTTGGAAAAAGTCAAATTTTGCTTAAAGATTATCATGACCCACGGGATGTTAGTTATGTTATTCTAGAAATGTGTGAAGAAGTTGGAAAAAGAGCTCGTTCCAATCAAAAAGCAGGAAAAACGATTAGCCTTGGAATAGGGTATAGTGAAACAGAAGGTGGTGGAGGGTTTCATCGCTCTTTTACAATAGAGACACCGACAAATATGACAATGGAAATTTATCATGCATGTATGCATTTATTTAAGAAATTCTATACACATAAAACTGTCCGAAAAATATCCATCACGTTAAGTAATATATGTGAAGATCAAGCGGTACAATTACAATTATTTCAAAAAAACAGAATTCGCGAGAGAAAACTTGGTTATACCATGGATGCTGTTCGTGACAAATACGGTCAGGACACACTTTTAAGAGCTGTTTCGTTTACATCAGCAGGAACAGCCCTAAAGCGTACAAAACTTGTCGGAGGACATTATGCACAGTAGTTTTACTGCCCCTTAACCTGCAATTAAAATTTCAGAGGTGTTTATAAATGAAAAAATTTGAAGAGAAAACAATTAATACAGAGAAAATTTTTCAAGGAAAAGTAGTGGATTTACAAGTCGATAATGTTACTTTGCCAAATGGGAAAACAGCGAAACGAGAATTAATTAAACATCCCGGAGCTGTTGCAGTTATTCCTATCACAAAGGAAAATAAGATAGTATTTGTAGAACAATACCGTAAACCACTGGAAAAAACAATTTTAGAAATACCTGCGGGAAAACTTGAAAAAGGGGAGAAACCAGAAATAACGGCAGTTCGGGAATTGGAAGAGGAAACGGGTTATACAGCGAACAACCTGTCTTTTGTTACTTCTTTTTATACTTCTCCAGGTTTTGCAGATGAATTAATGCATGTTTACTTCACGAACGACTTGAAAAAGTTAGAACAACCAGTAGCAGGAGATGAGGATGAATTTGTGGAAGTAGTCGAACTAACATTAAGTGAAGCCAAGCACTATAAGAAAGAACAGCGGATTCATGATGCTAAAACGGATTATGCCATTCTTTATCTGGAAATGTTGAAAATGATGAAGGGGGTAACTAGGGAATAACTATAACAATTAACTCTAAAGTTGTACTGCTTTAGCATGAAGTATACATTGAGGCTAAATGAGGTTATTTATTTCATAAGGTTGTAAAAAGAATTATAATAAATTTAGGTATTAGATTTAAAAGTTTTAAGAAAAAAGGAGACATAAATTGAATAATAAATCGTTAGTTGATTCATCAATCAAAATTAAAGACAACTTAAAACCCTATTTCGCCGATATGCATATTCATATTGGGCGGGATATATATGATCGACCTGTTAAAATAACAGCTGCAAAAACATTAACATTAACAAATATACTAAAAGAATCAAGTCACCGTAAAGGAATTCAGATGGTGGGAGTTATTGATAGTCAGGCTCCAGCTGTACAACAAGAATTGAAGCAGTTAATTGAGGCGGGGAAGGCATATGAACTTGAAGGAGGTGGTATTCGCTATAAGGATGTAACAATGTTACTGGGTTCCGAAATAGAAATTTATGATGACAATTGTCAAGGACCTCTACATGTTTTATGTTACTTCCCCACCTTAACCAACATGGAACGATTCTCCGAGTGGCTCACAACAAAAATGAAAAATATAACATTAAGCTCTCAACGTTATTATGGATCTGCAAAAGAACTACAATATAAAGTAAAAGAGCTTTCAGGTATTTTTATTCCTGCCCATGTATTTACTCCATTCAAAAGTCTCTATGGAAAAGGGGTTAAAGCATCCTTAAGAGAGGTATTCGACCCTGATTTAATTGACGGAATTGAACTTGGACTGAGTTCAGATACACAAATGGCTGACCAAATTAATGAATTGCATGATTACACGTTTGTTTCCAACTCGGATGCACACTCATTGCCAAAGATTGGTCGTGAATATCAACAAATAATAATGGAAGAGCCATCTTTCCAAGAATTCTATTATGCCCTTCATCAAGTAAAAGGCAGAAAAATTAATAAAAACTTCGGAATGAATCCTCAATTAGGGAAATATCATACAACGGTTTGCAGCAAATGTATGAAGGCTCTTTCCTCCAATGATAAAATCTGTTCTAATTGCGGCTCAAAAAAAATAATTAAAGGTGTGTTTGATCGAATTCAGGAATTAGCAGATGCGACGGATGTAATGAGAGAGCGCCCGCCTTATATCTATCAAGTTCCACTCGAGTACTTGCCGAAACTAGGGCCAAAAACGTTTGAAAAGTTA
>Ga0079226_10003914_pt1 | contig 11390 bp, 10 predicted proteins | sample Poulit2014_FD_76345 | JGI IMG/M metagenome (GOLD analysis project Ga0079226, IMG submission 76345) | Agricultural soil microbial communities from Georgia to study Nitrogen management - Poultry litter 2014 | ecosystem: Environmental > Terrestrial > Soil > Agricultural land | place: USA: Georgia...
AACCTGAAATTTCATTAGCATTGACTATGGTTTTTGTTTTTTCTCCTGTTTTATAACTAAAAGCATCAATACTGACATTTTTAGTATTTCTGTCAAAAATCAACACCGTATATTCTTCGCCATTATCTAAAGAACGTAAGGCTTCTAAATATTCTTGAGCAAAGGTGTTTTTATGCCAAATATCAGCTAAATCGATATTTTTTTTCTGCGCATTGACAATTCCTGTAGAAAGCAAAAAGAGTGTTAAACAGAAAGAAAAGACCCTCATAAAAATAAGTATAAAATTCAATTCGTCAATTTTACTAAAAAAACTTCAAAAAAGGTAGGTTTTTGACGTTAAAAAAAATGCATTTACAAGAGAAATGATTTTTCTGCTGAAAAAACTTCATAAATTTTTAAAATATTTTGTTTACTGGATGTAAGTTCAGCTAAAGATTAAAAATAGTAACTTTGCAAATTAACTTACTTCAGAAGTTTTATATGGAATATATTTCAGGATTTTCAAAATTATCTAAAGAAGAAAAAATAGGCTGGTTAAGCAACAATTATTTTCAAAATGCGGAAAAAGCCAAAGAGTTGTTGAAATTGTATTGGCATAAAGATGAAAAATTACAACAACTGCATGATGAATTTAGTGAAAATACAATTTCTAATTATTACTTGCCTTTTGGAATTGCTCCCAATTTTAAAATCAACGGAAAAGCTTATGTGATTCCAATGGCAATAGAAGAAAGCTCTGTTGTTGCAGCAGCCAGTAAAGCTGCAAAGTTTTGGCAAAACAGAGGAGGATTTAAAGCGGAAGTGCTCAACACCATAAAAAGTGGACAAGTACATTTTATGTATGGTGGAAATCCTGAAAAACTGGAAAAATTCTTTGAAGAAAACAAAGAAAAAATCCTTTCCTCTGTTCAGCATTTGACAGAAAACATGGAAAAAAGAGGAGGAGGATTATTAGGGATAAAACTGAAAAATAAAACTGAAAAACTAAAAAACTATTATCAGTTGGATTGCAGTTTTGAAACTGTAGATGCGATGGGAGCAAATTTCATCAATTCTTGTTTAGAGCAAATTGCAAAAACTTTTAAAACACTTTCTTTAGCAAAGGAAAATTTCCAAGAAAATCCTATTAAAATTGTGATGTCAATTTTATCAAACTATGTAGAAGAATGCGTGGTGAAAGCTGAAGTTTCTTGTCCTGTTGAAAAATTGATGAAAAATCCTGAAGAAGCTAAGAATTTTGCAGAAAGATTTGTGGAAGCTATAAACATTGCTAAAGTAGAACCTCTGCGCGCAGTAACACATAACAAAGGAATTATGAATGGAATTGACGCAGTGGTTTTAGCCACAGGAAATGATTTTAGAGCTGTGGAAGCTTGTGCGCATGCGTATGCGATAAAAGACGGAAATTACTCCAGTTTGACTTCCGCAGAAATCAAAAATGGAATTTTTAAATTCTGGATAGAAATACCTTTAGCTTTAGGAACAGTAGGCGGATTAACCAGTTTGCATCCTTTGGTGAAATTAGCTTTAGAAATGTTGGATAAACCTTCAGCAAAAGACTTGATGAAAATCACAGCAGTAGCAGGTTTAGCACAGAATTTTGGGGCTATTCGTTCTTTGGTAACCACCGGAATTCAGGAAGGACATATGAAAATGCACTTGATGAATATCTTAAATCAATATGAAGCCACAGAAAAAGAACGTCAAAAAATTGTAGAACATTTTAAAAACGATGTGGTTTCGCACAGCGCAGTTTTAAGAGAATTAGAAAAATTAAGAAATTAAAAAAATGCAAAAACACTTTCACAGCAATGGGAAACTTTTGCTCACTTCAGAATATTTAGTAATTGATGGCGCAAAAGCTTTGGCTTTACCTTGTCAATTTGGACAAAACTTAGAGATACAAACTTTAGAAGAGCCAGAAATTATTTGGGAAAGTTATACAGATGAAGGAAAACTTTGGTTTGAAGCTATTTTTTCTATTAAAAAAGATAAAATTGAAAATATTCCCTACAATTCTAAATTTCAAGAAGATAAAACAGCAGAAAGATTAGTACAGATTTTCAATCAACTCTTAAAAATGAATCCTGAATTATTTCATGAAAAAGGATATATTTTTAAAAGCAGATTAGAATTTCCACAAATTTGGGGATTGGGATCTTCTTCTACTTTATTAAACAATTTAGCTGCTTGGGCAAAAGTTGATGCTTTTGAACTATCTGATCAAACTTTTGGAGGAAGTGGATATGACATCGCTTGCGCACAGAATTCTTCTCCGATTTTATACCAAAGAAAATTAGCTGAAAAACCTTTGATAAAAAAAGTTGATTTTAATCCTGATTATAAAAAATTCATATTTTTTGTTCATTTAGGCAGAAAACAAAACACCAGAGAAGCAGTTTCAAGATATAAAAAACTAAATCCAGGAAATAAAGAAACAAGGATTAAAAAAACTTCTGAAATCACAGAAGAAATCTTAAAAGCAAAAGATCTTTTCACTTTTGAAAAACTGATAGAAGAACATGAAAGAATAATTTCTGATGTGTTGGAATTACACAGCATGCAAAATGCTTTATTTATAGATTATCCGCGAGTGATAAAAAGCTTAGGAGCTTGGGGTGGAGATTTCATTTTAGCAACAGGAGGATCTGAAGAAAGAAAATATTTTGAAGATAAAGGATACACGACTATTGTGAGATATAAGGATATGATTTTGTAAAAAAACAATTTCAGAAATTAAGAATGATTAAAAGAATGTTTAACTTTAGGAGATAAAATCTTTGACGATGAAAACTCCTGAACTTTCTTGGCGAAAAACATTTTTTAAATTTCTTGTTTTTATTAATATTTTTCTTTTCACAGGAATTTTTTCTTCTTTTTCTCAAGAGGAAAAACCTGATCATATAGAAATTAAAGGGCAAGTTATTGATGCTAAAAATCAAAAAACTATAGCTGGTGTACAACTTTCTGTTGAAAACACTAAAATTTCTGGATTGACAAATACAGATGGCGTTTTTTCTTTAAAAATTCCAAAAACAGATAAATCTTTGGTGATTAGTTTTTCCAAATTAAATTATGAAACCAAAAAAGTACAATTAAATTTCTTAGCAGAAGATTTTGTTGAAATTACGCTTAACCCCGCTCAAGGAAATTTTGAAAAACTTGAAGAAGTTGAGATTTATAAAAGCATTGATGCCAAAGCAGTAGTAGAAGAAATGCTAAAAAGAAAAGGAGTTGATCAAGGAAATTTATTAGGTTTTTATAGAGAAAAAATCGACAGGGGAAAAAGAAATGTAATGTTGGGAGAAGCTGTAATTCAGATTGATAAAGACAAAAGAATACAAGGGAAAAAAGGAAAAATTTCAGTTTATAAAAGCAGAAAACAAACCGATTATAACAAGTTAGATACTTTAGCAGTAAAACTCAGAGGTGGCCCTTACACAGGAATGTTTTTAGATTTAGCTGCTTATCCTGAAATGTTGTTTTATCAATTAGAATTAGAAGATTTTACTTTTGAATTTGAAGAACCTACAATTTTAGAAGGTCGTTATATTTATGTGGTTTATTTTGAACAAGTTCAGAAAAATTATCCTTGGTATTATGGAAAACTTTACATAGATGCCAAGACAAAATCTTTGGTAAAAACAGATTATAAACTCAATGTAGAAAATAAAAAATTAGCTACAGAAATGTTGATTGTTCGAAAACCCAGAAAAACAAAAGTAACCCCATTAGAAACGCATTATCAAGCAGAATATATTGAGAAAAACGGAAAATGGTATTTTAATTATGGAAATTTCTTTATAAAACTCCGCGTAAACTGGAAAGGAAAACTTTTTAATGCACGTTATAGTATAAACACAGAGTTGGCGATTACAGATAGAAAAGAAAATTCTTTTTTTCCTGCAGAAGAATTGACTAAAATCAAACCAAACTGGGTGATGTCAGATGATATTTCAGGTTTTGGAGATTTGGAGTTTTGGGGAAGAAACAATATTATTCATCCAGATAAAACCTTGCAAGAAGTGATAGAATCTATTCAAGATAAAATCAAAACTGAATAATTAAAACGCAAAAATTTGTATTTTGCTAAATTGAATAATTTTATTGCATGAATCAAAGTTTTGGAAAAGAAGAAAAGCTGAAAAAAACTTCAATTATAAGAGAACTTTTCAGCAAAGGAAAATACTTGAAAAAATATCCGATCAGTTTGGTTTATCATCCTGATTCTTCTATAGAAAATCATAAAGTTGGTTTTTCTGTCCCCAAAAGAACTTTTAAAAAAGCAGTAGATAGAAATCGGATAAAACGTCAGCTGAGAGAAAGTTATAGATTAAATAAAAATCTACTTGAAAACACTACAGAAAAGTATAATATCATGCTGATTTATGCAGGAAAAGAAAAAGAGAATTTTGATAAGATATTTTCTAACGTAAAAAAACTTTTAATCAAACTTGCTAAAAAGAATTAAATCATGAAAAAAAGACTTTTGATTCCTATACTTGGAATAGTAATTTTGATGTCTTCCAGTACAACTTATAAATCTAATTTTTTTGAAATTGCCAAGCAAATAGAAATTTTTACAGATGCTTATAAACAAATAAATTTAGATTATGTAGATGAGGTAAATCCTGGAGAATTAATGGATGTAGCTATAAATTCTATGTTTGCACATTTAGATCCTTACACCAATTTTTGGAATGCACAAGATATTAAAGAAGCGCATTTATCAAGATCAGGAAATCACACAGGAATTGGTGCAAATATTCAAAATCAAAAAGATAAAATTTTAATCAAAGAAGTTTTTGAAGATTTACCAGCAGATAGAGCAGGATTAAAAGCTGGAGATGAATTGATAAAAATAGGAGAAACATTAGTCGCAGATTTTCATGATGATGCAGGAGAATTATTAAAAGGAGCAGCAGGAACAACTATAGATTTAAAATTTAAACGACAAGGAGAAATAAAAAATACTACGCTTAAAAGAGAAAATGTAAGACAAAAATTAGTTCCTTTTTATAAGCTTTTTGAAGAGGAAATAGGATACATCCGTTTAACAGAATTTGGTAGAACAGCTTCTAAAGAAGTAGAAAATGCTTTAAAAGATTTAAAAGCACAAGGAGCAGAAAAAATCATATTAGATCTAAGAGGAAATCCAGGAGGATTGTTGACAGAAGCTGTAAATATTTCTAATTTATTCTTGCCTAAAAATCAGTTGATTGTTTCCACAGAATCTATAGTTGAAAAATACAATAAAACTTATGTCACACAAAAAGAACCCGTGGATACAGAAATTCCTGTAGCTATTTTGGTCAATGCGCATTCTGCTTCAGCCAGTGAAATTGTGGCAGGAAGTTTACAAGATTTGGACAGAGGAGTGGTGATTGGCGCACAAAGTTTTGGAAAAGGATTGGTGCAAAGAGTTCGTCCTTTAAAATATGACACACAAATGAAATTAACTATTTCGAGATATTTTACGCCAAGCGGGCGTTGTATTCAAGCTTTGGATTATGGAGAAAAAGATGAAGATGGAAATCCGTTGAGAACAAAAACAGAAGATTATAAAGCTTTTAAAACCAAAAATGGCAGAACTGTTTATGATGCTGGCGGCGTTATTCCTGATGTGAAATTAGCTTCTTCTGAAATCAGTGGAATTACAGAAGATTTATTGCAGAAAAACATGATTTTTGATTTTGCCACAGACTATTATTACACGCATAATTTAAAAAATGCTGAAGATTTTAAATTATCAGAAAAAGATTATAAAGCTTTTGAAAATTATATAAAAGAAGCAGATTATCAATATCAAACAAAAGTGGAAAAAGATTTTGAAAAAGCTTTTAAAGAAATGTCAGCTGGTGATTTAAAAGAAAAAATTACGCCAGAATATAAAGCTTTTATGCAAGAAATTGCAAAGTTGCAAACACAGGAAATAGAAGAAAATAAAATTCAGATAAAACAACAGTTGACAGATGAAATTTTGAAAAGATATTTTTATGAAGATGGATATTATCACTATAATTTAAAACACAATCCAGAAGTTAAAAAAGCTGTTGAAGTATTGAAAAACAATAAAGAATATGAAAATATTTTAAGTGGAAATTATTGATTTTTTTTTCTGCTGAATAAAAATCTTTAAGAACTCTTAAATTTCTGATTTTTTATTAGTAATCCACTATATTTGCCGAAATAAAATAAAAAAATATGAATAAGATTTTCGTTTTTATCCTTGGATTATTATTTATTTCATGTGGAAATGTGAAAAGTCAATCATCAGGAAATACTTTAACAGCTGAAGTAGAAAATATTACAGAAGGAACAAATGTATTTATTTCAGAATATGGAGAAGGAAATAAAGTAGTAGCTTTAGATACTTTACAAATAGAAAATGAAAAGTTTGTTTTTGATTTTCCTAAAAGAGATTACCAAACTTTAGGCAGCATAAGAGTTGAAGGAGTTACTGGATTGGTTTATTTCATCAATGAAGCAGAACCAATGAAAATTACGCTTTTAAAAGATGAAGAAAACTTCTTAGCAAACGAACCTGAAATTGAAGCAGGAGAAGCCAATACTTTGTTTGTAGAATATGTAGTTTTTACCAACGAAGTAGAAAACAGAGTTCATCAAATGACGCACGAATATTCTGTTGAAGAACTCAAAGATCCTAAAACACAAGATATATTAAGAGAAGCAGAAAAAAGAGCTTTAGAAGATTTGACAACTTACAGAAGAGAAGCTATAGAAAAACATCCTGATGCTTTATCTTCAGCTTATATTTTAGCAGATTTATTGAGTTCAAGAGCGGTTTCTCCAGAAAAATTAGAAGCTGCTTTTTATAGTTTAAGCGAAGAAATTCAAAATAGTTTTATCGGACAAGAATTAGCTCATGCAATTGTGCCCCCAAAAGGTGTAGAAGTTGGTGATGAAGCACCAATTTTTAAAGCGAAAAATCCAGAAGGAAAAGAAATTTCTTTACAAGATATTTTAGATAAAGACGGAAAATATACTTTGATAGAATTTTGGGCTTCTTGGTGTCCAAATTGTCATGAAGAAATGCCAAATGTTGTAGAAATCTATAAAGATTATCATCATAAAGGATTAAATATAATTGGTGTTTCTATAGATAATGATGAAAAAGAATGGAAATATGCAATTGAAGATTTTGGAATGGAGTGGGAGCAGGTTTCCAATTTAAATCATTGGCAAGATCAGATTGTAAGAGAATATGGCGTAACTTCAATTCCTTATACTTTTTTATTAGATGAAAACGGAAAAGTAATTGCAAAAAAGCTAAAAGGTGAAGAACTCAGAGAAAAAATTGAAGAATTATTAGATTAATTTTCTAAAAATTCAACCTAAATAAAAGCAGATAATTTCAGAATCAATTATCTGCTTTTGTGCTTTTTAATGCTAATTGTAACTATCACTACAAAAATATAATTTTGAAAGTTGTATAATTGTAAAATGTGTAGTTATCTTTTAAATAAAAAACCATGAAAAAAATACTTTTTCTTTCTTCCATTCTTTTCTTGCTTTTTGGATTTGGCTTAAATAATTCTAAAGCGCATTGTTCAGAAGCAGAGAGCTTTACACAAACAGGTATGTTGAAAATAGGAGAAAAAGCTCCTGATTTTGAAGGCCCAACTCCAGAAGGAGAAATGTTATCTCTTGAAGAAGCCAAAGGAAAATATACTTTAATAGAGTTTTGGGCAGCTTGGTGCAGACCTTGTAGAATAGAAAATCCAAACTTGGTAAAAGTTTATGATGAATATCATGACAAAGGATTTAATATAATTGGAATTTCTTTAGACAGAAATAAAAATTCTTGGAAGCAAGCTATAGAAAAAGATGGTTTGACTTGGAATCATGTTTCAAATCTTAAATTCTGGAAAGATCCTATTGCCAGAAAATACAACATAAGATTTGTGCCTATGAATTATTTAATAGATGAAGAAGGCGTGATTGTAGCCAGAAATTTAAGAAGCTCGAGTTTAAAAAGAGAACTTAAAAAACGTTTAGATTAATTGATTTAACAATACTTTAGTTGCTAAAAGTTTAAACCACATTTGAAATAATTAACTTTGTTTTTATTATAGAAAAATATTATGCGTAAATTATTTATTCTCACATTCGGAATATTGTTTTTAGTTTCTTGCGGAACAGAAACCAAGAAATCTGATCGTTTATTTCAAGCAGAAGCAGATTTAGAAGATGGAACAGCTGTTTATTTAGCAGAATTAGGAAAAGGAAATCAGCCTATTGCTTTAGATACAGTAGAAGTAAAAAACGAAAAAATAGAAATAGAATTACCAAAAGTTGATTTTCAAACTCTTAATATTCTAACTATTGATGGAGTGAATGGAAATTTACTTTTTATCAATGAAAATGAAGAAGTAGAAGTTGTCATCAACAAAGATGAAATCAGAAAATCTGAAATAAAAGGAGGGAAATCTAATCAATTATTAAAAGAATATTTTGATAGATTAATAGAAGGAAATGATAAGATAATTGCAGCTACAGATGGAATGGATCAACAAGAACTACAAGATCCTGAAATGCAAATGCAGATGAGAAATTTGCAAGGAAAAATTGAGCAAGAAAACACGGAATTCCGTAAAAAAGCAATAGCTGAAAACCCAAATGAACTGGCTTCAATTTTGATTTTTAGCGATATGTTGCGTACCAGACAAGTTCCTCAAAATGAAATGCAAGAGCTTTTTGAAGCACTTTCAAAAGACTTGAAAAACACTTATATCGGAAAAGAAATTGGAAAAGAAATAAAAGGATCTGCAGCTGTTGCTGTTGGAAATAAAGCACCTTCTTTTTCGGCAAAAACCCCTGAAGGCGAAGAGTTGGCTTTAGAAGATGCTTTAGGAAAATATACTTTACTTGATTTTTGGGCAGCTTGGTGTAAACCTTGTCGTGTAGAAAATCCGAATATTGTAAAAGTTTACAATAAATATAAAGATAAAGGATTTAATGTTTTAGGAGTTTCTTTAGATAGAACAGAAGATGCTTGGATAAAAGCAATAGAACAAGATGAATTACCTTGGAATCAAGTTTCTAATTTGAAATTTTGGCAAGATCCTATTGCGAAAGAATACAATATAAAAGCTATTCCTGCGAGTTTTTTATTAGATGAAGATGGTGTAATTATCGCAACAAATTTGCGTGGACCAGCTTTAGAACAAAAAATAGAAGAATTATTAGGAGATCAATAAATTAAAAAATGCGTAAAATATTTTTTCTCCTGATAGGAATTGTATTTCTTTCTTGTGAAAAACATTCAGGATTATATTTAAAAGCTGAATTTGAAAATACAGCAGAAAACACAAAGGTTTTTATTGGGGAATTGACAGAGAATTATAAAGTAATTCTTATAGATACTGCTTTTGTGAAAAAAGGAAAAATCCTTGTTGATTTACCAGAAGTAGAAGATAAAAGAATAAATATTCTCAGCATAGAAAAACCAAAATCAAGGGAAAAGATATATTTCATCAATGAAAATGAACCGGTTAAAATCAAATTTTTCCGAGATAGTTTAAACAGTTCAATTGTGGAAGGAGGAGAAAGTAATATTTCTCTTCAAGAATATATGAAGAAAATTAATGAAGGAGAAAGAGAATATAGAAAAATGGAAAATTCTTATTCTGCTCAAGAATTAAAATCTTCAAAAGCAAAAAATCAACTTCGTATAAAACAAAAAGAACTGGATAATAGAAATACTACTTATCGCAGAAAACTGTTAGAAGAAAATCCAGAAAACATTGTAAATCTGATAGTTTTTTCAGATTTAATTGATACCAAAACAGCTTCTGTAAAAGAATTAAAAAGGATTTACGACAGTTTTTCAGAAGAAATAAAATCAACAGGATTAGGCAAACAATTAGGAAAAGATTACGTCAACACAGATCCTTTAGCTATAGGAAATATAGCTCCTACTTTTAGTGCAAAAACTCCAGAAGGAGAAGAATTAGCTTTAGAAGAAGCTTTAGGAAAATATACTTTAGTAGATTTTTGGGCAGCTTGGTGTATGCCTTGTCGAAGAGAAAATCCGAATTTGGTAAAAGTATATGAAAAATATCAAGACAAAGGATTTAATATTCTTGGTGTTTCTTTTGACAGAAATGAAAGAAGCTGGATAAATGCGATAGAAAAAGATGGTCTGGAATGGGATCAAATTTCCAATCTTAGTTTTTGGAATGATCCAATTGCTAAAATGTATAAAATCAGATCAATTCCTGCTAATATCTTATTAGATGAAGAAGGAAGAATTATAGCAAAAAACTTAAGAGGAAGAAGATTACAAATGAAAATGGAAGAATTATTAGGAAAATAATTCTAAGCTTAAAAAATTCTACTTTTTCAGAAATGTTATTTTTAGTTTAAGTTGATTAATATAAATTTAAAGTTTTTGTATTTTTGAATTGAAAACAACAAATTCAAACTAAATCTTTCTTGATATGAAACGCATTTCACTTATAATATTAAGCATTTTCAGTTTTTCACTTTTGATGGTATCTTGTAAAGATAGCAATAAAGTAAAATCTGCTGATAGTCCAAATGTAATAGAAACAGTAATAGGAGAAGAGGAGGAAGAAGAAAAAGCAAAAGATAATCTTTCTGGAAATTTAATCATTGAAAATGTTGGAGAATACGTAAACAAAGATTTAGAAATTTTTGAAGAAAGAGCATTTGTAGATCGTATAAAACCTATTGTAGGAGATAAATATGATGAAATCATTGAAAATTTCAACACAGAAACTCCTATTGTTTCAGACAGAGATATTTATAAATTCACAGGTTGTAAAGCTCATAACTGCCCGAGTTATTTGATTACTTTTCTATATGATGCTAAAAATGACAACTTCAATGTTTTAGTTAATCAAAATGGAAGAGTAAAAGTTTATGAAGAAAACGGAAAAGTAACCACGACTAAAAAACTGAGAGCAAAATAATATTTTGCCCTCTTCTTTTTTATCTTGTAGCTTTAATCAGATTATATTTATCTGCTAATTCTCCTGTTACGCGATTTCCATCTTCATCAAGCTGTGAAATAAAGTTTTCGCCTACAAAAAATCCAAAATCATTTCCATTTTTAGAATGTAAATATATTCTTTGTCCATCATCATCCCATTCAAATTCTCCTTCTTCTTCAGTTAGAAAATCTCTTTCTAAATAAAATAAACTTAAACGAAAAGTCAAATCATCTTTAAGTTTTAAAGTAGTTTCAATTCCTGGACAATCTGCACAAGGTAAAACTCCAGAATATGTTCCTGCCCAATCCAAAGAATTTTGACTGGTGTGCATATCAGGTTTTTCTTGCGTTTCTTCTGTAGTTGATTTTTCTGTTTGAGTAGCTTCTTCTTTAGCATTATCTTTTTTATCAG
>Ga0079226_10003915_pt1 | contig 11388 bp, 13 predicted proteins | sample Poulit2014_FD_76345 | JGI IMG/M metagenome (GOLD analysis project Ga0079226, IMG submission 76345) | Agricultural soil microbial communities from Georgia to study Nitrogen management - Poultry litter 2014 | ecosystem: Environmental > Terrestrial > Soil > Agricultural land | place: USA: Georgia...
ATCAAAGTTTTCTTTATCACTAATTAACTTCACATTATTTTCTTCAAAGTAATTGACAAGATCGATTAAATCTTTCGTGCTTCTTCCCAGCCTTGAGAAACTTTCCACCACAACAACATCACCTGGTCTTAATTTATCTTTTAATCGATCTAACTCTGGTCGACTTGATTTTGTACCTGTCATTTTTTCTGTCAATATTTCGTTGCAATTATATTTTTTTAATAAATCCAACTGCCGAGATAAATCTTGTTTCTGAGTACTGACCCTTGCGTACCCATAAATGTATTTGCTCATAAAGAAATACCACCCTTTCAATAATATTATATCATAAAGGGTGGTTTATAATATATAGATTTTGGGCAATCTTTTGATACATGATTTCATAGTATAATTGGTCAAAAAACAACCGAACAGAAAATATCTCAAAAACATTCGTTTTTGAGATAGATAACTAAAGATTAATTATTCATTGCAGAATTATTTTCATGTTAAAGGTTGTTTTACAATCAAAGAGTTTCATTAAAAACGGGTACGTTAATGCGGGAGAAAAAACGAGAGGAATTAATTGAGTACGAGAACAATCAGAATCAGGTCAGTCTATACGATTATCTTATGGCTTTGCTTCCTTAGATGAATTTAAAGAAGGGATCCGTCAATTAAATGAAATGATTCACAATTTTTATTCTTAGCTACTGATAAATAAAATTAAGAAATCTAGCTAGTCCTCTCAAGCGAAGATATCTGTTTTTTTAGGTAAAATGTACAAAGTAACACTTAAAACAGGTGTAATATAAAGTCGGAGATGACAAAAACCCCCAAATTAAGCCATTTTTTGATCTAAATAAGTAATTATAGGGAAACTACCAGCAAAATGCTGAAAACATACGCTAAGAAATTTATCGCTATTATTTTGATATGTGTATATGAGACATTTACACCCCTTATAAGATTTTTAACAGATTTATTTTCCTGACGCTATCTAAATAAGCAAAAGATTAGTTTGTTAATCAATAAGGGGGTTAGCGTATAAAAAACTTGCTTTTTCAATGTCAAATTTTGCTTAACGTATGTTTTGCGCTAAATGGTGGTGGTACCCCACTAAGCAAAATTCGATATCAGGAAAGCCGATTTTTCCCAGGCTAGGAAACTTCGGCTTTCATATTATTGGTTAGAAGGACACAATGAATTTAAAGCCTGTTAAAGCCATTTATTTTAGCCATTCGCATGTTATTTTATGTATTTTTTGTTTGAAAAATACAGTGATGTACCTTCAATTGAATCAAAAATTGCCACTTTTCATTTAGTGGATGAAATTAGCAGCTGAGTGAAAAAATAAATTAATTCACCAGTTAATTTTTAATTGATCAATAAAGGATTTGATCTTTTCGACTTCTTGTCCAGCATTAGCAAGTGCAACATAGCCGTCCGGTCGGATCAGATACATTGAATCACGCCCCATTCCAGCTACTTTCATCTTTTCCTTCCAAGGAAATTCATAAAAGGGATAAGCAGACGCCTTCGCAAATTCGCGCAGGGCGGGCTTTGCTTTCCCATACACGTGGATTTGCCAGTCAAAGGATTCCAACGGTTTAAAATTGTCTCCGTCCTCCAAGGGCACCCACGGCAGGCGGTCACCTCCATGAATAGATCCCGCAACTCCTGCACTGAGCATGCTGTCACGATAATTTATTTGGATTTGTGATGCAGCTTTGAACATTCTTTTGCGAACCAAAGAAAAGCCTGTTATAACTGGAGCGATATAAGGAATCATCAAATCACGGATAACATTCGAAGCGAATCCCTCCCCAACGATTCTAGAGAATACTTTATCTGTTGTTGTTACGAGCTTCTTGGCAAAATCCCCTCGCTCTATTTCATAGGAATCAAGGATGGATGCATCTGCCTTTCCTTGAAGGACGGATGCAATTTTCCAGGAAAGATTGATAGCATCCCCAATTCCTGTATTCATTCCCTGTGCACCGGCCGGGCTATGCACGTGACCTGCATCTCCAGCAATGAAAACACGTTCTTTCCGGAAGTGTTCGCTCACCCTATGATGGATTTTGTATGTGGAAAACCAATTGGATTTGCTCACTCGTAACCCTATATTCTCTTCAACATAAGGAGTGATTTGCGAAAACTCAATTTCCTCGTTTTGTTCCAACAGTGTTTCGGGAACAATGCCAACTAGTCGAAGTGAACCTGTAGTGCGAATTGGTATCGCAATGCCAAAACCGCCTTCAAAAAAGCTCATCTGAGGATTATCAATAGGCGTTTCACTTAGAACGTCTGCGACATAAAAAACCTGCTTGTACGTTCCACCGGGAAATTCAAAGCCGAGCCCCTTTCGAACTGGACTATGGGAACCGTCACACCCGCATAGATAAGCATACTCATTTGTTTTCTCAACGCCATCTTTAATTGTTACGGAATAAACCCTGTCCCTTTCCTGATAAAATGAGATGAGCTCTGTATCCCATTCTACTGAAACTCCTTTTTCCTCCAACTGTTTGACAAGAATCTGTTCATGATCATCTTGTCCAAGACTCAATACGAAAGGATAAGGACTTAACCCCTTCCCAATGTCTTCAAATTGCAAATTTGCTTTTAACTTCTGATCCTTATAAACTTGCACGCGGTTAAGGGGGATCCCCATTTCTATCACTTTGTCTGCAAAGCTGAACTGACGGTAAAATTCCAGTGTTCTTGCATGGACTGCCATTGCCCTTGATTGTTCTCCCGGTCCACTGAGTTTATCAATAATTCTAAAAGGGATTCCCTGCTTTGCAAGCCCTAGCGCCAAGGCTAGACCGGATGGACCAGCCCCAACAATTAATACTTGTACAGCTTTCATCATTGTTTCCTCCTTCAACGGGCGGTGGGAATAACCTTCATTAAGCATTGTCTTTCCCTATGTGAAATACAACACTTAATGGTTATGTTGCTTGGGCGTTGTCCCTTGTACGAATATTCTCTTTACCATAGTATTTAATGGTGTTTGCAGCAAATATACCAAAAACGATGAATGCCAAAAGGCTAGAAATTACAGTTCCTATTCCTGCTTCCAAAGGCAATGTAACCTTCCCTTGAACGGCGTTAAGAGGGATTAAGATTGCCCAAATAATTATTCCCCAGACTGCACCTGTAATAAAAGCGTTTAAGCGTTGGATGGGTTTTGCTATTCTAATTATAAAGAGCAAAATATAACCAACAACTTGACCTGCAAGAATATGAATAATTAGCTCGGTTATTGTTAACTTAGCCCCCAACTGAGATATTCCAACATCTTCTGCCAGCATAACGATTCCCGCTTGGATTATAGATGCAATCATAAACCCTAATGAATACCTAATATGCACTTTATATACCTCCTTTTTTGTTATTATTCGCTAAGGGTTTGAGGTTTATTCGTTACTTAGAACGAGATTATACCAAGAAATAAAGTTAGAGTTTATAGATGGTTTTGGAAAATACTACCTTAATGGGAATAGAGGATTAATTTTGTAGACTGGGCTTTCATTAGAGTAAGCTCCGAAGTGTATAGAAATACTCTATTTGCGCATCATCACTGCAATTTTTTAAATTACCTTTACAGCTAAGCAATTTATTGCTATCATGAGTGTTAGTACTAACTAACATAATGAAATAATCTTATTTACGTAGAGGGATATGTTTTCGAATTATGAAAGTTATTACCAACATCAATTAAATATTAACTTGCGAGGAGGAAGTACATGAATTTGTTAAAAAGACTTGCGAAAGTATTAAGTAATTTTCCGATGAAGTCCATTTTTATCATGATGATTATTGTGGTTCTATTAGCAGTTGGCGTAAAAGATGTATTTATGGCTACTGGGAACGACACGCTGGTAGAACCTAGTTCAGATGTATATCAAGATAACTTAATGATGGAGGAAGAATTTGGTGGGGAATCGATTATTGTTTTGTATGAAGCCAAAAATTTACTGACTCCTGATTATTTAAAGCATATGAAAGGGATAGAAGATGCGCTGCAAAATAATGATTCGATATACAGTATATTAAGCCCAGTTACACTTGTGGAAGAAATTGCAAATAACCAATCGGATACATTCCAAGATGGTATTACTGAAACAATTGATGGGTTAAATGAAATGGGGAGTCAATTAACTAACATTAGTGATGAGCTGAAGGGAAATGCTGAGAGTAATCAAGAAATGGCACTTCCTGAGCTGGAGGAACCAGAGCTCCCTGAGTTAGAAGAGCAATCGTTACCTAAACTTGGAGAAACGACGAGTCAACTTCCTGAGGTTGGTGAGATTCAACTTCCGGATATGGAAGGACAAATGGCTGAATTAAATGAAGGATTTTCCAACATAATTGGAGCTCAGGGGAATTTGGAAGAAGGAACAACAAATCTTGTAGATGGATATGCTGAATTTGGTCGTCAAACGAATGAATTAGGGCAGAATTTAAGTGAACTGTCAGAAAGAATGGAAGATAACCCTCAGAAGCAACAGATACAGGAAGCTAGTCAGGGATTAATTCAACTGTCACAACAAATGACACAGATATCTGAAGATTCGTCACAACTCCCTGGTATTCCCGAACAAACAATAGAAGGACTAAATAATATACAACAGAAGCTGGACGAACAGTTAAATCAGCAAAACGGGCAGCTTGAACAAATACAAGAGCAGGTAGAGAAACAGAAGGAGATGCAGGCACAAATACAAGAGGGGCAACAAGAGAAACAAGAACAGATGAAGCAGGAAATGAAAGAACAGCAGGAAACTCAACAAGAAGAAATGCAAGCAAAAATGGATGAACAACGAGCTGAAAAAGAAAGGGAAATGCAAGGGCTCAAGGAGGAAATAGTAGGAAAGCAGACAGAACAGGCAGAGATGCTAAGCCAACTTGCTGACGGTTTAGCCGAAATGGGTGAGAATTTACAAACCATAAGTGAAAACATGAAAACCATTTATGATTACTCAGACATTATGACACCTGGATTACCTGATAATCAAGCCACTCTGGATAACATGATTTATGATGATGACGACGAGCTTCGCCCAATGTTTGAAGAAGTAGTTATAGATGATCAATACATGATTATGATGATAAAGCTTAATGGAGATACAGAAGATGCAGAAAAAACGGAAGTAATTGATACGATAAACAGCTATTTGGATACGGAAGAAATGGAATCAGCTGAAACAATGGTATCAGGGAAACCTGTACTTGATCATGCTACTCGTTCCTCCATGCAGGAAAGTATTCAAACCATGATGGGACTCGCACTAATAATCATGGTGATTGTGTTATCTATTTTCTTTAAAGTCCGTTGGCGCCTATTACCATTAGTAACTGTTCTTATTGCAGTTATCGGAACGGTAGGTTTAATGGGATGGTTACAAATACCAATTACCATGGTATCAATGGCTGTTTTTCCAATTTTAATTGGCCTTGGTATCGATTATGCCATTCAGTTCCAAAACCGTTATGCAGAGGAAATGGCGAAGGAGGATTCGAATGAATAACGATAAAAAAAAAGCAAAGGATAGTTTAAATAAAACCATAAAGAAGATGGTACCGGCAGTCTTAACTGCAATGATTGCAACAGCACTTGGTTTTATTTCACTGTATGCGTCACCTGTACCAATGATACAGGACTTTGGTAAAATGTTAACAATCGGCTTAGTGGTGAGTTTTATTCTAGGGATATTTCTTTTAATTCCAATACTATTCACCCGAGATTATTTTTTTAGTGAGGATAAAGGAAGACAACCGAAACAACGGCAAAAAAGGTCACCTTCCAAATCGGATAATGTGCTTGATTGGATTACGGAAAAAACAATCACCTTCCGTTGGGTAATTATCATAATCGTAGCTGCCACTGCAGCTTTTGGTATTTGGGTAGACCTAGATGCTGATGCGGAAACAGACATGGAAACCTTCATGCCTCAAGATACACAGGAATTAAATGACATTCATAAATTACGGGATGTTCTCGGCACAACAGATCAAATATCCATTGTATATGGTAGTGACGATATTTTCTCGGATCAAGTGAATACATGGGTTGATGATTTGACAGAATCCCTTGAAACTAAATTTCCTGATGTTGTTGTAAAGACAAACTCGCTGACAAGCGTTGTGAAGCAAATGAATGATGGAGAGTTGCCTGATGGCGAAGAATTCAAGGATGAAGTTGCTAATATACCAGAAGACCAGTTAAAACTCTTCTTAAATGAATCAGAAACAAAAGGTGTTATTACCGTAGGGATTGAACATTTAGAAGCAAATGATTTAGAATTATTCATTGATGACTTAGGCGTATATTTGAAAAATAATGATTTGGATATGGTTGAAACAACAATTACAGGGAAATCCGTTTTAGATGTGGAGATGATTCAAGGTCTGACAACCGGAAGATATCAGATGACCTTGCTTGGAATGGGACTTGTATTCTTAAGTTTATTAGTTATTTACAGGCATCCTGTTAAGGCGTTTATTCCTTTGTTGCCTATTATACTCATTGTAGGGTGGTCTGGTTTAGTAATGTACTTTTTGGATATGAGTTACACACCACTAACGGCGACATTGGGAGCATTAATTATTGGGATTGGTACAGAGTTTACGGTTCTAATCATGGAACGATATTATGAAGAAAGAGAGAAAGGTTATCAAAGCAGGGAAGCCATCAAAATGGCTAATAAAAATATTGGTAAAGCCGTTTTTGTATCGGCTATTACGACAATTGGCGGATTTAGTGCCTTGCTTGCATCCGATTTTGTGATTTTGAACAATTTTGGACAGATGACACTCATTAACATTTCATTTGCGTTATTCACTACATTGATTGTAATGCCGCCAATCTTGATTATATTAGACAGATTTGTAAAAATAAAACAAACAACTTAATTTTTCACACTGGCTTATCATAGAAAAAATAAAGAGAAGGTGATGAATGGTGATGGATAAAACGGAACAAATCTTAAAAGGAGCTATTTCTGTTTTTATAAAAAAAGGGATGCAAGCAACAACACAGGAGGTTGCGAAAGAAGCAGGCGTGGCAGAAGTGACATTGTATCGGAGATATTCCACGAAAGAAAACTTATTTATTACAGTTATCAAACATGTATTAGAAAAAAAGTTTGATTCCCATGTTTTAGAAATTGCGAAGGAAAACGATACTGAATTATTTTTAATCAACATTATTGAAGATAGACTAGAAGTATTATCAAAGCATGATGATTTAGTAAGGATGCTTTTATCGGAAAGTTTAAGGGTAAATTTAACAGATAAAGTTAACTTACCAGAAATTATTTTTTCAAGTTTAAAAAAAGGATTAGAATGTCATTTTAAACGTAAAGATTATCAGGTTGATATCGACTTTTGTGCAAGACAGTTGGGAGGTGTATTTTTAAGTTATCTTATATTGCCTAATGATCAACAATTTAACAAGTTAACTATACAAGAGCGAAAAGATATAGCAAGAAAATATGCAAAATCAATACTTTCAAGTATATAGAAGAGATTTACCATTTAGAATTCATAGCAACAAAGAGGTTGTTAAAGCTGCAGGAGATAGTTTAGTTGTTGGTATCCAATAGATTGTTCAAAAGCCATCATATATTTAAAAGATGGCTTTTGATTATTTGGGGTTCGGTTTTTATTAATTATTGCCCAGAAGACAATTGTGTTTTCGTTTGCTGAATCACTTGTTGTGTTGCTGGTGCAGCTGGCTGATAATATCCTTTTTGCAGTGCATATTCATATAAGGCTCTTTGGCGATTCTCATCTTGATTACGTAATTGTATAAGTGTCTGCCTTAATTGTGGGTTATTGGATTCATTAATATGAGTGGCATATCCAGTTAAACTCGCATTTAATCCTGCTAAATAATCATTTACCATATCTTTTTCTTGTAGCATTTCAGTACCTCCTTATTCAAAGAAGCCTAATAATTTTTGTTGTGCTTGTCTTGCATCCTGTCCATCTTTTTGAAACATTGCACTTAATTGCGGATCTGTACAGCTTTGTGCATAAGAATCTAGCTTATTGGCAATCATCCCATGGCTGCCTATAATATGTCGAAGATTCTCCACTTCAAGCTCTGTTAAGTTATTCATCAAACAACCCTCCTTTACCACCTTTTTAACTTTCTTAATTTACCCTAATTTAGAAAAGTCATACGGAGAAAACCTTGTATGCATAGAGCAGGGATAGATATTAAAATTGTGCTCTGAATGTAATTTTACCTTGGATAAAAGAAAAGAATTGACTACATACGCATAGGGGTATATGATATATATCACGAAAAGGAGAAATTTTATTATGAAATATGATGATAAAGTAAAAAACCGAATGAAGAGAGTCGAAGGGCAAATAAGAGGCGTCCTAAAAATGATGGAAGAAGAAAAAGATTGTAAAGATGTTATTACACAGTTATCTGCAGCTAAAACTGCTTTAGATCGCACTTCTGCATTAATTGTTAGCAAGAATCTAGAGCAGTGTATACGTGAGGAACAGGCTAATGGGGAAAGTGCAGAAGCCCTTATTAATGAAGCTGTCAATTTACTTGTTAGAAGTAGATAAATTTGCAACTGGCAGTTATTACTTTTTTATTTGACAAGATACCATATGGGGTATATTATATTAAATGCAGTTACTTATTTTATATTTTTTGGTTTATATAATACCCATATGGGTAATTGCGTGCATCTGAAAAGCACGGAGGAGATCTTAATTAAAGAAATCACCGCAAAAGAATTGGAACAAAAAATGAATGACGGGGGAAACGTAAAGATTATTGATGTACGTGAAGATGAAGAAGTAGCATTTGGAAAAATTCCTTCTGCACGGCATATCCCACTAGGTCAAATTCCAGATAGACATACTGAACTGGATAAAGAACAACATTATTACATGGTATGTCGTTCAGTTGGAAGAAGCCACAATGCTTGTGCTTTCCTTATAGAGAATGGCTATGATGTAACCAATATGACTGGTGGAATGATGAGCTGGGAAGGCGAAGTAGAGTAAAGGAGGATATACATGAATATAACTGCAAATGAAGTTCTTGATGCAAAAGGTCTGGCATGTCCTATGCCAATCGTGAGGACGAAAAAAGCTATCACAAACCTTGATCCAGGAAAGGTATTGGAAGTTCAAGCAACCGATAAAGGATCAACTGCAGATATCAAAGCCTGGTCTGAAGGAACAGGTCATCAGTATCTGGGAACAGTAGAAGAAGACGATATATTGAAACATTATATTCGTCGTGCAAGTGATCACGAAACAAAAGAAGAAAAAAAATTTGAGCATGTCATTGAATTGGAAGAACTACAACAAAAGATTGAAGCTAATGAAAATATTGCAGTCTTGGATGTACGTGAACCAGTAGAATATGCATTTGGTCATATTGCCAATGCAAAAAATATACCCCTGGGGGAACTTGATGACCGAATCAATGAAGTGGAAAGCGATAAAGAACTGTTCATCATCTGCCGTACAGGTAGTCGTAGCGATCTGGCTGCCCGGAAATTGACAGAAAAGGGCATTGATAATGTAAAAAATGTTGTTCCAGGCATGTCCCAATGGAATGGTCCAACAGAAAAGAATATTAAAAAATATTAGGAGGAATTTATTATGGCTAATACAAAAGTAGCAATTATCGCATCAAACGGAGGACTATTCGACGCATATAAAGTATTCAATATCGCATCAGCGGCAGCAGCATCTGACGCAGAAGTAGGAATCTTCTTCACATTTGAAGGTTTAAACCTGATTCATAAGGAAGCACACAAAAATCTGCCACTACCAGAAGGAAAAGAACATTTCGAAGAAGGATTTAAACAAGCAAATGTACCTTCAATCGAAGAATTGGTACAGGTTGCACAGGAAATGGATGTTAAAATGATTGGTTGTCAAATGACAATGGACGTTATGAATCTGGATAAAGATCAATTTATTGAAGGAATTGAAGTTGGCGGAGCTGCAACATTTATGGAATTTGCGAAGGACGCTAATATCACTTTAACATTCTAATAGAGAAAAAAAGTAAAGGAGAATAAAATTATGGAATCTGTAAAGGTATTAGACGCAAAGGGATTAGCATGTCCAATGCCAATCGTAAAAACAAAGAAAGCAATGGATCAAATTAGTAGCAATGAGATTCTCGAAGTCCATGCAACAGATAAGGGTGCAAAAAATGACTTGGCAGCATGGGCAAAATCAGGTGGACATGAAATTATAAAAAGCACGGAAGAAGACGATGTACTGAAATTTTGGATTAAAAAAGCTTAATAACTGAATGAGAATAGTATAAAAGAGGACCCAAATTATTGGGTCCCCTCTTATTCGAAGGGAATTAAGAGAATGGAATATAGTATTTTATTTATCATAACGATATTTCTCATCGGTTTTGTTGGTTCCTTCATTTCCGGAATGGTTGGGATAGGTGGATCAATCATCAAGTATCCGATGTTATTATATATCCCTGCAATGCTTGGGCTATCCACTTTTACAGCTCATGAGGTTTCAGGTATCAGTGCCATTCAAGTATTGTTTGCGACCATTGGTGGTGTATGGGCGTATCGGAAAAGTGGCTATTTAAATAAAAGCTTAATCATATATATGGGTGCTGCTATTCTGGTAGGGAGTTTTATTGGAGGTTTTGGTTCCCTGTCCATGTCTGAAGACGGAATTAATCTTGTTTATGGTATTCTGGCAACAATTGCTGCCGTGGTGATGTTTATCCCGAAAAAGGGCATTGATAACATACCTTTGGAACAGGTTACCTTTAATAAATGGCTTGCTGCTTTCTTTGCCTTCATTGTTGGGATTGGAGCAGGAATCGTTGGGGCTGCAGGAGCATTCGTTTTAGTGCCGATTATGCTGGTTGTATTAAAGGTACCAACAAGAATGACGATTGCCACATCACTTGCTATAACATTTATCTCTTCAATTGGTTCGACCGCGGGCAAGCTTATGACCGGTCAAGTATTGTTTATACCAGCGGTCATAATGATTATCGCAAGTCTGATTGCTTCGCCACTTGGTGCGAAATACGGTCAAAAAGTAAATACAAAAATATTGCAAGGCATCCTTGCCGTTCTTATTTTGGGAACAGCCATCAAAATATGGTTTGATTTTTTCTAGGATGGTTGACCACGCAAGGGAATAGGAGTTCAATAAATGGATATTTTACAATGGATTATCATGATTATTGCTGTAGTCTTTGTGGTAAGATTCTTCCTCCCATTGAAGGGGGTTTCGAATATAACCGCAAAAGAAGCAAAAGATAAATTTAAAGAAAAGGATGTTCAATTCATAGATGTAAGAACACCAGCTGAATATAAGGCAAATCATCAGAAAAAATTTAAAAACATCCCATTATCCAAC
>Ga0079226_10003916_pt1 | contig 11386 bp, 15 predicted proteins | sample Poulit2014_FD_76345 | JGI IMG/M metagenome (GOLD analysis project Ga0079226, IMG submission 76345) | Agricultural soil microbial communities from Georgia to study Nitrogen management - Poultry litter 2014 | ecosystem: Environmental > Terrestrial > Soil > Agricultural land | place: USA: Georgia...
AAGTAAAAGGGCTTATAATTATCAACCTGTTCATGTCGGTGATAATGTTGATATTAAAATAAGTGATATTAATTATAAAGAACGAAAAATTTACGGTCGTTTAAGGCACATCGAAAAGCGTGTTCGTATACATTATTAATCCGCTTCAATCATGATAAAATTAATCATAAACCGCTTCTATAAAATATATAATAATCCCTCTATATAAAAAAAGTTAAAGAGCTAATTCCTACATATAGGAATTGGCTTTTTTACATATATAATAAAGTTAATTCATAAAAAAATTAACAAAAAGGGGAAATGACAATGAAATCAAGGTGGATGATTGAGAAAAAACGAGCAACTCGTGACAATGAAATTTTACAGGTGGTGGAAGTATATGCTCCACATGAAAAATTAAAGGTAGTAAAAAGAGAGAACAAGGATATTACTTATGAAGTTGAACAGCTAAAGGTTGCTCAATGAGGAAGGGGAAGGGAAAGGTGAATTTATTCAGGTTAAAAGCACTTATCGATGAAGCGGTGAATGAAGCGGTTAACGTAAAGGGTATTGACCCTAAAGAAGTAAAGGTTAAATTAACAATAGCAGAACCATCAAATGGTCGCAGGAGTCATGTAGGCGTAAAAGACGTATACATGGGGGTTGATTTTGAAAGGGGTGAACTAAGAGTCGATCCAGATGAATCATTAATTAAGAAGAGATAGGGAGTTTTTAAATGAGAAAAGAAGTAACATATTCAGAAAAAATTAAAGCAATAAAAGTACTATTTGAAGAAGAGGTAGCTAAATCAGACGATATTAAAGCAATTGATGAAACGTATTTTAAATATCATAACCACACATGTCCGGGTTGCAGTAAAGCAATACAGACAAAAGATGGTGTTATTGATGAGTATGGTATGTTTGGATTGATTTTATTAAATGAAAACAAAGAAAAAGGAACTGCACATATGTATATGATTTGTCTTGATTGTACAGAAGTGTGTGTCGTGAGTTCAAACCAGAAAGAACCAACACCACAAATGAAATTACTTGAACAAAATTTAGATGTAAATATCGAAAAGGCGATTAAACATTAGAAAGAGGGATAAGTTCTATGGCATTTTTAAAAGAAGTTAAACAAGAAGTAGGAAAAGTGCAATGGCTTAAAAAGAAAGAGGTAGGTAGTCAGTTTTTGGCGATTCATGTTATTGCCGGGGCGATGATGCTTTATTTCTTTGGAATTGATTTTATAGTAAATGGTATTAAAGGGTTGTTTTAAAATCTGAAACAAAAAAAGTAGGTGTTTAAATTGGCAATAAAAATGATGAAAGATGAAGAAGTGATATGGGAAAGTTTTCAAGGGAAAAACTATCGTATATTTAACTTAGTAAAGGATACTTTAATAGTCATTATTTTTTCAATTGCTATTTATTATCTAAGTGATTTAGCATTTGAAGAATATAAAGGAAAGATAATGACCGTAGCAATTTTAATTGGTATCGCATATATAGCCATTCAACAAGCAAAGTTAATGTTAGTGAAATATGTCATCACAAATGATAGAGTTATTATTAAACGTGGTTGGCTTAATGTAAAGTTGACATCAATAACTTTAACTAATGTGCTTGATACAAAAGCTGAACAGAACATCAAGGAGCGTTTAATTAGAACAGGTACAGTATATTTATTTACAGCAAATGATAGTCAAAACAGTGATGATAGTTTCATTCAAAATGTACCTAAAATCGCTAATGTAGATGATCCGTTTGGTAGACATGCTATGATAGCAGAAATCATTAAAGATGCTAAAAGGGGATAATAAAAGTGATAAGAGAGTATATAAAAAACACATTGCCATATACCTTAATATTAATTGTGATGATCATTATGTCATCTATCATTGAGGTTAAAACAGAAAATACAATTGTATTGATCATAACTAAATTAATTTATTGGTCATATGTGATTTATTACTTTTCTATCATTTTCAGTAAAGAATTACTAAAAAAATAAGGAGTTGACAACATTGGGAAAAGTTAGTCAGTTATACAAAAACCACGATTCTAGAAAAAAGTTATTTATTTTATTAATTTGTTTAGGTATATATAAGTTAGGGATGCACATTCATGTACCATTTATTAATCGTGATGCATTAAGTGCATTTGGACAAGGTGAAGGTATGTTTGGGATGTTAAACACATTTACTGGTGGTGCATTATCAACATTCTCTATTTTTGCAGTTGGTATTATGCCTTATATTACCGCTTCAATTATTGTTCAATTGTTACAGATGGATCTTGTACCAAAAGTATCGGAATGGAAAGCACAAGGTGAATATGGGGAAAGAAAGATAAAACAATTAACTTATGGTTTAAGTGTCATATTTGCATTGTTACAATCGATTGCATTAACCTTATCATTTAATCAGATTTATTCTGGTATGGTAATGGGTGGTAAGTTTAGTTATGTCCTAATTACACTTGTATTAACACTTGGCACAATTATTTTAATTATACTAGGTGAAGTAATCGAACATAAAGGGATTGGAAAAGGAATTTCCATTATCATTTTAGCTGGTATTTTAATGACATTACCTGATACATTTGGTTATTTTCTAAATGCTGAATTTACAGGGAATGAAGCGGTATTCGCTATCTTAAAAACAGCATTAATTATTTTATTTGTGTATGCTTTATTATTATCCATTATCGTTGTAAATGGTGGAGAACGTAAAGTACCAATTCAAGATTCAAATGTTGGTAAATATGGTGTAGCAAGTCGTAAGATTAATTACTTACCGATTAAATTAAACTCGGCAGGTGTTATTCCAGTCATCTTTGCTTCTGCAATGTTTATGATGCCATCAACGCTATTACAATTCTTTGGTGAAACAAAAATATCTGGATTTATTAACACTTACATTAGTTTTAATAGCATTATTGGTATTGTCTTCTATGGTGGAATTATTGTTATGTTCACTTTTTTCTACTCATTTGTCCAAGTCGATCCAATAAAATTGGCTGATAACTTAAACAAACAAAATCAGTTTATTCCGGGTGTAAGACCGGGCGGTAATACAGCAGAATACTTTTCACGATTATTAGTGCGTTTAACGTTTGTAGGTGCATTTTTCCTAGCGATTGTTGCAGTGTTGCCGATGATTGTTGGTCTAGCTACAACAATCCCACAAGAATTAACTATGATTGGTACATCATTAATTATTATCGTATCTGTAGTGATCGATATGAAAGAAGAATTGGACGTTGAATTAACTAAATCAACATATGAAAGATTCAAATCAAACAAAAAGAAAACATTATGGGGCTAATTTTTTTAAGAAATATACAAAAAATACACATTCTATCTTTGACAATTATAAGTTAATATATTATTATTAATTTATAGATGATTAAACTTTCATTTTAATCATTTTCCTTTTTAATTTTTTTAATATAAGAGGTATTAATCTTCGTTCGGATGGGGATTAATGCAAGAGAGAACCTTGTGTTGCGGAAACAGCACAAGGTTTTTTCTTTTTTTTTAAAAAATAAAACACAAAAAGTTGACTTGTCGTGAATTATCTGTTATTTTATGTACATAGTTTCAATTTTTATTTAAGTTACCTTATTTTAGGTAAAAGCGTTATATCTGCACTTTAGCGGAAGACTCGCCTAAAGGTTTAAGTACTAATGCCAGTAAGGTATTAGCGGTGTTATATAGAACGCTTTAAAAGATTGCCTTATGCAGTCAATTAAATAGTTATATTAAAAGACAATGGTTTTATCTGTTTATCAAAATAGACATCTATTGTCTTTTTTTATATAAAAAATAATTAATTAAAAGGAGAATGAAAATGAATCAAGTAGAAAAAGCGATCAGAGAAGGTAAAGTTGAGTGGGGAAAAATTAGTGTCTATCAATATCCAATTATTGATGGTCAACACATAAAGTCCATAACTGCTCCTTTAGTCAAGAAAGATGTTGATCTTGATTATTATAATCAAGAAGACGTTGTAAAGGGGGCAAGAAAAAACATCTTAGAAGCACTAAAAGATGAACGTATTCAGAAAGCTATCATTAGCCAACAGCATGATGATAAGAGCAATTATGGCTTACGTTTCTATATGTGTGGATATGATGGAAACTGCCAAAATAAAATGAATGATCTTTACAAAGAGAATTATAATGTATCGGTCTTTTAAAAATTAAAATCATGAAGGGAATGGAGCATAAAAAGACTCCTGAAATTGAGAAGGGCAAATTCCCCGTTGCGTTTGTAGGAAGCGTAACTATAAGGTGAGTGTATGGACTGCGGTTCATATTATTTTCCTTAGAATTGTAATAAACCTACTGGGTAGTAAGCATGGTCTTAGGTTGATAACCTATATAACACGGGTCTAGTGCCGTCCATGTACCGAGAAATCACCATTAGAAAAATGTTTTCCCTGTAGACTTGCCTAGTTCTTGGGGTCGTTTGGTTGTACGTTTACAACAAGTTTGATTCACAGTTCCTTTAATCAAGGAATAAGAAGTGTGAACAAGCGTAAAGAGAGTGTTATTTTATATAACACTCTCTTTTTTTATCATTTAATACACATAAGGTTGATTAAGTGTGGCGTAATTGTTATACTATACACATAGTTTCAATTTTTATTTAAGTTACCTTATTTTAGGTAAAAGCGTTATATCTGCATGTTAGCGGAAGACTCGCCTAAAGGTTTAAGTACTAATGCCAGAAAGGTATTAGCGGTGTTACATAGAACACCTAAAAAGATTGCTTAATGCAGTCAATTCAATAGCTATATCAAAAGACAATGGTTTTATTTGTTTATTCAAACAGATGACTATTGTCTTTTTTTATATAAAAAATTAAAAGAAAGGAAGATCTAAGAATGAAAGAACAAAGAAAAAGGAACTGGAGGATTCTCTTTACATTTAATCAATCAAGACATGATAAAGGGAAGGTTTCAAATTTCAAGAATCAATTGAGTAAACATAGTAATTACCTATATGATTCTATGTTTAAAAATTGGTAATTAAAAGGAGGGGTTTTGATGAGTTTAGATAACTCAAATATTGCTAGTTGTTTAGTTAAAGCAATTAACAATATTAAAAATCCATCTAGTGATTCCACAAAAGAATTACTGGATATTGTTAAAAAAGAACTAAGCAGTGACAATATGGCTATTGTACAAGTTCCAAGAACAATGTATGAAGTCTTGCCAGATGGTACTCAATACGGTGTTATTGAAGTTACTACGAAAATACTTCATCAAAGTGGTGAGGTTTTAGAGTTTCCACCATTGGTTTATAAATCCGATGGAAAACCGGAATCAATGTCAATTGCAATGGATCAAGCTAGAAAAGATTCACTTTATAGCATATTTGGTCTAGCGATTGATAACTCATCATCCGAAGAAGATTCATCAGTCGATGAAGAAATTGATGAAGAAGTCACAATTGTAAACGAAAAGGATGTTAATCAAAAAGTTGAAGAAGAAACAAAAGCACAAAAGCCAAATGTTGCTATAACAAATGGTTCAAGTACTTTTAAAGTTTTGGAAATCAACAATAAACAAACAAAGGAGGGTAAAGACTACCTTGAAATTTATGTTCAAGGTGCAAATCTTCCGATGTTGTCTGATGTGAAAATTGCAGGATCGTTGAATGTAGGCGATCAGTTTATCGGTCATTATTCGAAAAACGGCAATATAGTCACGTTAGAAAAAATTGAATCAATTAACTAAGGAGTGACTTACCATGCTACCAGACATAATTAAAGTAGCGGAAGATTATGGTGTTGAGTTAAATCCTAACACTATTAACAAAAAAGAAGTATTAGGTCTTTGTCCTTTCTGTAATCACGGGAAACACAAACTATCTTTGAATAAGGAAAAGAAACTTTTTAAATGTTGGGTATGTAATGAGTCAGGTGGTGTAATTGCCTTTGAATCAAAATTATCCGGTAAAAGTTTCAATGAAATAAGGGCAAAATACTTTGGAAGTAAAAAAAGGCAAGAACATCCCGCTTATGAATTATCGCCAGATCAATTAAAACAAATTGGTTGGCATAGTCAAAAGCGTGAAAATTACATCCGTTTTGCTAAAAGCAAAGAAGATGTAATGAAGGACTGGAAACGATATGAGTATGAAGAATACGTGAAATATTTTGCGTTATTCAAACTCATTGAAAACTTTCCATTCCAAGAGTTGCGTAAAATACAATTTGGTTGGTTTCTTAAAGAAATTGAGAAATCAAAAGTTGAAAATATATACGATAATATTTTATATGTATATAAAAACAACTTAGAACCAATTTGGAAACAAAGGGCTATTGAGGTAGCTAGAGTTGCCTATAAAACATGCATTGAAACAAACGATGTAGATTTTGTTAATATATATGTTAATGTTTTATGGACAATCGAATATCTCAAAATAAAAAAACAATAATAAACCGTTCCCACACGGTAGGATAAAAAAAGGAGAAGTGGGGGCTGAAAGTATATCTTTCAGTTGAAAGGAGAAAATAATGAACAATACGCAGTTGATCGGTCGTTTAACAAAGGATATTGAAATCAAACAAGTAGGGGATAATAACGTTGGTAACTTTACAATAGCGGTACAAAGACCGTTTAAAAACAAACAAACAAACGAGTATGAGGCAGATTTTATTCTTTGCCAAATTTGGGGTAAACAAGCTGAAACGCTTGCTCAATATACTCGAAAAGGTTCACAAATTGGAGTAACAGGACGTATTCAAACACGTTCATACGAAAATCAAGAAGGGAAAACTGTTTATATTACAGAAGTTATTGTTGAAAGATTCCATCTAATTGAACGATTAGATGACAAACAACAAGGTAATAATAACGGTGGTTATGGACAACCTCAACAGCAACAGGGTGGTTTCCAGCAACCTCAAAATCAAGGTGGTTACGGACAACCTCAACAGCAACAAGGCGGTTTCCAACAACCACAAAATCAAGGGGGTTATGGTCAACCTCAACAACAACAAGGTGGAGGTCAACCACAACAACAAAATAACTTCCAACAAGGTGGTTTCCAACAACAAGGAAGCTTCCAACAACCACAACAAGGTGGAAGTCAACAAGTACAAGATGGAGGATATAACATATCGGATGACGATCTTCCATTCGCTCCGTTTTATTAAAAAAGGCAAGGACTGGTATAATCCAGTCCTTTTTTTAAAATAACAAAAAGACGATAATTCATCAAAAAGGGAATTGACATAACCATAGGTTGATTCCTTTTTTATTAAAAAATAATTGAAAAGGGAGATGTTAAAAATGGGTTACACTCATTATTTTGCATTTGGAAAAGAAAACGATGATCATTATAAAATATATAATTTTGATGAAAAAGTAAAAGAAGATATATTGTCTATCATTAAACGTCATCAAAGTATATTAGAAAGTCAATATACAGTAGATGGTGGGGTTATCATTATAAATGGTAATCCAAACCATGAAACGTTATATATTGAAGCTGGTGATCAAGGTTTTTGTAAAACGAATAGAAAACCTTACGATATTGCTGTATGCGAAATTCTATTAGTTTTAAAACATCATTATGGTGAAGAGTTTACACTAGAATCAGATGGGTTTTCATTATCGAAACATGATTTTGAAATCACAAATGAATTAGATTTTTGGTCAAAAGCTGAAGTATTAGATGAAAACTGGTGTGTTGCATTTGAAAACGTACTAGAGTATTTTGGTTACCGCTTCGAACTAGAAGGTGAAATCACTAATAATGAATACTATAATTATCGTGTATTAAAAGAAGCGTTACCGCTTCCGGTAATTTATAGTATTAAACCTCATATCCAGCAAATAGAAGATCATGGTGTTAATCAAATGGTAGAAACGATTAAGGGAATTAACAATGAATTAGATCATGCTATTTCAATTAATCGTCTATTATTAACAGGTGATTATTTACAATCTGAAAAGAACGATACTCAAATTGATGTCATATTGGAGTATCAAGGTGAAGTAAGAGAAGATGATCTATTTACTGCTTTAAAAGACAAATTGTTTTTTAATGATATAAAAGTAGAGTTTATACCTATCAATATTGGTAAAAGAGGGAATGAGATATTGCCAGATTACTCATGGAATGTATACGGCGATATGTACCCAATTTACTATTCGGAAAGTTACGTTGAAGATATTTGTAAACAATTAAATATCAAGATAGTAACAGAAGATAATATTGAAGAAAAGGTAGAGATATATTTAGATGAAGAAAATGAAGAAGCGGATAGTTTCTTCTTTGAAGACGATATTAATTTACTTGCGGTGAGTGGTAAACGATTCATAGCATGTGAATTAACATCTGATTGTAATGTTGAGGACTATGACACGCTAGAAAGTGCTTTATATTGGCATGTGGCAACTGAATGTCCATTAGATGAACATTACTATTCGATTGTTCATGAATTAAGAGAACGACTATATTCATGATTTTAAAAGGGATTGAAGCGGTGGTTAATAAAACCACCGCTTTTTTTATACCCAAAAAACTTTTAAAAACCTTTTTAAAACAGTGGTGGGAAAGGTGACGTATAGTTGATTAAGTGTGGCGTAATTGTTATACTATACACATAGTTTCATTTTTTATTTAAGTTACCTTATTTTAGGTAAAAGCGTTATATCTGCATGTTAGCGGAAGACTCGCCTAAAGGTTTAAGTACTAATGCTTTATTAAGTATTAGCGGTGTTACATAGAACACCTAAAAAGATTGCTTAATGCAGTCAATCAAATAGTTATATTAAAAGACAATGGTTTTATCTGTTTACACAAATGGACAACTATTGTCTTTTTTTATATAAAAAAACAATTAGAAAGGAAGATGTAAGATGAAAGATAATTATTTGAAGAAGGTGTGTGATCATATTTCATTATTTTTTAATGAAAGTTATGAATCAGACATGACATCAGAAAAGGTATTAGAAATGATTCAAAACAATGAAGGGTATATTGATGTTGCTTATACAACGAACGAAGATGAGATCCAAGAAGAAATTGACTTCATTGAAGTTCAAGTAACATTAAACGTCTTAAAATATGAGGTTAATACAACGAAAGTATTTTACCACATTAGTGGTGAAGTAGAGGTTGTGCCTAATGAAAAGACCTATCAAAGTCAAGATAAGTTTATTGAATATCTTGATAGCATGGATTTTGACGAAATGATTGCATAAAGGGGGGTAGGTAATGAGTAAGTATAAAAACATTATAGGCTTACCAGCTTACCGAACGAAGAAATCAGTTAACGATTATAAAGTAGGAATAATTGAAAGAAGCCGTTTTCCATTATTACCACCATTGATATTACGTTTTAACAATGGTAAAGGAATACGAGCTTATCCTAAAGATTTAATAATCGTTGATAACAACGGAAAGGATAAAAAAAGGGCTAATAATATGTATTAAATCAAAAGGATTAAAAAGGAGAATGAATATGAAAATCGCTTATGACATTCATGATGAATTAAAAAAGCTTCATCATCATGTATTAATGAGTACAGAAGAAGGAAGAGTAGCTTACAATTACTTTAAAAATCGTGGAATTAGCGATGAAGTAATTAGGAGGTTTGATCTGGGTGTATCATTACGAGATTCAAATGTAATGATTAACTTATTAAATCATAAAGGTTATTCGATTCCAACATGTATTGATCGTGGTGTAGTAAAAGTAAGTAATAACGGTAATTTTTATGATCCGTTTTACAATCGTGCTATGTTTCCAATACATGATTTTAGCGGAAGAGTTTGTGGGTTTGGAGGACGAACGTTAGATAAAGATAATAAAATTAAATATCTAAATAGTTCAGAATCAAAAATCTACAAAAAACAAGACAACCTATATGGTTTCCATCAGGCAAAAGAAGCTATTGAGAACGAAGGTTATGTGGTATTAGTTGAAGGCTATTTTGATGTTCTTCAAGCACATAATCATGGCGTAAAAAACATCGTTGCCTCTTTAGGAACAGCTTTAACGGCTGAACAGGCTTTGTTAATTAAATCAGTTACAAGCAATGTAATTGTTTTATTAGACAATGATGAAGCTGGAATAAATGCTAGTGTACGTTCCGCTTCAATATTAGAAGAAGTAGGGGTAACAGCACTTGCAGGGAATATACAAAATGCAGAAGATCCAGATGAATACTTTAAAAAGTATCAGGATAAAGAACGTTTTGTAAATGAAGTGGTAAAAACAGCAGTTAATAGAAAAGAGTTTTATATTCAATCAAAACTTAAATCTATTGATCCCAACAATTCAAATCAACGTTTTACAATGTTAAATGAATTGTTAAGCGAATTACCAGTGCAGTCACAAGAGCGTTTGGAGTGGTTAAATATTATGAACGAACACTTACACATGCCAAACCAAGTGATACATTCCTATGTACAAGCTAATTAATAAGGGTTTTTAAAAAAAGACAATGGTGTGATTTAAATGATAAATCTACTGTTGTCTTTTCTTATATTATATTAAAAAATAAAAAACATATATAAAAAGGAGAATGACAATGAATAAAGAAAGAATTGAGTCATTAAAAAAAGAAGGAAAAATAAAAGAATATAAAAAGAGAGGGATCAATGAAGCAATAGCTGATTTTAAAATTACATTAGCTAATCCATTAGGTGAAACATCTTTTAAAGAATTACAAAAGAAAGTGTTAAGTTCACTTAAAAGACAGATCAAACGTGATTTAAAGGCTATATCAACATTTGATGAATTAGTTGAATATGCAAGTAAATTCAACTTTGGTTCATCATCCGCTTCATTCATGCCAATAACAAATGACAAAAAGGAAGATGAAAGTATACTATCACAAGCAGAACGTATTGATGATATTATCGCTTTAATGAAATCCGCTTCTAAATCAAATTTAGATGAAGCGTTCAAATTAAAAGCTGATATAACATTACCTGCTGGCGATGACTTTCACACATATGAAGCATATGGCGTTTTAGGTCATAGCTTTCCAAAACGATTTGAAACAGGTTCATGGACGTTAAGAAGCCGAGTTAAAATGTCTTCAACTAGCTTAATGAACTTAGAGGATATATTAAGTAAAGTGTTTTATTACAATACACTTGAAAAATATATTGTTTCAAATATGGAATTGTATTATCGTTTAATTGCGATAAGAGTTTTATCTGATGACGAGGTAGCAGAACATGTTGATTCTGTTGAAGCGTTTTATGAAGAAATAAAAACAAGTGATAAATTAAACAAGGATTGGATCAAGGGAATTGTAGAAGATGAACTGATTCAAAAATATTTAATACCAGATTTAGATTTAGATAAAAACATTGATGAATCAACTGGTAGATTAAAAACATTTAAGCGTGATTATTTACGCTATATGC
>Ga0079226_10003917_pt1 | contig 11386 bp, 14 predicted proteins | sample Poulit2014_FD_76345 | JGI IMG/M metagenome (GOLD analysis project Ga0079226, IMG submission 76345) | Agricultural soil microbial communities from Georgia to study Nitrogen management - Poultry litter 2014 | ecosystem: Environmental > Terrestrial > Soil > Agricultural land | place: USA: Georgia...
ACCACGTAGTCGATGGCCGGCTCGAAGGCGGCGGTCGTTTCTCCCGTAATTTCGTTTTCGATCTCGTGGAGGCGCTTGCCGAGTGCGACTTTGGCGGTGATGCGCGCGATGGGATAGCCCGTGGCCTTGGAAGCGAGCGCCGACGAGCGCGACACTCTCGGATTGACTTCGACGACGCGGTATTCGCCGCCGGGTGTCCCGTCGTCGCGCCACGCGAACTGGATGTTGCACCCACCCTGAATACCCAGATCGCGGATCACGTCGAGTGCCGCGGTGCGCATCTCCTGATGGCCGTCGTCGGGAATGACCTGCGAGGGCGTGACGACGGTGGACTCGCCGGTGTGGATGCCCATCGGGTCGAGGTTCTCCATGTTGCAGATAATGATACACGAATCGTCGGCGTCGCGCATCACCTCGTATTCGAGTTCGACCCAGCCCGCGATCGACTCGGTGATCAGGACTTCGCTGTTTCTGGAGAGCCGGAGTCCCGTGCGGACGCGTTCGTCGAGTTCCTCGCGCTCCTCGACGACACCCGACCCGCTCCCGCCGAGCGTGTAGGTGGTCCGGGAGATGACCGGCAGCCCGCCCACCGATGCGACGGACTCGTCGACGCGCTCGGTGAGGTCTGACTCCGTGAGCCCCTGTACCGACTCGTCTTCGTCCAGCGAGATCGTCGTCGAGGCGGGCACCGGTTGGCCGATCTCCTCCATGCGCTGGCGGAAGAGATCGCGGTCCTCGGTCGCGTAGATGGTTTCGAGCGGCGTGCCCATGATATCGACGTCGTATTCCTCCAGAACGCCTTCCTCGGCGAGTTCGGCGGTCACGTTCAATCCCGTCTGGCCACCGAGACCCGCGATGACGCCGTCGGGACGTTCTTTCTCGATGATCTCGCTGATGGCCTCGGTCGTGATCGGTTCGATGTAGACCGCGTCGGCCATCTCCGGGTCGGTCATGATCGTGGCAGGATTCGAATTGACGAGGACGACTCGGGCCCCCTCTTCGGCGAGCGCGCGACAGGCCTGCGCGCCCGAGTAATCGAACTCCGCCGCCTGGCCGATCTGGATTGGACCGCTACCGATCAACAGTATCGTTCTGTCCTCGTCGCTCATTACCCACGCCAGTTCGCACATCGTAATAAGGCCGACGATAGATTGCGAGATACGTAGTCAGTTTTCGATTTTCGAAACACAGGCTCGTATTGGTCTCGCTCGTGGAGAGCCACGGATCAATATCGCGGAACCTATCTCCAACGCTTTCGAAGTCCGAACGATGGACCGCCGCACGTTTCTCACGGCGAGTGTGGGTACCGCCGCTCTCGCGGGCTGTCTCGGCACTTTGCAGGGGAAGACCGACTACGACATCGGGATGGCGACGAGCGCCTTCCTCCCCGAGGACGATTTCACGCCCCGCGTCGGCGAACCCGTCGTCTGGAAAAATACCGATATGCGCACTCATACCGTGACGGCCGACGAGGCGGCGATCCCCGAGAATGCAAATTTCTTCGCTTCCGGCGGATTCGAAAGCGAAAAAGCGGCCCGGGAGGCGTGGATCGGGAGCGGCGGTGGCGGTATCGCCGATGGCGAAACCTACGAGCACACCTTCGAGGTTCCCGGCACGTACAACTATTTTTGCATCCCACACGAGTCCGGCGGGATGGTCGGAAAGTTCACCGTCACCGAGTGAGTCTCAGACGTCGACGTCTGAGTCGTCGACATCGACCGCGGTTTCTTGCTCCTCGGCGACTTCTTCGGGGCGGGCATCGAGTGCGAGTTTCGATATCTCGACCCGGCGGAGCGGGTAGATCGTCCGTACCTCCCCGTAGATTGCGCTCGACAGCCGACCCTGCGTCACGCTGTCGACGAGTTCACGGAAGCTCCGGTCGCGAGCGGCCTCTTCTACCAGTTCGACCATTCGCTTTCGGATCGCCTTTTCCTGACTGTCGTTTGCTTTCTGGGTGGTGAACGCCACCGGCTGGATGCGAACGCGGAAGTTATCGTTCGTTCGCACGGTCAGGTACGCATCGACCTTCGAGGCCCCGCGCCGGACGAGGCTGTTTTGGTAATCACGTGTGAGTTCGTGTTTTTCGAACTCGGTGTAGGCGGCGTCGCTGCCCACATCGGTGATGCGGAAGGTGAGCTTGACGTTGTTCGCGCCGGCGTCGCCGGTCAAGTCACCAAGCGTCGTTTCGATGGTGCGATCGAGCACCGCGTTCGGTTCGTCCGCGAGGGTTTCACCGAGTTCGGCCCGGTCGAAGGACTCGGGCGCGACCACGGTGTACCACCGCTTTGCCTGCTGCTGTCGTGAAACTGATCGTTCGCTCATGATTGGATGTCGTCTGGTTGGTCGTCTGTACTGTGCTGTTCGGTCGTTCGTACGACCCGCTCGGCCACCGAGAGGTTGACGAGATAGTCGTCGAGCGTCGCGCGAAGCCCGCCCGTGGTGTCGCGTTCGAGCGTCGTGACGACCGTGCCTTCTTCGACGCGGGTGGACAGTTCGGCGGTATTGTCCGGAGTAAGCGCCGCCACGACGCGCTCGGGCGCACGCGATCGCGTTCGGATTTCACACCGGTTCATGCGAGCGCCTCCCGGAGTGCGGTGACGAATCGGTCGGGGTCGGGAAACCGCGCCCAGCCTCGGCGTTCGTTTCCGCCGCCGGAACCGTCCGCGACCGCGCCGGCTTCGGCCATTCGCTCGCCGAGATCCGCGTTGTCGGCTGTGGCGGCTGCCGCACGCTCCCCGCTCACGGCCACCGCGACCGGCTCCGGCGATCGGAAATCATACAGAAGCCGGGCGACGGTCGAAAGCGACGCGTCGACATCGACACGGGCGACGAACAGGCCGCGGTGGCGCTCGGTCGTCGCCTCGTCGAGCGCGCGGTGGGCGCGTTCGGTATGGGTACGCCACGCCGAAAGCGCCGGTTCGCGAACGTCGTGGCCGAGCGCGAGCGCGAGCGCAATACCGGGGCGTTCGCGTGCGCTCGCCCGGAGCACGTCCGCGAATCCACCGACGGTTTCGAACGTCACCGTGGGCGTCTCGCGGTCGTCCGTCGATTCGATCGTATACGGCCCGAGCGCGCGTTCGATGGCGTCGGCGGCCCGCGGCGTCGAGTCCTTACAGACCGACAGCGCGAGGACCGAGGCGACGCGTCGCCGATCGTCATCGAAATCGATCTCATCGAGTGCGGTTGCGGTCGCCTCGCTGTCGCCCGAAAACGGGGCGTGTGCGAGCGCCGTGTGGCAAAGCCCGTCGATGGGGTCGGCCACCGGGATCGCCACACCGGGTCGGCGTTGGATACGACCGCGTTCGCGTGCGGTCTCGAACGCGTCGCCGTCCTCGAAGTCACTCGGTGTGTCGAACGCGCCCGCGAGCGCGAGCACGGGATCCGGGTCGGCGTCGAGCGCGTGCGCGGTTTCGAACGCGCGTTCGCTCGCCGGCCGCTCGTCGCCGGGAAACGAAACAGCGTCGACGTCGTCGAATCCGACGACGACCGTCGTCTCGTCGTCCGTTTCGGGTTCGTCGTGTTCGGTCACGACGCTCGCCTGAAAGGGGGTTCCCCGTTCTGCGAGCGTGCGTCCGAGGAGACCGGCCGCCGCGATCGAGTCGGTATCGGGAGTTACGAACAGCCGGACGAATCCAGCAGTATGGAGTGCCTCGGCGGCACTGTCGGTCCCGATGTCGACGGCACGACCGGCCACTGCCATCTCAGACGAGGTCCCGTGCGCGCTCGTAGGTGTACTTGAAGTTCTCGGAGATCGCGTCACCGCGGTAGTAGTCCACCAGCCGGCGGACCTTCGCCTCGGTGTTCTGGAGCGCACGCTTGTTCTGGGCGTCCTTCGGGTTTTCGGCCATGTGCTCGCGGAGACCCACCGCCCGTTCGAGCAGGTTGCGGAGGTCTTCCGGGAGCGCGGGCGCGGCATCGTTTTCGTCCAAGATCTCGGTGATCTTCTTGCCGGTCGCCAGCTTGACGTTCGGGACCGCAGTGCCCTGCACGCCTTCGTCGCGGAGTTTGAGACCGATCTCGCTCGGGCTGTGGCCCTGTTCTGCGAGTGAAACGACGCGGCCTTCGATGGCGTCGGCGTCGACGTCGCTCCACTCCGGCGGGTCGTCTGCCACGGGCGAATCCGAATCGGACGAGCCGCGGCGTCGTGTATGCATTCGTGCCATAGTGAGGATAGGAGTCACACGAAGCGCTATCGGACACTACCGCAGTCTCTGAGTCCACGTGGACGAGTCGGATCTGCGGCCGTGCTGTTCCCATCGTCTCAATCCGCGGGCCGGATTAAACCGTTTCGACTTCGAAACCGGCTTCGATGGGTTTAAGCGGCGGACGGCGCAGGTACGACTGTGGGCTCGTAGATCAGTGGTAGATCATCCCCCTGGCACGGGGAAGGCCTCGGGTTCAAATCCCGACGAGTCCATAAACGAGCGGAGTTTTACGGAGCGAGTGAATGGCGGGTCGGATTTGAAGCCCTGTCAGTCGCAGCCAGCGCAGTGAGCGAAGCGAACGAGCAGGAACGTCTGACTCCGGGTTCAAATCCCGACGAGTCCATTTCTGAACGCAGTGAAGAAATGACGAGCCGAGCGTTCGCGGAGCGAACGCGTGGATTTGAGCAAGCGAGTCGCAGCGCGCGAAGCGCGACCGTCTCGCCCAGTTCAAATCCCGGCAAATCTATCGCTATTTCCAGTACGAGTCCGTCAATACGCTACAGCGGTGGCTATCGTCCGTGGTATCGGTTGGTCGTCGGTTGTTTCGAACGATTGCCGAGGCGTGTCACACCGGACCACGCGCCGGTCCTCAACAAAGCACTTTTAATGGACGGAAGGATACATCGAAACGCGCGTGGGTAGCCAAGCCAGGCCAACGGCGCAGCGTTGAGGGCGCTGTCCTGTAGAGGTCCGCCGGTTCAAATCCGGTCCCACGCAGTTTTCGAGTGAAACGAGAAAACGAGTAGGAGCGATTTGAACCCTATCACGAGCGAGCAAAGCGAACGAAGTGATTCCGGTTCAAATCCGGTCCCACGCATTCCTGCTGCGAGCAACCCCGCGAGCAGTAGAGATCGAACGGAGGGGATTTGAGTTCTACGAGTCGCGCACAGCGACCATCGGGAGCGAGCACGTCTCGTTCCGGTTCAAATCCGGTTCACGTCGTTTCCGACACGAATACCGTCGTGATTCGACGCTACGGCTGACGGCGCATACGTTTTATCGGCGATTTGAGCCGTCCTCGTTGGGGCTTGCATCGCGCCGTCGCCGTTCCAGTTCCTGGATCTGCCGGAGGAAATAGAGCGCGCCGACGAGCGCGACGAGTATCGCCACGACGGCGATGCCGGCGAAGATATACAGGTCACGTGTGAGATAGTAGCGGATGTGTATTGCGCTGCTCTGAATGTCCTCCCAGTGGATACTGACGCGGCCCGAAGCGGTGCGGTCGGTCCGATAGCCCGCCGGCGAGACGCGCGCGAGCGGCTGAATGTCGACGCGCATACCCTTCGGGATCGTGACTTCGTAACTCCCCTCGACGAACGTCTGGGTCGAAAAACGCTTTCCTTGTACCGGGGCTTCGAAGGCGACCTTGCCGTTTTTTGCCGGCAGCGCGATCACCGTTCGTTTCTGTTGGTTGGTGACGGTTAGTGCAGACGAGTTCGCCGTCACTACCCGGCCATCGGGATATCGAAACTTGAGCGCCGAGAAAAACAGTGGCCGTTCGCGCCCGAGGCTATCACGACTCCGAACGACGAACCGAGATTGATTGTCGACTCGGTAGACTGCCTTGTACTCGCCGCCGGTGATGTTGATCGAGGCGTTTGCGCTACTGTTCCAGTCGTAGCTCGCGTTCTGCGTGAGCGCCTCCCGACTTGGTTGGTCCGGGCCGAGCACCGACGAACACCCTGCGAGCGCGATAAAGGCGACGAGCAACCCGAACGCGAGCGCTCGCCGACGATTCATGGCACCACACACAGCAGTTCGGCGGGGAGATACCCACCGATGCTCGAAAGCAGTCCGGGTGGGTCGGTGTCCTCGCCACAGATAATGCTCTGTTCTAACAGTCCGAGGCGTTCGACGGTAATGATGTCGCCAGCGTGGCCCGCACGATTCACGGTCGCCCGAGCCTCGCCCCGGGTCGCGCTGTTGACGTTGACCCGCCCGACGCCCCGCGACCAGCCGTAGAGTCGGTCGCGCTCGGCGTCAGCTAACCGAGGCGGATCGCCGTAGACGAACTGCATGGGGAGATGTTGGACCAACCCGTACCGGGTTCGGATCTGATCGGGCGTGCCGGGACCGAGACCGAGTTCGGCGCTCGGAATTGTCATAGGCTCGCCGGCATCGAGCACCAACCCAGATTCGTCCCACGATTCGAGCGTCCCGGTGTAGGTTTCGCCGATTTCGAAATCCGAGGTGATCGCACCCCATTCCTCTCGAAGGACGTTCCGGGCGACGGTCGCGTCGGCTCCCTCGACCGTGACGCTCGGGAAGTCGTCGTGACGGACGCCGATCTCGGAGTCGATATCGAGGTCGCCGATGGCGTTGTCAACGAGCGAGTTCAATCCCGTCAGCGCGCGCTCGCGGGCGTCGCCCTCGACGTAGCATTTCGTTGCGAGAACAACCATCAGGCGGGGACGTTGAGTTCGGCGTTGAGGTCGTCGATACGGTCGTCCATCGCCGCGATCAGGTGGTCGTTATCGAGCGATTCGAGGTCGGAGCCACACTGGGGACACTCGAAGCCGAACTCCATTGCTTCTTCGAACTCGAAGCGGATCGAGTCGGTCGGACAGAGGAAGAACTCGTGATTTCGCTCGTATTCGCGGCGTTCTTCGAGGGCGTCGAGCAACCGGTACATTTCGTCGCGGAGGTTTTCGGGGATCGAGCCGTACTCGAACGTCCACAGGTATGTGAGCCAGCCCGAATCCTCGTCGCGCAGCCGGCGATAGGTCGCCAGATCGTTCTCGTAGAGGATGAACAGCGCGCGTCGGACGTCGTTGAGTTCCAAATCGAGGTCTTCGGCGAGTTCCTCGTCGGTGACTTCGCCGTCGGGTGGCGCGGCGGCGACGGGCATACCTCGCGGGCCGACGAGTTCGTGGAGATAGGTCTGCACCACCGGGTCCGAAAGGAGATCCTCGAACGCCATTTGGTCCCACTGGGGCGTCCGTCATCCTAAACCCATCGTTCACGATCCGTCGTCCGTGTCTTCGACACGCTTGCCGTGCGCCTTCGGTACGACTTTCCGTTTCGCGTTCTGCCACTCCCGGTCGAGTTCGCGCCCCGCAAAGAGATGGTCCAAAAACACCGCCAGCGAGGCGACCTCGGAATGTGGTTGGCCGGTGACGGCGACGTTGTAATCGGCGGTCTCGTACACATCGAATGGTACCTTCTCGGCACCCACGACGACGAGCAGCGGTTCGTTCCGGTGGATGCTGCGGATCTCGTCGTCACAGTCCTCGATGGGAAGGCCGTACATCGTGAGGTGAACCACCTGCCCCCCGAAGTCGGACAGCAACGCCCGGTGAGAGTCGGTCGTCTCGATTTCGAACGGGCCGCCGAAGCGGTCGGTGATATCGGCAACGGTCTCGACGGGTCCGGCAGCGTCGCCGGCGTAGATCACCCGGTCGGCACCCAGTGCGCGGGCGGTCAGCCCGACGTGTGAACTCATGCGTTGGTCGCGACCGGGGCGGTGGCCGAGGCGGAGCACATGAACAGGGGGTTCGCCCTCCATCTCAGTTCGCGCTATCGATGGCCGCACTGATCGCATCCACCGTGGGATCGACCGCCGACCCGTTTACGAGCACTGTCGGTGTCGCGCGAACGCCCTTATTGCGACCGTGCCGTCTGTCCTCGCGGATCGTTTCTTTGTAACGCTCGTTCGCCGCCGCGTTTTTCACCTTCTTCTTGCCGAGGCAGGTCTGCTTGCCGAGCGAGGCATAGAGGTCCTTGCCGAGTGAGTCCTGATGGGCGAACAGTTGGTCGAGCGCCACCCAGAACGCTTTATCGCCGCCGAGTACCTGCACCGCACGGGCAGCGTTCGCCGCGGTGTACGATTCTGGCTCCTTCACCGGGATCGGGAAATCGCGGTGTTCGTACCGCACTTTTCCGGGTTTGATGTATTGTTTTTGGATCGTCGGGACGACGTTCTCGACGTATTCTTTACAATGTGGACAGGCGAAGTCCTCGTAGGCGATCACGGTGATATCGGCTTTCGGGTCGCCTTTGATGGGGGCCGAAAGCGGCTGATCGGCCGAGAGGTCGCCACTCCCGTCGAAACACTTGATGTCAGAATCCACGCTCGCGGCTTTTCCCGACCCGAGACAGCCCGCGAGCGAACCCGCGACGATCCCGGCCGTCCCGAGCAACGTCCGACGGCGCGTCACGTCCGTCCACATCGACCGTGGTGGGTCGTCCGTCGATTCCGCGTTTCGGTTCATTATCCGATCTACGTTCCGGCGAGGATAAATCCCGCGACCGCCGTCGACGGTGTTCGAAACGAAAACGACAGTGTGTGGATCGAATACGGCCGACCCGTTCCGGGCGATCGATCTCGAAAATGAATCATTCGGGTGTGTCGACCACCGCTGGTGGTTCGCTTTCGTTTCGGGATGCGAGAAAGTCCATCTCCGCGTCCGAGAGGTCACGCTCACGATAGGTATCCAGACCGTCCTGATAAGCCGACCGTGCGCCGTCGATCGGACGGTCGAGCACGAGTTCGGCGATCCCGGTTTCCCGGCCGGTGTAACCGAAGCCGGCCTTGTATAGCGCCTCGTAGGCGAAGGGGTTGTTGACGGCGATCCGGACGCGGTCGTACCCGCGGGCGAGCGCGCGTTCGGTGATGAACGCCGCCAGTCGCGCGCCGATTCCCTCGCCACGACGGTCGGCGCGCACGGTGATGTATCGGAGTCGGAGCGTCCCCGGATCGGTGCGGTCCTCGTCGAACGCAACTGCACCGACGATATCGTCGTCCCGTTCGGTTTCGGTCGCACTCTCCTTGCGTGCGACGGCCTTCCCGGTCGAAGACATCACGAACTTGCCGGCATAGGCGAATACCCGGTAATCGAGGTCGAGCGTCGGGCCGTCGTCGGGCCAGCCACACACGGCGTACTCCATATGCAGGATTCGGCGCGGACGGAGTAGTGTTTTCGCCGGGTGAAACGAGTCGTACATATCGTTCGCGTCCCGAAGGGGAGGTATGAGCCGTGTCGCTGATTCCCCCGGAGCACGCATCGACCGCTCGTGGGCCACGCTCGGTCTCGCTGTCGGCGACCTTCTGTTGATCACGATTTTCGTCGCTGCCGGCGAACTCCGCCACGGATACGGTCTCCTCGCCCATCCCGAGCGCGTTCTCGGCACCGCGATCCCGTTTTTCATCGGCTGGGTACTGGTGTCGATCCTGATGGGCGTCTACAGACGGTCGGTGTATACGGTACCTCGCACCGCGGCCCTCCGGACCGCACTCGCGTGGGTCGGCGCGGCACTCGTGGGACAGGCCCTCCGCGCGACCGAACTCTTTCACGGCACGTTCGCGCCCGCGTTCCTCTTCGTCTCACTCGGCGTCGGACTCGTTCTCTTGGTCCCGTGGCGTGCGGTCGCCGCGTTCTGGCCGACGATCACCGCCTTCTTCGGTCGCCGCGGTCAGTCGGCGTGACTGAAACCGGCGAAAAAACCTGTTTCGAGCCATCTTCTAGTCATCCTCAAATATAACTTACAACGGACCATTGTATGATCACTCGAACTCGTACATCTCGCCCTTTTCCCACCTATGGGAAACACTTATGCCGCTCACGGCCCTACCTGTATTTGTAATGGCTCACTACTACGATCTCGTTCTCGGCCTCATTCCGCTCGCACTGGGTGGCATCACCGCGTTGCTCGCCGCGGTCGGCGTCTCGTTCACGCTCGCCGTCCCGGTCGCAGCGGCCGTCGCGGTTGCACTCATCGGTCACGGGCTGTTCGTTCGGTCGCCTAAATCGACGACCCAGCCCGCCCCGCAGCCCGAGACCACGGGTTTCAACTCCGCCGACTGATTCTGATTTCTGGTCGTTCGGTGCGATCCCGATTCATCTTCAAATTTCATAACGAGGTGGTCGTTAGCAGAACGATGAACAACATAACAAACCTCTACCATCGATTCGAACGATGGGCCGAAGAACTACCGCAGGCACAGTTTGCGGCGCTCAATGGAACGATATTTTTCGTCGTGTGGGTCGGTCTCGGTCTTCTGCTCGGCGGACTATCGGTCGTCGGTGCAGTGCTCGGTGCCCTCGTTTTTGGTGGTATGCAGTACTTGTTTGACTCTCGGTAGCGTCGTTTTCGAAACCCGCGATATCGCCGCCGTGAATTTCGGTGATTCCCCGTACTCCGGTGTTGTCACTACCCGTTTCGTCACGCCGAGCCACCATTCATAAATCCGTGCTCGCCGTGGAGGAGGTATGACCGACACGACGCTGTTTCTGACCAGCGAGGAGTGTGCGGGGCTCGCCACTGTTTCGGAATACGTCGAGGCGGTGCGCGAGGGCTATCGCCAGCGTGGCGAGGGTGCGCCCGCCGCACCGCGGACGAAACTCGTCAACGAAAATCCTCCGGGGATGCTCACGGGTTACACCGCAATTTTGCCCGAGACGGGCGCGATGGGCGGATACATGTACGCCGCGGGCTTTGGCGACCGCGACGCTCGGTTCGTCCTGCCGCTGTTCGACGCCGATTCGGGCCACCTCCTCGCATTGCTCGACGGCGCGAGTATCAATCCGTTCAAGACGGGCGCGACGGGTGCGGTGGGCGTGGATGCTCTCGCGCGCGAAGACGCCTCGACGCTCGCGGTCATCGGGAGCAGCGCACAGGCGCGCGGCCAGCTTCGAGCCACCGCCACCGTCCGAGATTTCGAGACGGTGAGCGTCTATTCGCCGACCCACGAAAACAGGGAGAACTTCGCCGCGGCGATGAATCAGACCCTCGATGCGAGCGTGGCCGCGGTGGCGTCGAGCGCCGCCGCCGTCGAAGGCGCGGACGTCGTTATCACCGCGACGAACGCTTCGGAACCTGTTTTCGACGACGAGGTGCTCGAAGACGGTGCCCACGTGACCGCGATGGGCCAGTACGACCCCGCAAAAAACGAACTCGACGCGGCGACGGTCGAGCGCGCGAAATACGTCCCCGACCTCCGCGACCGGGTCATGACCGACGCTGGCTCGTTCATCAACGCCGTCGAGGAGGGCGTCGTGACCGAAGACGACATTCACGGCGAACTCGGCGAAATCATTGCGGGCGAGGTTCCGGGCCGCGAATCAGAAGCGGAGGTCACGGTGTTCGACTCCGGCGGGACGGGCATCGAAACCGTCGCGGCCGCGTATCTGGTCTACGAGAAAGCGCGCGAACAAGGGTTGGGCACCGAACTCGACTTCGCG
>Ga0079226_10003919_pt1 | contig 11385 bp, 7 predicted proteins | sample Poulit2014_FD_76345 | JGI IMG/M metagenome (GOLD analysis project Ga0079226, IMG submission 76345) | Agricultural soil microbial communities from Georgia to study Nitrogen management - Poultry litter 2014 | ecosystem: Environmental > Terrestrial > Soil > Agricultural land | place: USA: Georgia...
AAGAAATGCGTAATTTTGGAGAGGATTATTTCGATGAGTTATTAGAACGAATCCGTGATATTCGTGCCTCAGAGAAAAGATTCTATCAAAAGATTACAGACATTTATGCTACATCTGTAGATTTGAACCTAATGCAGAAATAACACAAAAGTTCTTTGCAACTGTTCAAAATAAATTACATTTTGCAATTTGCGTTAAGACTGCCGTTTATTCCAAGTTATATTTATACTTTTTTCACTTTTATACTTTTCTCTCTTTTATAAATCAAAATCATTACTAATAAAACTATTGATATTAAAACAATAAAATGCCAATATAGCTTCAAGTAATGTAAGAACATATTTGATGATTCTATTTCTTTTAAGTCATTGGGCTCGGGGATACTATGTCCTCTAACTAATAGACGATGTGAGTTAATCATATAAGGCGTACAAGTTAATAATGTAACGTAATCTTCTCCTTCGATTATTTGCATGCTACTAATATCATCCGGTTCGATAACTTTAATTTCATCCACCTTGTAATATAATTCTCCTGCTAAAGTATTTACAGAGAAAATATCTTCCAATTCTAGTTTTTCTAAATCAGTAAACAACCTTGCTTCTGGAAGCCCACTATGAGCTGTAATAACACTATGTGTATTTTTACCACCTACTGGTAGCGAACTACCTTCTAAATGACCAGCTCCTTTTCTTAAGACACTATCACTAGTTCCAGCATAAATCATTAAAGTAGTATTGATTTTTGGAATGTTAACAACTCCGATTGCCTCATTCACTTCAAGCATTTTAGCATATTCTTTAACTCCTTCATCACGCCAATCTTCACTATACGGATCTTGCCATACTAAATTTGGTTCTAAAGCTTCATTATAAGCTTCCGCTAGCATTAATTTTTCATCTTTTAATTTTTCCTGGGTATCCAAATCTCTAATTGCTTCTTCGAAATTTTTAATTTCATTATTAGATGTATAATCATAATATAACTGCGTTAACAATGGATACATTATGAAGCCAACACCCAATATAAAACCTATTAGTAAAATTAATTTAGATTTTACATGTCTATTCATTCTTATTCTCCCCGTTTTCTGTAAAAATCACTGTGAGTTATTTCCTATGTTATTTAACTTTTCTTTTTTAAATAAATAACATAAAACCCGTATAAACCTATCATAGAAATAAATATTAAAAGACCATAACGACTGAAAAATAAATAAAAAGTATATGGTGATTTAAACAAAGCAAGTTGATTATTTACATTTAATTGATTATCATCTAACTTAACCATATTTTGCTCTTCCTCAACATGATTAAATGGTGAGTCCGTCCGTTTTGCAAAAACAAGGTGACGATGTGTTCCAGGTGGTGGGTATGTGCAAGTAAGCAAAGTAATCATGTCTAATCCATTAATAGGCGCTAGTGCATCTATATCAGTAGGCTCAATAATTTCATTACCAAATACTTCATAATATATAGTTTCTTTTTGATTTTGAATTTCTATAATATCTCCATTTTCAAGTTCCGGAACTCTTGCAAATAGCGACTTTGTTGATTGAGCACGATGACCAGCGATTACACTATTTGTGTTAAGTCCGCCAACGGGATAACTAGTACCTTGAACCCTAGCAACCCCATTCATCAAATTCTCATCAGTCGCTCCATCGCGAATTGCATAAGTTACATCTATTTTAGGGATTGAAATTACTGCTAATACATCGTCTTTGTTTAATTCAATATTTTGATTATTAGATTCATTCTCTGGAATGAATCCAACATCCGCAACTTCGATATCACTTATATCGATTACAGAACGTTGATTATAGGATAAGTATTCATTATAAACTTCCAAATAGTTGCTCGTATTAATTTGAAATTCTTTTTTAATTTTATTAGCTTCTAGTCGATACTGAGTATCATAATAAGCTCTAGAAATCAGTGGATACAACAGAATTAACAAACCAATAAGAAAAGTAAACATACTAAAATATTTATCCCTCAATATTAATCACGCTTTCTTTTTTTAACCGTTCTAATTATAACAATAATAAAAATAACTCCTAATAACCATGCATATTCTCTAGCTAAGCTAATCAAATGATTATACCATTTTATGTTTCTTAATTCTTCAAGTTCGTCTGACGGTAACTCCGTTCTTTCACCTGTCACTAATAAACGATGACTATTGACCATATAAGGAGTACAAGTTAATAAGGTTAATTGATCTTTGTTTTTTTCAATTGCCAATGCATCAATATCAGTTGGTTCAATCACTTTTGTTTCAGTTACTATATAGGCTAATTCACCACCAATTGTTTCTACAAGAAAGAAATCTCCAATTTCCATTTTATCTAAATCAGTAAATAATTTATTTTCTGGTAACCCTCGATGTGCTGTCAATACAGAATGAGTACTTAATCCACCCACAGGTAAAGAAGTTCCCTCCATATGTCCTACACCTTTTTGTAATACACTTTCACTAGTACCTGCATATATAGGAAATTCCATATGAATTTTAGGAATAGTTAATACACCAATTTTTTCCCTTAACTCTACCATAGAAGCATAATTTTTAATTCCTTCATTTTTCTCTGTCTCATCATAAGGATCGACAACATGAAGTTGTTCTCTTGATAATAATGCACTATTATAAGCATTTGCTAAATTCAAACGTTCTAGGTGCTCTTCTTCTTTTAATTGTCTTAAATCCTTACGGTAATCTCCTATTGCTTTATTTGCCAAGTAATCATAATACGTACGTGAAATCAGTGGATAAAGTATTATTAACATACCTATAATAAATAATACAATAATCAAAAATTTCTTTTTGCTTCTATTTTTAATCAGTCTAATCCACCCCTATTAAATAAACAAAGGGACAAAACTAACATAAGTAGTCTTGTCCCTTTATAACTTATTGTATTAGTTTACTCAGTTTTATTAGTTAGTTTGTGTTCTTCTATAGAATATCACTGAGAATATCATAATAATTCCACCAATAATTGTAAAAATAACTGTTCCAATACCACCTGTTTGTGGAATTGTCATTTTCGTGTTCTCAATTTCCTTTGCATGCTCAAATTGGTGTGTATTTACATCAACTGAGACAATAGTCTCACGATACTCTCCTGACGGCAGTGCATAACCTTCAGGTGCTTTTGTTTCAACTAATGTATAATCGTTTTCTTCTAAACCTTTAATATTAAATTGACCACTATGATTTGTAATTAAAGTTGTAGCAGCTGCTTCGTTAGAAGTCCAACCTTCCAATACATAAATTTCATCAATAATTTCGAAAATTGCATATTCGTCATTTTTATTTTGAAGTATGAACTCTGCACCCTCTAATGGTGTTTCATCAATTGAATCCACTTTAATAACCTTTACACCTAATGTTTTAACTACTGGATCTGGATCTTCAGGTGTTTTTGGTGGATTTGTTGGATCACCAGGTTTTGCAAAGTTTCCAATACCATTATCAAAAGTTAATCCTGGTCTGTTTGGAATATCTTCATTGACTTCTGCAGTATTATTTATTTTAGTTTCAAATGTTGTCTCTACTCTTACAGCTCCCTTTTCTTCTAAGAATTTAAGACCTTCTGCTGTAAAGTCAATTGTTAAAGTACCTGTAATATCATCTCCAAGTTGTGGTTCATATTTACCTGTACCACCATCCACATATTCAACAGTATAATGCTCATCTTTGATTAATGCATCCCCACCTGGGATTTTAACCGTAATTGTTTCTGGACCAATCCAATCTAAACGAGAGTCGATTTCATCAATGAAACCTAATTGTTCATAGCTTCCCACACCTTCTGGAACAGCGATCCCTACTGTCCATGTATGAACATCACCAATTTCATTAATTTCTTTATTTACTTCTTTATCAATTTCTGGTTCTTCCTTAGTTACAGTGTTTTTTGGATATACATGAATCCTGTCTAAATATCCATCACCTTTTGAGTTTGTAAATGGTAGTTCTAAAGCAAATGGTACGGCTTTTGAACTAGTAACTAATGAGTTTGGATTCTCTACTACCCAATATAAGCCATTTTCTAAACCTTCTAATGTTACTTTACCATTATCGTCAGTTGGACCAACCTCTGTACCTTCGCCATACCCTGCTGCTGCCATTTTTTCAGGAGTGTTATGTTCTGACATAGATAATCCATCTAAATTATCTACTTTATAGTAAGTAAATGAAATTCCTTTTAATGGAGCTGCAGAAGTACCAAACCAAGCTCCTAAATCTCCAATACCTTCTTCTAATTCTTTTATTGTCATTTCTTTAGCATCAGCTTCTGTATCAACTTTTGTAATAATTACATCTGTTTTGTGATTTTCATATTGAGCATTATTTGCAGATACGATTTGTGCTATTGGACTTAAAGTTACTAGTATTAGCGCTGCGAATAATAGAAATGAAATAGATTTATTGATTGTTTTACTCATTTTCTTTCCTCCATTTTTTATTATTTGTCTTAATTGAATGACGAGTACCGAAATACATCCCCCCCCTCAATAGAGATTTATAAAGCATTTTTAAATATTCTTTAAAAATCTTGTGTCTTTTTTGTGTCTTTAAAGTAATGTAATAATGTTACTGATAGCAATAACAAACCGGTAAGAATGAAGAGATAAATACCTCTATTACCTGTTTCAGGTAAATTCCAGGAGAGTTTCTCATTCTCTACTATTCTTTTGATTACTTTATTACCTTCTACAGTTATTTCGACTGGTTTCTTCAGCAGTTGATAATGTATTTCTTTGCCATCTTCGTCTACTCGAATTGGTGTTTTTGTTTCATGTAACCAATATGTGCCAGGTGTTAATCCTACAACTCTTAAAATTCCATTCTCGTCAGTTGTAAGTTCTTTCATTAGTCCTTCATGAAACGAACCATTTACTTGAATATTTGTTCCAGTAGCATCAATTATGTTCTCACCATTTTTATCAGCTGTTAATTTGAACTCTGCACCGTCTAGTAAGATGGCATGAATATTTGCATATGAAGATTGACCGACACTACGTTCCTTTTCAGCATCTTCTTCTTCTTCTGCTAGTGAACCTGCTTCAATTTTAATGATTTCAAAACCACCATACTCCCCAGTCAGTGTTACTCCTACCTGTGCCGGTTCAACTGGTTGCCCTTTTTCAGTTGCAATTGCAAAAGAGTTCCAAGCAGCTCTCTCATATTCATTTTCTTTCTTTAAGAGATCCATAATTTCATTGGAAATTTCGGGAGCTTGCATGCTATAAGTAATCTCCACTCCTTGACCTTGAATCCACTTTTCATCTTCTGCAAGTTCAATTTTAAAAGAGTGGATTTCTGACCAATTATTTCCGATTTCTGATTCAGCCAACCATTGTGGATTTTCTGCGTTATTGGGATTAGTATACTGAGTAGTTGTTTCTGGCCATTCAGTATTACTAAACAATTCATCTCTTTTAGGATTTTTTGATTTACTGTAATAAACATTCACCTTATCTTTCCATTCATCTGGAATATTTATAGGCCCTACCATTTTCATATCAAACTTAGTCCCTCTTGATACATTGTCAGTTATCCCTAAATCCCCAATAGTTGGCATCACATCAATTAATCTCATATACGAAATATCTTTTCCGGTTGTGTTAGTTAACACCAATTTATAATCAACAATTCCTTCTAAATTAACACTTGTAAATTTAGACCAATCTTCATTACCGACTTTTACAAACTTCTCAGTTTCTAGATCATATTTCCCAGTAATGTAATATTGATTCGAAGATTTTAATCTTGGTTCATCTTCACCGTTTATTCCATTGATGTCACCTTCATCAGTTTGAAGCAAAGTATCAGTTATGGAATTCCCTGTAGTTTTTGGTACACGTAAATATCTGTTACCTGAAAATCCATATACATCAAACAATAAAGAAGAATTAGAATCCTCAATTTCAACATTTACACTTGCACTTAAAGATTCACCCGGTTCTATCTCATTGTTCTTCCAAGTGAAGATAATCATTTGTCTACCAGAATTATTGTAATTATCAATTATTTCATAAGTTCCATCACTTGTACTGTATTCTTCATCTAAATTATCACTTAAAGAAACACCCAATGGTAACAGTGCTGCTGCTTGTAAATCTTTTTTAATATTTCTCGGACTGGATTCAACGTTTTTAAAGTTTACTTCCATTCTATTCTCTCCGAGTTCGACCTTACCTTTTTCGTTTTCTTCAAGTTCAATTCCGACTTTAGCTATCGCATTTTTTTCTGGAATATTATCAACAATAGTCGCTTGTCTAGGTTTCACCCATTCAAACATAGGGTAATTATAACGGTCAATACGATATTGATCTCCTCGACTATTTCTCCAATAAAAATGATGTTCTTCAGGCATAGTTGTCCACCTAGTATCATAACTACTATCATATGCATTAGTTAAGGAAGGTAGCGTTGTATATCTACGTGAGCCAGAACGATCGTCATAAGCAACACCCGCAGTAGCTGTTTTCACAGTATAATAGTTTTCTACCGTACCTCTGGCTCCCTTTTCTATGTCAAAGAAATATTTTGCTGGTTGAAATGCAGACATACCAGCTGGAGTTCCATTGTAGAAGTAATATTCAATTCTTGTAATTTTATCATCTTCATTTAATCCTAAATCTTCTCTACTATAGTAGTGATTTGAATTAGCATTAGCGACTACTCTTTTTCTTTGTTCTCCTCCCGCTATAGATACGTAAATGTGGAAATCAGGAGTAGTTACATACTGTATATTTGGATTAGTTTCATTATGGATTCCAGGCGTATAATTTGTTGTTGGATGATAAGCCCAAGTTCCCGGAGTGTGTATACCCGTGAGAACTAATTTATTATCAATGTGATAATAATATTGCATCCAAGGTATTCTAGCATGTGCTCCGATTTGCATTGAATCAATACCATGTGCAAATTGCAGAGTATCCTCATCGGTGACTGTTGGAACGGGATTAAGTTTATTAATATCATAATAACCATCCAAATGACTGTTGTTTCCATTCCCATCAAGTGGACCATAATGTGTTGCATAAACATAACCACTTGCACCTCCTGAACTTTCACCACCTCTTGCCACTGTTAAACTATCACTTGATTCTTCGGTGATTTTTTCATCATTTATAAATGTAGCCTCTAATTCAGCAGTGTTCGTTTGTAAAGTACCTCCGGAATTACTTTTAGCCTGTAAATACAACAACACGTCTGCTACAAATATATTATCTTCAGCAGTCTCTTGAATTTCATAAGATGGTGCATCAACTTCAAAAGTGATTTTATCGCCACTTATAGTAGGTGTTATTTCTTCCCCCGTAGTTCGATTATATAATTTACTTGAATAATGACTTAACCCACTTGGCAATGTATCTGTTACAACTATCTTACTGCCTTCTTGCAAATACATTTGTCCTGTTTCTTTTTTAGGAATTGCTATTTTAATCGTCCATTTTGTATCATCATTAGGAGAAACAGTTTTGTGCACCCATTGGCTTCCAGAGTAAACTTCACCTGTGAATTCTTTATCTATGCTTATTGAAGATGATGCTTGGATATTTACTTTTGCAGTATCTTCAGCACTGACTGAACCACCATTTATTTCAGAGCTATCATGTGGATTAATATATATAATTTCTTCGGCTTCAAACTTTGCACTCACTTCTAAAGGTGTATTGTTTTTAATATAACCATTTTCAGTATTTAGTTTATAAGAATGTTCATAAGTTCGTCCTGAGTGCAACACTTCGAACTCATAAACTAGTTGAAGAGTGTCGACACCTTCCACCAATTCAGGTATTACACCTTCAATTGCTAACCCTTCTAAGTCTTGTGTAAATGAAGTGTGTTCTTCTTTCGGAAAATCAATAACGATTTTAGAATCTCTATATTTAATTTGAGAACCTGTTGTTTTAAAATTCAAATCGTAAATTGCCACTTTACCCGATTCGACATTTTCATTTTTTGGAGAAATATCAATATCATAATTTAGGGTTCCTGCAAAAGGAACAACTACGTTTTTGGAATCTGCCGACCCTTTGTTTACCTTCTTTGAATCTTCCGATATATCAGTTGATTCTTTATCTTTTTTTTCTTGATCGGATTCTTCTTTAGTAGACCCCTTGTTTAAGTTTGTATTATCTGGTGTTTCTTTCCCCTTTTTTTCTTCTTTGGATTTGTGATTAGACTTTGTATCACTTGCATCCTTGTCCATTACTTCAATCTCATCAGTAGCTTCTTCAGTCACTTTATCTTCTTGGGATTCTTCAGCTGTAAAACTATATGTTGATTTGCCTACTGACCTTTGTTCAACAAAGCCTTCAACATCAATCTTGTTTTCCCCCACTTTAGTATTGGTTAAGATAAATCCTACTTGATCGTTATTCCCTTTCTTCATGTCAAGAATTAACTTATCTCCTTCGACAACATAATCCATATTAACTTTACTGATTTTTCCCTCATTGCTTACACTTTCCGGGAGTGAGACTACTATTGAATCTATTTCTGAGTGGATATCACTTATTTGAATTTCAGTTTCTTCAGTTGTTGGTTTGCCCACGACTTTGATATCAAAATCATTAGTATATGTATCTGTCGCAATTATTACATGTTGTAAAATTGGACTTACTATTAATGTGAGCATCATGGTAATGATGATTATGCGTTTCATGGTATATCTCTCCCCTTCAAGATGTTTCAGTATAAGTTTAATACAATTGACACTCACACTAGATAAAAGATTAATAGTTTATTTATTTTATATAAGTAAACAATTTCTGAACAGCGCTATAGGTAATAAGTTTTTGCACTTGGTAGTATTAGTGAAAAAACATTTATTTTATATTTTTTACATTCAATCCATACTTTCTAATCAATACTTTCTGCGGGAACGAGCAAATGTTGATAATTATACCCATATGAGTGAATTATCAAAAAGTTTTTAGACCTTTATCCTTTGCAATCTTTTACTATTCTGTCTGTTGTAGATAAATATCCGGCCGGTTATATACCTATTAAGTTAATAATTTTTTTATGTATAAATGTAAAAAGGCATCTCTAACATGTGACTAATTAACATTTCAAAACATGGCTTTCAAAATCACTCCCCGGTGTCCGGCTAGGCAATATGGTGGATATATCCACCAACTGGTAGAGACGAACCTTTACTTGACCAATACTTTTTTATCTTAAAATCCAATAATTGCACCATTGAAACATTCAACTTTTGGTGATAAATAAGCTTTTCCGGTAGGAATGCTGAATTCTGTTATATCTGTAATCAAATTGTCACTTGATTTATCTACCTTAAAATCTCTCTGAAGAACATTAGTTACGGTAAGGGAGATTTTCAATTATACGAGTTATATTTTTTCATTTCTTTAATAGTTTTCGTGATTATATTTTCTTTCCTTATCATTCGGTTAACATTTTTCCGAGAGAATAATACTTTTTTAGTGATGCATATATACGCAAAGAAAAATAAACAGAAATAAGTAATAATTGAAGATGAGTACTTTATTCAATTAATTGGGCGGAACAGACCGTTAAGTTACTTAAATGTAAAATAGAGGAAGATAAACAAGGCATGTAAGGGTGTGCGGACAAAATATTAGACCGAAATTGGTTAGGAGGAAAATAATGTTTACCTATAAAGATAGAGTAAAAGCCATCAAGCTATATTTAAAATATGAATCCTATGCCGCTGTGATTAATGAATTGGGTTATCCTTCACGTGGGGCTCTTAGACAGTGGGTAGAAGAATACAAAGGGCACGGTGATATTAAAAAGGAAATTACTCGACGATCCAAATATACGGATAAAGAAAAACACCAAGCAGTTCATCATTATTTGGAATTTGGGAAATGTTATTCTCGTACGTGTAGAATGTTAGGCTATCCTAGCCGTGCACTTTTAACGAAATGGGTAAAGGAATTGGCGCCACAAGCTCGTAAACTCAAAAGAAATGGGCTAAAATTAACTTGAGAAGAGAAAGAAGCTGCTGTTTTCGCTTTACTCACCCGAGGTGATACATCTGCACAGAATATTGCGGATAAAGTCGGTGTTAGTCGGGAATCTCTTTATACATATAAAGACCAGTTACTTGGCAAGAATGTGTCTATCAATAAAATGAAGAAGCCTAATGATATAGATGTCAATAAATTGAAGGATCAAGTCAAGCAACTACAAGAAGAAGTGTATTACCCTCAAATGCAAAAAATGGGAAAAATCATAAAAAATCGGACATCTTTCTGGAAACACTCACCAATAAAGAAAAAACAATCCTGAGTATAGGCTATCTCAGTTACTCTTGATCAATTGATATTACTAAAAGTAGCTAATGTTATCATAAGAAGCAACTTGCTTTGTCAAATAACTATAAGGATAATCGTGCTAAAATTATTGGTATCTTTAAAAAAACTACCGTTGATACGGCTATCGTCGAATACATGCATCACTGAAAAATAACGGTATTGTCCTTTCAGAAAAAGTTGTTCGACGAATTATGCGGGAAGAAAACTATTAAAATGAGAAAAAACAATTCGTATCATGGCGAAATATCCTCAGCTGTACCTAATATCCTTCAAAGAGATTTTACGGCGAATAAACCAAATAAAAAATGGGTGACAGATTTAACAGAGTTCAATATTCCCGCTGGAAAAGTATATTTATCGCCAATGGTTGATTGTTTTGATGGTACGGTCGTGAGTTGGACAATCAGTACTTCTCCCAATGCAGAGTTAGTGAATACGATGCTTGATCAGGCGGTGTTCATTTTGCAAAAAGATGAGCAACCAATCGTTCATACAGACCAGGGTGCGCATTATCGACGGCAAGGATGGATTGACCGAATGGATAACAACAATCTCATACGTTCGATGTCCAAGAAAGGTTGTTTTCCCGATAATACCGCATACGAAGGCTTTTTTGGACGACTTAAAAATGAGTTCTTTTATGGTGAGTCGTGGATAGATGTATCTGTGGAAGGCTTCATTGAACAATTGGATGGGTACCTTGAATGGTATAATCATAAAAGAATCAAGCTATCATTAGGTGGTGTTAGCATTATGAAATATCGAAAGTCTATGAATTTTGTTGCATAGGCTATCTGATGAATGAGCATGAGAAATTAAATTACATCGATAAAATTTAATGATTTGACTCAATCTATGTTAAAAATATGTATCTATTAATGGTCCAAGAAAACATCCGCACCCCCATATTGCAATGAATAAGTACATAGTACCGCAGTCCCGAAACATATAAAAAAAGGCTTGCCAGCCTTCCAAAACTACCCTATTGTTAAAGATGACCAAATCTAAACATAGGGGTGAAAGGATTGCTGACAATGCCTGAAATTAATTATAT
>Ga0079226_10003920_pt1 | contig 11381 bp, 22 predicted proteins | sample Poulit2014_FD_76345 | JGI IMG/M metagenome (GOLD analysis project Ga0079226, IMG submission 76345) | Agricultural soil microbial communities from Georgia to study Nitrogen management - Poultry litter 2014 | ecosystem: Environmental > Terrestrial > Soil > Agricultural land | place: USA: Georgia...
CTGGTGATTTGGTTTTTTTTGATACTTATAAAAAAGATGGGCATGTCGGAATTTATGCGGGCAACGGTCAATTTATAGGTTCACAAACTTCAACTGGTGTAGATATTGCCGATATGTCTAGTGGATATTGGAAAGAAAAATTTAACGGAAGGATTAAAAGAATAAACTAAAAAAGGCGTGTTGCTAGGGCGCTCTAGATTGCAATTAGATTTTAAAAGTAAGGTAGTTGCCCACTTAGTTTTGAATTAGAGCCCTCTATAAAAATAAGGTTACACCTCTTATATATTGACATGGTGGCTATTCGGTGGTAACATGTAGTTAATTGATGGAAAGGGGGCTAAACATGCACAAGTTCACGGTCACATTAGCAGACGAAACAAAGAAAAAACTTGAAAATATGGCAGAGGAAACAGGAATTTCACAAAGTCATTTGATTAGAATGGCGGCACATAGTTTAGTTGTAAATTATGAAAATAAAGGTTCATTTATTTTTGCAGATCTGTTAAACCCAGATCATAAAAGTTAATTCATAAGAGAACCACACCCTAATAATTAGGGTATGGATTTACCATACCCCAAAAAATCGGATACGATCAAAAAAATCAATAGATGAGAGGTGTTTTTATGAAAAAAATAAAAGTTGAGCTTTCAGAAACATACTTAAAGTATTTAGATAATTATAGGAAAATGAGAATTTCAGATCTTAAAGAGATGAATTTTCCTGATTGGTCAAAAGAATATGAAAATATGAGCCACTATGATTTATTATTAGATTTCATATCTTATCACGCTCATTTTAATAATCTTTCTTAAAATTAAGAATATGAGGGGGTTTATCTTTGTTTTTAACTAGAGTTCAATCCCGTAATTTTCAGTATTTATATTTACGTAAATATAAAAGGCGGGAAAACTATGCAGATCATAAAAAAACACTATACAGATTTGGTAGGATAGAAAACGCCTTAAAAGATATGTACAGATGGCAAGAAGACATTAACAGTCTACCAGATGAACTTAAAGATATCGGGTGCAATCGTGACAAGGTGGAAACCTGGATCAAGACACTTGAAACAGGAATCCACCCCAAAACCAGTAGGGTTTTTAAGCCACTTAAATAATTATACTGTTTTAAATAATTAAATCAAACACATATACTAGTTGTGTTTGATTTATTTTTATAAACTCTTTTAAAAGTTTTATAATGTGTTATAATAAATTTAAAGGGAGTTGGTAGATAATGACATATAAATTCATAGGCTTCAGAGCAGATGAAAAAACACTAAAAAAAGTAAATGATTTAAAAAAACACCTGCAAAAATTTAGTCTTGGGGAAGTTGGAACATCAGATGTTTTAAGACACGCAATAGAAAAAATTTATGAAGAATATAAAAAATAAAGGGGTTTTTGAAATGAAAGAAAATGGAAACGTAAAAAATTATAGCAAAGATAAGGGTTATGAAATAATTCCCCGTGACTTGCTCCAGAATGAAGTTTTAAGTTTACAAGCAATAGGCCTTTTATGTAATTTGCAATCCTATCCAGAAAATTGGGTGCTACATAAAACAGAAGTATATAAAAGGTTCAAAAAGAACGGAAAAACAAGTGTATCCAATGCCTGGGAAGAACTTGTTAAAGAAAAATATATTGTTCAATTTAGAAAAAGGAATGGGAGAAAATGGGACTATATATATTATTTTAATTTGGAACCATTCACAAATGAACAAATAGATGATCTTGAAGAAAAAGAAAAAGCCAAGTCCACTAGTTTTAGGTCAAAAGGTCCAAAGGAAAATAATGATATTTTGGGCTTCCGGTTTTCGGAACCCCAAAATGGGAACCCCAAAATGGGAACCCCAAAACCGGAAAGTAAGATATTAGGGTCTAAAGATATTACACATGAACTTGAAGAAGAAGATATATATAAAGGGGAAAATTTCTCTTTCATTTTTTTACAAAAAGAATTAAAAGAAAAAAACATAGATCAAAAACATATCAATGAAATTATTTCCTTACTTGAAATCAAGAAAATAAATGAATTAAATAAAAAAATTATAAAAAATCAATATAATCATATGATGCAAATGATCAATAATGGAACACCTATTTATAATTTTGCTAAATACTTTGTTAATGGCATAGAAGAAAAAATAAAACAAAAAAAAGCTAGTAATTCCTACCAAGCTGAACAATTTCAGAAACAGCAAGACAGAAATTCTAGCGATTACTACGATTGGGTAAATGATGACCATTTAGATGATGAAATGATCAATTAGATCAAAACACCGTGCTACGTTTAAATATATACATATATTAAATTTTCCACGCGAATTTGATTTTTTTGAAATATCTATGACCAATAGATTTTATCATTTTTTATCATTTTAAAAGTACAATTATATTCAATATACAGAAAATCAAAAAGTGAAATTCTGTTAGAATCTAGGTTTTAAAAAAGTTTGTCATACGGGAACTCTAGACATTTTTACCCAATCGTGGTAAATTGTACCCAATGATAAATAAGCAAATAAAAAAGTTGCAGTCTACTAAATTGCTACCAACAATTTAGCAGGGCTACAGGTAAATACGTACCTAGCAACCGAAACATCACTACAACTTTATACAAGTATAACTTGTTTTAATGATGTAGTAAAGGTGTTTAAAAGGTTTGTTGTATGTATCGCCTGTTTAGGTGGTTTATACAACAAGCCTTTTTTGCTTTTATAAGGTAGGTGCTTTATATGCAAGACGAGCCACAAGTTTTTGTCCCAGTTGATGTTAGGGAAATGACCGTTTTTGAAAATGGCAACGGAGAAATTCATATTATCCACGAAATTACTTTAGGCGACTTACTTGTATCTACTTCTATAATTGCATTTTTAATATTTGCTTTTTTGTCAAGGGTGATCAGGAGGTAAGGGGATGTATGAAATTGTTGATTATACAACAAAAGAAATCATTTTAATTTATATTGTCTTTTTATCTGCTTGTTTACTCACATACCCGATTATCAATTTAATCATTAATGCGGTCGGAAGGGGAGCAGATAGATGGAAGTAGGCGGTTTAATGGCTTATGTTTTTAAAGTCTTTTTGGGCAACCCTACGATCATGACTGTATTAATTACTTGGGCAGTATTCATAAGCCTACTACTTACAGTCATAGAAACAACTAAAAAAACTGAACTGTAGGAAAGGGGCGAATAATTTTGAATTTATCGGGTGTATGGGATTGGTCTTTTTTCTGGGACACATTTGGCTTTATTTTAAGGACTGTTGCATCATTTTTAATGATCGTTGTTGCAATTGTAGCAGTCGGAATGTTGCTAAGTGTGGTCATTAAAGCTGTTAGGGACAGCAGGGCATAGCTATGAAAATTGACTTTTTTACAACGGAACGTTTAGCGGAGTTATGGGGCTATGTCAAAATGTTGATGGAAGGAATTGCACCAGGGATTATGATTGTTTCAGCAATATCTGCTGTTGGTTTTTTGATTGGTATTGTTGTTAAGGCATATCGTCAATCATCAAAAGAAGATGACGACGACGATATCGAGTTTAGGCATTATTAAACTAGTTAATAATCGGTTTTAACCGATAATTATAAAAAAACTTTAAGGGGGATAATCATGGTTGATTTTTCAGAGATTTCATTACCTTTTAGTGTCACAGACTTGGTTGAATCTGGTGGAGCACTTCTTGGTTTAGTAGGTGGATTTGTACTTTTAGGACTTGCTTTTATGCTTGCACCTAGATTAATTTCACTTATTCGACAAGCATTCTCAAGAGGTCGATCTTAATTAATAAATTTTATTTTTGAAAGGGGGGTATAAAAATGTCGATTGATTTTTCTGGTATTACATTACCTTTCAACGTTACAGACTTGGTTGAATCTGGTGGGGCACTTCTTGGTCTAGTAGGTGGATTTGTCCTTTTAGGACTTGCATTCATGCTTGCACCTAGATTAATTTCACTTATTCGTCAAGCATTCGCAAGAGGTCGCTCTTAATTCATAATTTAATCATTAAAAAGGGGTAGATAGTTTAGGCTATCCACCCCTTTTTTATTGGAATGTAGGGATTTTAATGAAAAGTAAAACATTAAAAATATTAGTACCATTAATTTTATTAGTCACATTTATGTTTCCAAATTTTTCACTGGCATCTGTAACGTCTGTTCAATATGTTGCATCTGGTGACTATTACAATATTCACTTTAGCAGTACGAATGTATCTAAGTTCACTTTTCATAATTTAAGAACAGGAAAAATAAGAAGTTTTGACTATGCTGGTGTTGATCAGATGACTAATTTTAAATGTAACGCACCATTTGAAATGAAATTTTATAATTCATCTGGAAACCTATTGTCGACATATAACGGTGAAACGACACAGGTAAAAAATGAAAGTGAAACTTGTTCATCTAGTGATGGCGGTGATAATAATGGGGGTTCGCAGGATTGCGGTTGTATTTTTAATACACCAGGTTGGGGCGATTATATGGGAAAGATTGATGAAATCATAGGAGCCATACCACCACCGCCAAACTGGGGGCAAGTTGCTGATACTTTTAGAGATTCGATTGTACCTAAATTAATTGGTGATTTAAGTGGTTTACTAGGGTCAGCTCCATCATTGCCTAGGGCTCCATCAATGCCTGTTGGCTTAGATGATGGAAACTTGAAAAAACCAACAGGAAAGGAAGACCCAGGGCTCAAAGGATTCACGGGGGACGATATAAAGAACGAAGCGCCAAAAATCGAAGAAAGAGAAGACCCTACGGGGGGATGGGATATATTAGATCCGATTGGACAGTTGCCAAGTCAAGATGAATTTAAAGACAACATACCAAACGAAGGGGAAATGATTGCCCCAGAGGTTCCAGATGTTGAAGGGAAAGCACCACACCCACCAGAAGAAGAAAACAAAGCACCTGGTAGCCCGAAAGATGATGAAAACATAGCACCAAAACCACCAGAACAGGAAAATGTTGCACCAGGGGCGCCCGATCAAGGGGAAAACCCAACACCAGGAGCACCAAAAGATGATGAAAACATAGCGCCAAAACCACCAGAGCAAAGCAATCCAGCACCTGGAGCACCGAATCAAGGAGAAAACCCAATACCAGGGGCACCGAAAGAGGATGAAAATATAGCACCCGTTCCAGGGGGGAACAGTGGCTCATTCCCGATTCCAGGGGATGGAATTGGAAAGCCACCACTACCAAATGAAGGGGGCACAGCGCCCATTCCAGGCGAAGGAGGTGGACAAGCACCAATACCAAATAATGATGGAAATAAAGCCCCGATTCCAAGATAGAAAGGAGTAGAAACATGAATTTAAAACTAATTGGAATACTGACATTTTTGTTCATGATGTTGATTCCAGTTACTAGTGCATTTGCTTTAGTAGTAAGCAGTCCAGAACCTTATGATTACAATAATGGTTTGTTGGATGATGATAATATAATAAAAACAAATAATTTTCCAATTGAATATTATGATAATGATTTAAGTACTAGAAAATCTTTAGTATATGATCCTTATTATGTTGAATTTAATTATCCAGTTGATTTGACAGGTTTTTATTATAATTTTAATATTACATTTCCTTCTACTAAGATTTTAATACATCATTATGATGATGATGGCATTAGAATTCATAATCATAGTATAGAAGGAAAAGATAGTAGTTCTTCCTATGACTCTTTAGATATAAAAAGAGTTTTTAAAATAAGTTTGGTACGATCTGGATCTAATGGAAATGTTAATGTAAATGAAATTGACTTTTTTGGTACTTATGATACATCAGATGGTATGCCAGAAGGAAATGAACCACCTCAAAATATAGATTTCAATGTTAATGAAACAACAGCAAGTTTTACGTATGATCTACCAACAGATGAAGGTTTTTCACACATAGAAATACATGCAAATGATCAAGTTTATGAAACTGATAAAAGTAGTTTTGATATTGATGGGTTGAGTGCTGATACTGAATATGAAGTCGTTTTTTATTCGGTTGATAATGAAGGTAATAAAAGTAAAGGTGTCACGGTCACGATCAAAACAGATAAGGAACCAGAAGAACCAGTCCCGAAAGATGTTAAAAACTTAGAGATTGAAGCAAGTTACGATCGTGTTGATCTTTACTGGGAAAACCCAGATACACAGTACTTTGAAATGGCAAAAATTTACCGTAAAGCAGTTGAAAACAAAACATCTTTCAATATTAACCCATTTGCTTCAACAGTTGCATATGCAGCTGAATTCAAACCGATTTTTGAAACGAATGGAACATACTTTGCTGATTTATCGATTGAACCAGAAACAGATTATGAATACAAAGTGACTACAACGTATCAAGGTTTGGAATCAAGTGGGGTCACGATTAAGACGGAAGTACCAAAAGCCCCGATCATTGACCTAGATAAGTTAGAAACACCGTTCGACGTTAAAGACTTACTTACAACTGGAAATGGTCTTTTATTACTTGTTGGTGGATTTGTCCTTTTAGGACTTGCTTTCATGCTTGTACCTAGAATTATTAAGCTGATCGTAGGGGCTTTTTCAAACAGTCCAGCACATGGGAATCAACAGATTAAAGAAGGCAGGCAACCAAGAGAACAAAGGCAAATGAGCACACAGCCAAGGCAAGCAAGGGAACCGCGAATGACGACAAGGGAACCACGACAACCCAGGGAGTCAAGGGTTTAATAAAGGGGGGTAAATGATGAATGGTGAACTACTGCAATCAACAATCGACGTTGTCTTTAAAGGAAACATGCTTTACCTTACCCCTTTTCTGTTTTTAATGATGGTCATACTTTTTTCAGATAGGCTGATAGATTTGGTTTTTAATGCTATGGAACGAAAAAGGAATCGATATTAATGGGTATAATCGGCGATGCATTTGGGAAACTTTTCACGCTTATATGGGATGTAGTATTATGGATTGCTAGCTTTTTCAAAGGTCTACTACAGACCATTGTAGATATTATTGTAGGATTTTTCGAGGTCATCTTTGCCCTTATATCTGGATTGCTCTATTTGCTTTATATGATCGGAGTTTTAGCGGTCAAACTATTTCTGGTATTCTTTGAAGCTGGAAAAATACTAATCTCATTAGTTGTTGGATTTGGTCGTACTCTAGCAAGTCTATCCTATTCCCCACGATCGAGTGGGGGACATGGATACTCCGAAATGATAGGAAACATTTTTACTAAGCTAGAACCTTTACAACTTGCACCAATTGCATACATTTTACTATTTATTTTATGGTTCATTACAGCAATTACAGCCATAAAAATAATTGGCACCATTAGGAACCTTTAAGGGGATGATTTTTTGAATGTATTAGATACTATTACAAATTTTATTGATAAGATATTCCAGCCACCTATTGCATTTTTAGATTTAGCAATCGAACAATTGCAAAGGGTGCAAATGACAACAGCGCAAGGATTGAATTTATCGCAATATTTTGCGGTATTCGGAGACTTACCGTTTCACTTTCAATTGGTAGTCTCCTCTATTTTAATTTCAACCGTGATGTTGGGGTCACTTATTTTATTTAGGTCAGTATTAAGATTGTACTTTGCAATAAAAGAGGGGGTGCAATGGTGGTAGATGCATTCTTTTACATGTATTTTGTCGGTGCGGGAACATCAGCAGGGGTAGGATCAATTGTATTTATTGCATGGAAGATCGTTCAACGTTCCAATAACAAAAATAAAAAGACAAAGAAAAGGGGTTTTTAAATGAGTATTTTCGATCGATTTAGACCAAACAGGGATGAAGAAGAAGAAAACGAGTACAGTTTCCCCACAAATGACCTTCTAATCGTTTTTAACGAAGATTCAAGGACAAGTGACATTAATTACATCACAGACATTGACGACGAATCAATCACCGTCGAGGGGCTCTATAAAGTGCCTATACTAGATTGTGACATCACGACAGGGAAAAGCGGTAGAAATTTCTTCTATCGAGCGCCCCAAAAGTCTATACAGGAAACTGAAAGGCTGGCAAAGCTAGAGCATAGCATTGTTTTAACTCAAATTACATCATATGAACCCCCAATACTTCCAAATAGTATTGATTGGGTCAAAGGTTTATTGTTTGCCATGTTGTTTGTAGCTATGATCGTCATTGTTTTTGTGTCTTAAATAAAAAAGGAGTGCTTGAAATGAAAAATGAAAAGATTTTTTTACTGCTTTATGAGTTAAAAGGCACGGTCGATAGTTTATCTTTAATAGCAGAATATGACGATACTTATCATCATCCAGTAATCGAACAAATATCAGCTAAAGTGGATGAAATATGTAGTTTGATACAAAGTGACGTGTCGCCAGAGCGGCCTAGAACGCAATTAGATTTAATAAGCAAGGGGGTTGATGGATAAATGCAAAATACAGCACATAGGAATGACACTCAAAATGCAGATAAGTTACAAAGTGTCATATCAGATGATTTATTTCCCCAGGTGCATCATATATCAGACGTAAAGCAAGTCATTGAAGAAATGCAAGGCATATCACAAAATTTGAGGGAACCACAGATCAAAGCCTTGCTATTCTTGAAAAAGTTAGGGGAAAACGAGTACTTGCACGGAAAGACCAATCCATACGAAGAACTTTACAAATACATTTCTGTTGCTGGTAAAAAAGATGTTGCAGACCCCGAATATTATTTAGATACAATTGAAGCGTTGATACCAAAGCCACCCCGACCGATCGTGATGGCTCCAGGGGACAATAAAGGGGGCAAACGATAAATGGCACATCATTTTTTCATTCAAGGGCCCCTCGGGAGTGGAAAAACGTTTTTAATGTCATTATTGGCTCATCATTGGAAAGAAAAGACTGAACAGCGTGGCGGTAGTGTTGAACTGTTTAGCAATTATGATCTTAAAAACAGTCATCCAATGAAACATTATACAGATTGGTATGATGTTGCTGAAGCCCAAGGGTCAATCATTTGTTGGGATGAGGCACAAATGGCATTTAGCAATAGAAAATGGAGTCAATACGGTTCGACTTTGGCTACTGAAGTACTCATGTACACAAGGAAAATGCAATCTGTACAATTATATTGCAGTCCATCAATCAGAAACGTAGATAGTCGAATAAGGCAGATTGTTGAAATTCTAGTGACTGTTAGAAAAATAGGGGACAAAGGCTTTTCTATGCACTTTCTAGACTATCAAACAGGGGAATTCATGCAGAAACAATTCTTTCCTATGTGGAAGGCTAAGCGGATTTTTAAAAAAAACTTGTATGACACTTATAACATGGTGTCCAATTTCCCTTTACCATCAACAGAAAAGCAGGGGAACGATTTTTTTGAGACTTTAAACGATATACACGAAAATGCAAGAAGGGGGAAAAGATAATCATTAAAAAATATTCTATTATTCCAAAAAACTATAAAGATAAAGACCCTAGAACATTGCCTTTTCTTTATCCTAAAACCATTAATATTGTGGCTTATGCTAAAAAAGTACAAGCCTTTTCTTTTTATCAAACTTTAGCAGTTGCGGAAGATTTAGCAAATAGACAAGGTTTCATTCTACTTCCATGGGCTTGCATGCACTGGGAACGTGCTAAAAGGTATGGGGTAGATCGTAAGGTCAAAGTCGGCAGAAAATCATTCTTTATGATGAAAATAGACGAGCTTACACCAGGGGAAATGAAAAAACTAGAAAGATACATAGATGATCTTAAATAGGGGGAATAACAATGATAATCAATTTAAACAGATCAGAAATAGCAGTTTTATTACTTCATATGTCAATTACTCGAAAAAACATTAGGAACGGTTTTAAGAGGAATTACAAGGGTGAACATAAAAAAGTATTAAATAGCTTTGACGAGGTCAAAAACAGCCTAGAAACGACTGTAGACGATATAGAAAATATGAATGATGATGAATTGATAGAATTTAACTTCAATGTCAATGAAATTAAAATGATAGATTCCTTTTTAGATTGGTATGTTGTTAGACTAGAAAAGACCTTGAAAGGTGCTGGCAGAATAATAGAAGAAGACAAAAAACAACTAAAAGTATTAAAGAACATTCACAAGAAAGCAGGAAAAACCCTTGAAATTCAACTTATCTAAATACGTATTGTTTATGTTTTTATTATTAACTTTATTTTCATTTGATCATGCAATAGCTAGCAACTATGATCAAAAGGTTTATTATGACCAACAAATAAAGGAATTAGAAAAAGAAATTGACCAGGTAGATAGTAGAAATGAGTTGATAAAACTTACTAGGAATAAAAATGAATTATTAGCATACAAAAGGGCTTATCATAAAGCCCTGGAACTATCATCAAATGAAAATACACCAATAGCCCGTATGTATCTAAATCAAATGGACAACATGCCACCAGCCGAATATATAAAAATTTATCAAGATGCGGCCGATCAATATAATATCGATTGGACAATTTTAGCGGCCATCCATGAAAAGGAAACAAGTTTTTCCACTCATAAAACTATGATTTCAAGTGCTGGTGCAGTTGGTCATATGCAATTTATGCCTGGTACATTCGATTTTTATGGGGTTGATGGGAATGGGGATGGCATTATAGACCCCTGGAATATTTATGATGCCATTTATTCGGCCGCCAATTATTTATCGGCTACAGGCGCATCATATAATAAATTAAATGATGCCCTATTTGCTTATAATCGATCAAGAACATACGTAAACGACATAATAAAGCAGGCAAACGTATTTAAAGAAGCTTATTCGTACAATAATGTTGATGTTGTGGATGTTGGCAAGAAATTTATAGGAAATTCTGTATATGTTTTTGGTGGCGGTCGCAACGAAAACGACATTAATAAAGGTGTTTTTGATTGTTCTAGCTATGTACATTGGGCATTTGATCAAGTGGGCATTGATTTGGGTAGTCGATCAACTACAACAACCGATACCCTAAAGCATTTAGGCAAAGAAGTAGATTTAAAAAATATTCAGCCTGGTGATTTGGTTTTTTTTGATACTTATAAAAAAGATGGGCATGTCGGAATTTATGCGGGCAACGGTCAATTTATAGGTTCACAAACTTCAACAGGTGTAGATATTGCCGATATGTCTAGTGGATATTGGAAAGAAAAATTTAACGGAAGGATTAAAAGAATAAACTAAAAAGGCGTGTTGCTAGGGCGCTCTAGCTTGCAATTACATTTTAAAAGCAAGGTAGTTGCCCACTTAGTTTTGAATTAGAGCCCTCTATAAAAATAAAGTTACACCTATTATATATTGTCATGGTGGTTATTAGGTGGTAACATGTGGTTAATTGATGGAAAGGGGGCTAAACATGCACAAGTTCACGGTCACATTAGCAGACGAAACAAAGAAAAAACTTGAAAA
>Ga0079226_10003921_pt1 | contig 11379 bp, 6 predicted proteins | sample Poulit2014_FD_76345 | JGI IMG/M metagenome (GOLD analysis project Ga0079226, IMG submission 76345) | Agricultural soil microbial communities from Georgia to study Nitrogen management - Poultry litter 2014 | ecosystem: Environmental > Terrestrial > Soil > Agricultural land | place: USA: Georgia...
CCATTTCTAAGAGCGACTTTGAAAATTATACGTAATTTTGGACTTTTAAAAATAAAAGCCTTCATTACAAAAATAGTATTCTAAGCATTGCAAACAAAAAAAATCTACATACTTTTTATTTGTACTGTGGTCTTGTTCTGCTGCAAATCGGTTTGGGCTCAAGAAATTGATTCTATTCAAGATAGAAAAATTCCTTCTATTAAAGATAGTATTGATTTTGAAAAAGATTCTATCATCGATTTTTCTAATATAGAAATAAAAGAACAAGACTCTATTGCAAAAGATAGTTCTAAAGCTAAGAAAAAAAAGCAATTAGAATATAATATCACTCAATCTGCAGAAACGAGAATTAAAAACAATCTTAAAGAGCAAAAAGTATTTTTATATAATAATGCAAAAATAGAATACGGAGATATGCGTCTTGAAGCTGGACAAATTATCTTAAACAATAAAGACAGAGAAGTTTATGCTTATGGAATTGTAGATTCTGTAGGAGAATATACACAAAGACCAGTTTTTACACAAGGAAGCGAAAAAGTAGAACCTGACAGCATTAGATTTAATATAGATACGCGAAAAGCTTTGGTTTATAATTCCAGAACTGAACAAGGAGAAATCAGAGTAATTGGAGAAGTAACCAAAAGAGAAAACGATTCTGTTTATTTTATCAAAAGAGCAAAATTTACTACTGCAGAAGATTTAGATGATCCGGAATATTATTTTTTAGCCAGAAAAGTAAAACTTGTTCCCAACAAAAAAGTGGTTTCAGGATTGGTAAATATGTATATAGCTGATGTTCCTACTCCTTTAGGTTTACCTTTTGGATATTTTCCGATGACCACCACCAGAAGTTCTGGATTTATTATTCCTTCTATAGGAAATGATAGAGATAGAGGATATTCTTTGCAAAACGGAGGATATTATTTTGCCATTAGTGATTATGTTGATTTAGCAACTTTAGGAGATTATTATACCAACGGAAGTTATGGTTTAAGCTTAGAATCTAACTATGCTTTAAGATATCGTTTTAATGGAAATTTAAATTTTAGATATGAAAAACTTTTAATCAGCGATAGAGGTTTTCCTGATTTTTCTGAAAGTTCTATTTATAATTTAAGATGGCATCATCAACAAGATCCGAAATCAAATCCGAGTTCTCGTTTTTCTGCTTCTGTGAATTTAGGAAGTAGTAAATATTATAGAGAAAGTGTAAACGAAATGAATTCAGGAAATCATATGAATAACAACTTGAGTTCTTCAGTTTCTTATTCTAAAACTTTTCCTGGAGATCCTGAATTTAGATTAAGTGTAACAGCCACACATAATCAAAACACAAATACAGAAGAAATTAATATGACTTTGCCAACTTTAAATGCAAGTATGTCAAGAATTTATCCTTTTGCTCCAAAATCTGGAACTAAAAAAGGAATTATTCAAAATATTAATTTTCAATATGATGTAAAAGGAGAAAATCGTTTTAAAACTACAGATTCTTTATTTCTAAAACCAGAAATGTTTAGAGAAATGAAATCTGGAATTCAACATAAAATTCCAATCAGCACAAACTTTAAATTATTTAAACATTTTAGCGTAAGTGCAGGAGCAAATTATCAAGAAAACTGGGTTTTTGATACTTATAAACAGTTTTATGATGCTGAAGAAAAACAAGTTTCCAACGACACCATAAGAGGTTTTGACAGTTATAGAACTTATAATTTCAACACCAGTATTGGAACTACAATTTATGGGATGTTTAAGTTCGGAAATAAAAGTAAAGTTGAAGCGATTCGACATGTAATCAAACCTTCAATCAGCTATACTTTAACGCCTTCTTTTGATAATTTCTATGATACTTATCTCATTCCTGCTACTTCTGGAGCAGATGAAAGAATTGTGGAATATTCTCGTTTTGAAAACACTTTATTTGGCGCACCTTCTCAACATTATGCCAGTAATTTAGGTTTTTCTGTCACCAATGATTTTGAAGCAAAAATCAGAAATAAAGATACTATTGGCGGAAAAAGTGAAAAAAGAAAACTGCTTAAGAATTTAAGATTTAGCTCTTCTTATAATATGGCAGCAGATTCTTTAAATTTACAACCCATCACTTTTGGAGGAACTCTACCGCTTTTTAAAGAAAAAATAAATGTCAACTTTAATGGAGCTTTAGATCCTTATGCTTTAAATAGTAATAATCAACGAATTGACAAATTAAATATTAACAATGGCGGAAGTTTAGTTCGTTTAACACGTGCGAATTTAAGTTTTGATTATTCTTTTTCTAATGCTGATTTTAATGGTAAAAAAGACAAATCAGAATCTTCAGATAGTGAAACTTTCAGAAATGGAGGAAGACCAGATAATTTATTTGGTGAAAGTGTAAATCGAGATGGAACTTTTGGAAATAAAGAGGAAAAAGAAGATAAAAAAGACAAGAAAGAAAAAAATGAATTTTACAATTTTAAAATCCCTTGGAATTTAAGAATTTCTTATACGATGACCTATAATAATGCCAGAAGAGAAAATGAAATTTCTTCTCATTCCATTATGTTTTCTGGAGATGCAGAAATTGCTCCGCGTTGGTCTGTTGGAGTTTCTTCAGGATATGATCTTAAAAACAAAGGATTTACTTATACACAATTTCGTTTTGAAAGAGATCTTAAAAGCTGGAGAATGAGTTTTAATTGGACGCCTTTTGGCGTTAGAGAATCTTGGTTCTTCTTCATAGGAATTAAAGCAAATGTTCTTGAAGCTATTAAATATGATAAGAAAAGAGCTGCAGATAGAGTAATTTAATTTTAAAAATATTTATGATGAAAAAAGTTATCAATTCCAAAAAAGCTCCTGCTCCAATTGGTCCTTATAATCAAGCGATTCTTGCAGGAAATACTTTATATATTTCAGGACAAATTGCCATAAATCCTCTTAATGGAGAATTAGAAATTCAAACACTTGAACAAGAAACCAAAAGAGTGATGAGTAATCTGAAAGCTATTTTAGAAGAAGCAAATATGAATTTTGAAAATGTTGTGAAATGCTCAATATTCATCAGTGATATGAATAATTTTGCGGAGATAAACAGTTTATATGCTGCTTATTTTGAAGAAAAAACTGCACCAGCAAGAGAAACAGTTGAAGTTTCTAAATTACCTAAAAATGTAAATGTAGAAATCAGTGCAATTGCAGTAAAATAAAAACAATCAACTTCCTGGAAAATGAATATAATCAGGAGCTAAAGATTCTTTTTCATCTTCTTCTACTCTTCTTAAAATTTCTTGCATAGGAAGTTGTTTTTTCATGATTTTTCTAATCAGTTCTCTGAAAGTATCAAAATCTACAGAATAAGATAATCCAACTCCTTGGGTGTATCCCAATTCTTCTCCTATATATTGAATTTCACTTTCTCTATTAAAAAGCTTAGCTCTTAAAGTCCCTTCTTCATTAAGTAAAACTTCCATTTCTACATCACCCACCACCACAGAACGCGTTAATCCTCCCACAGGAACACCAACTTTTCCATTGATGATCACACGTTCACTTACATTTGTGGAAAGTGTAACTCCTACTCTATCAGAATAATCTTGATCTGGAGTTCTATTTCCTTTTGTGTAATTTACCCCTACTTTAAAAATATCTTCTTCACCAGAAAAAATATCATTAAATAATCCTGCTGCTCTTTCATATAATAAATTTTCAGGATGTGTATTTCTTCCGGTTTCCATTTCACTATAAAAACTGCGTTGCGCTATTAAAGACATCGCTTGAAGTTCTGTTGATTCTCTATCATTGATTTTATATTCAAGTTCAGATTTTACCACAGAAGAAAGATTTGGATATTCCAATTCAAAATTAATATCTACATCTGCTAATAATCCTGAAAGTTCTATATAAACATTCACAGGAATCGGTCGATTTACTGTTGGATTTTCTAAGATAGAAGCTGGATTTGCTTGGGTTTCATATAAAGCTCTCACATTTAAATTTGCTTGAAGAGGATTTCCATCCCAAGTGATATTTCCACCAGGAACTACCACAAAATCTTTTTCTATAATTCCTCCATATTGCAGATTATAAATTCCATTATAAACCACAAAATCTCCCCACATATTGAATTTTCCTGTGGTATTGATTTCCATTAAAATAGTTCCAGCTCCTTTTCCTTTTAAAGTACTTCCGCTTTTTTCATCTATAACAATTTCTATATCTGCATTTTCATTGATGTCTAAATCAAAATTTAATTGTAATCCTTTTAGTTTTTTTACAATGATTTCTTCTCCTTTTTTTCTTGCTTCTTTGTCTTCAGAAGTCAAAAAATAAACAAAACTATTATCTGCTAAAGAAGGGGAATCACTCAATGGAATTTTAAAAACTGTTTCTTCTTCTGAAGTAGCATCCACATCTATAGTTAATTCTTCAAAAGGTCCATAAATTCTTGCATTTCCGCTGATAAAAGCTGTTCCATAATACAAAGCTTCTTCTGTGTAATCTGTATCTAAAGCCAATAATCTTTCTGGCGCTTTTAAATTTAAATCTATTTCCCAGTTTTTAAATTTATCATGCATTATAGAGCCATCAACAATTCCTTTGGTGTGATATTTTGTATCTTCAAAAGCCATATTATCAAAATAAAACTCTTGATTTAATAATTTCACAGAAGAATTTTCTTCAAAAGCCATATCTACATTTAAATAAGGAATTCCTATTCCCCCATTATTTAGTTTTAATTCCCCATTGATAGATGGACTTTTATAACTTCCTTCAATTTTTGCTTTTCCTGAAGCAATTCCTCTAATATCAGAAATTACATCTTCGCCAAAAATATTTAAAATATCTATTTTGAATTCATCTAAATCTACATCTACATTGATTTTAGGATTATTTTTATCTACATCTATATCTCCTTTTGCAGACATAAAATCAAAATCTCCTTTGGTAATTTCTGCTGCAACAGCATAAGAAGTTAAAGATTTATTTCCTTCAATATCCATTCTTAAATCTCCGTATTCAATATCATTTACTTCTAAATCATCAATGCTTAAATTTGAACTGGGATAATATATTCCTTCTTGTTGATTGACTTCTAATCCGCCATTTATAATTCCTTCAAAAGCAAAATCTTCAAGCGAAGGCGCAATTTTATTTAAATCTACTTCAGAAAAATCAAGTTTAAAATTCTTTTGATCTGTTCCTCCTTTTGAACCCATAAAAGCAATTTTCTGATTTTCATGCGTCATCCAAAGGGTATCAGTTTGTACTTTTTGAAATTTATTATCAAAAACAATAGTATTTTCTTTATTTTCTTCATTCAACTGCCAAGTATTATTTCTAAAAGTTACATCTGAAGGTTTTATCCCCAAAACAGATTGATTTTCTTCATTAAAAGTGTAAAATAAATTTACATTAAATTCATCTTTATTTTCTTTTCCTCCTTTGAAATAAGTTCTCACATGAAGCGTATCACTTCTTCTGTTGGAAACAAAATTAGTTTTTGATAAATTATAATAAGGCGTGGAAATACTATCTACATTAAAATAAGTAGCAAATAAAGGATTTGTGTTATCTAACTGTAAATCAATGTTTTCTAATTTATTATCATAAACTTTTATTTCAGGAGATTTAAAAGATAATTTCACATTAGAATTACTGGATCTCACTTCTCCTCTTAAAGTTGTTCCAGGAGAAAGATTGATTTCAGGAAAAAGTGCTTCCACTATTTTATTATGGATTGCAATATCAAACCTCAAATGCTGATCTTCCATAATTTCAAAAGGTTTATAATTAGAATACAGATTTCCTATAGCATTTCTGAATAGTTTTTCCACTTCTCCTAATACAAATTTTCCTTTTACTTCTCCGTTGATAATATCTGGGGAATTCACACTTATTTTCCTGATATCTTCTTTAAAAGAAGAATTTAAATTTAGTTTTTCAAATTCATAAGTATCTTTTGAATTGGTGTAAAAAGCATCACTTAAATCTATATTTCCTGTGATATCATCAAAAGTATGACCTTGCATTTTAAGATCCACATTTCCAGAAAAAATAGCGATGGAATCAGATTTTTTAAAATTTAAAGCATGAAAATCTGCATAAGTTACTTGTGCAGAAAAATCATAATCATTTATCTTTTCAGAAACGTTTGCTGATCCGTTAAAATACATCTGCAAATTAGGATCATCACTGATGACTTCTCCAATAAAAATAGGATTTTTCAGTTTTCCATTTACTTCAATATTATGATAAGTATAACCGTTGTATTCAAGATTAGAAAAAACACCTTTCAATTCAGAATTTAAATCTTGCTGTTTTAAACCTTTTCCTTCCATATTCATAGTGAAACTGGCTTTTCCAAAATTTGGATTGTTTAAGGTTTTAGCTAAATCAAATTCTTCTATTTCAAATTCTCCTTTATAAGTTTCATTTCCAGCGGATTGTAGATTATTTAAACTCGCATCTAATCTTGCTTGTCCAATTTTAGATTTCACATAAGCATTGGTGGTTACATTTTTTCCAGTTGTACTTATGCTTCCCGTTAAACTTGTTTGTCCTAATTCTTTTAAATCTTCTGGAAGTTTATTTCTCAATAATCCTGGCAGTAAATTGATTAAATCATAATAATTTGTTTCTAAGTTTTGAAAACTTCCGCCTAAATAAAAATCATCCTCTTCAAAAATATTTTTAATGTTGATATCTCCATTAAAAGCTGTTTGATTTACTCCGTTTAAAACAAAGTTTTTCAAGTGAAAATCATTTAAAACTCCTTCCATTTTTCCGTGGAAACTCAAATTATGACCAATTCCGAAGTTGTCATAATAATACCTCAAATCTGAAGAAGAAACCACCGCTTTTTTAAAATCAGCATTGACGTTTACTCTGTTTTCAAAATCAGACATATTTTCTTCAAAATAAAAATAAACATCTGCTGAAACATCTGAATGAGCAGTAGTTAAATGAAAATTTTCAAAATTCATTTGCTCTTCAAAAAAAGCAAAATCAGTGGTGAGATTATCAACTCTTACCCCTCTTTTTTCATCTCCATTTAAAGAATTTATTTTTAAAGAAATATCTGAATTTTGAATTGCAAAATCTGAAGCGTCTATATTTAAATTATCTAAAGTAATGATTTCAGGATATTTACCTTGTTCATCATAAAAGCTGAATTTACTATCAAAAACATTTAAATGTTTAAAAAATACTCTGGGGCCATTTTCTTTATCTGGATTTTCATTGGCCAACATATCTAAGAAAATTCCAAAACTATCTTTTTCATCTCCTTTATATCTCCTTAATCTAAAAGTAAGATTTTCTGCTGTTACCCTTCCAAAATCAATGTTTTCTCCACTTATAATTCCAGGAATATTTGTCAATCTGGTTTTTAAATCTTCTGAACTGATTAAAGTATCTCCATGATGATCCCCAATATAAACTCCTTTTGCTTTTACTTTTGCATCATAAGTAATACGGATTTTTTCAATATGAATTTCCGTTCCAAAGTTTTCATTTAAGCGTTCAGTTATTTTTGCAGCAACTTTGGTTTGAACAGCTGGAATTGAAAAAACACAAATCAATAACAACAATAATAAAATTAGTGTTATCATCGTTTTTCCTAATATGTTGATTATTCTTTTAATGTGTTCAAACTTTAAAATTAAACTTAATGAAGTCTTTTCTTTTCTTGAATAATAGTAATTTTGTTGAAAAATGCAAAGTTACATAGACTAACTTTAGAATACACAAATTTTACACCAATTGAACAAAACAAAAAATATTTATATTTTAGGCATAGAATCTTCCTGTGATGACACTGCTGCTGCAGTTTTATGCAACGGAAAAATACTAAGTAATATTGTTGCCACGCAAAAACTTCATCAAGAATATGGTGGAGTTGTTCCAGAATTAGCTTCTCGTGCTCATCAACAGAATATTGTTCCTGTGGTTGATCAAGCTATAAAAAAAGCAGGAATCGATAAAAATCAACTTTCTGCTATTGCTTTTACAAGAGGTCCAGGATTGATGGGTTCACTTTTGGTGGGTTCTTCTTTTGCAAAATCTTTAGCTATGGGATTAAAAATTCCTTTGATTGAAGTCAATCATTTGCAAGCGCATTTATTAGCACATTTTATTGAAGAACCAGGTTTTGAAAAACCTAATTTTCCTTTTTTAGGCTTAACAATCAGCGGCGGACATACGCAAATTGTGAAAGTTGAAAATTATTTTTCTATGGAAATCATAGGAAAAACACTTGATGATGCAGTTGGAGAAGCTTTTGATAAATGCGGAAAAATGATGAATTTACCTTATCCTGCTGGAGCAATTATAGATCAATATGCAAAAAAAGGAAATCCTGATGCTTTTACTTTTGCAAAACCTAAAGTCAAAGGTTTAGATTTCAGTTTTAGTGGAGTAAAAACTTCTGTTTTATATTTTTTACAGAAGAAAGAAAAAGAAAATCCAGATTTTATCAAAGAAAATATTTACGATTTGTGTGCTTCTTTTCAAAAAACAATCACTTCTATTTTATATGATAAATTAGAAAAAGCTGTTCAACAAACAGGAATTAAAGAAATTGCAATTGGTGGTGGAGTTTCTGCAAATACTGAAATCAGAAATACTTTATTAAACAATAAAAACGGCTGGAAAGTTCATATTCCAAAATTTGAATACACCACAGATAATGCAGCGATGATTGGAATTGTGGGATATTTAAAATACAAAAATTCTCAATTTGTCGATGTTTCTGTTGCTGCAAAAGCAAGATATTTATTTTAATATTTTCAACTTATTTTTATGCAATTATTTTATAATCCAACAGTAGAAGAAAACGCTGAAGAAATAATTTTCGACAAAAAAGAAAGTAAACATATCATTAAAGTTTTACGTAAAACAATTAATGATAATTTACTTATAACCAACGGAAAAGGATTTTTATTCAAAGCAGAAATATTTTCTGCTAATCCCAATAAATGCATTGCTAAAATAATTGAAAAAACCCATTTTAAACCTTCAGAATATTCTCTTCACATTGCGATAGCTCCCACAAAAAGAAATGACAGATTTGAATGGTTTTTAGAAAAATCAACAGAATTAGGAATTGATAAAATCACTCCGATTTTTTGTGATCATAGTGAAAGAAAAAAAATAAATTTAGAAAGATTTGAACGCATTATCCAAAGTGCGATGAAACAATCTTTACAATATTATTTACCTAAATTAGAAAATCCTTTATCTTTTGAAGAGTTTATTTCACAAGATTTTAAAGCAGAAAAATTTATTGCACATTGTGAAAACACAAAAAAAGATTATTTAAAAAACAAGGTAAAACCAAAAACAGAAATTCTAATTTTAATTGGTCCAGAAGGAGATTTTTCTTCAGAAGAAATCAAAAAAGCTAATGTAGCAGGATTTGAAAACATCAGCTTAGGAAAAAACAGATTAAGAACAGAAACAGCTGCTATTGCGGCTTGTCATACTGTTTATTTAACCAATCAAATTTAAAATTTTTAAACTTCAATTTTTCTTTATATTTGTTGAAACTTTATAATATGGCAAACGCTGAATTTATTTTTTCTGAAAATCATAAAATACTTCCACAAGGGGAATTTTCTTGGAAAACACCAAGCAATATTGCTTTGATAAAATATTGGGGAAAACACGGAAATCAACTTCCTGCAAATCCTTCTTTAAGTTTTACACTTTCTGCTTCAGCTGCAAAAACAACTTTGAAATATTTTCCTTTAGAAAAACCTTCTTCTGAAATTGATTTTGAAGTTATTTTTGAAGGAAAATCAGCACCTGATTTTAAACCAAAAATAGCGCAGTTTTTTCAGCGTGTAGAAGAATATATTCCTTTTATAAGAAATTATAAGTTTGAAATTCACACAGAAAATACTTTTCCACACAGTAGCGGAATTGCTTCTTCTGCCAGCGGAATGGCAGCTTTAGCTTTAGGGTTAATGTCTATGGAAAAAGAAATTAATCCTGAAATAAATTCAAAGTTTTTCTATAAAAAAGCAAGTTTTTTAGCCCGCTTAGGATCAGGAAGTGCAGCAAGAAGTGTTGCTGGACCTATCATGATTTGGGGAAAACATCCTGCTATAAAAGAAAGTTCAGACAGATTTGCCATTACAAATCCTTTTGAAGTTCATCCAGTTTTTAAAGATTTTCAAAACAGCATTTTAATTGTTGACAAAGGAAAAAAAGAAGTCAGCAGCAGTTTAGGACATCAATTGATGATTGGTCATCCTTATGCAAGTGCAAGATTTGACCAAGCTTTTGTAAATCTTGAATTGTTGATTGATATTATGAAAAAAGGAAATTTAAAAGAATTCATCAAAATTGTAGAAAGTGAAGCTTTGACTTTACATGCGATGATGATGACCAGTTCTCCTTATTTTTTATTGATGAAACCCAATACTTTAGAAATTATTCAAGAAATCTGGAAATATAGAAAAGAAAACAAAAGTCATTTGTGTTTTACTTTAGATGCTGGCGCAAATCTTCATTTACTTTATCCTGCAGCAGAAAAAGAAGAAGTTTTAAACTTTATCAAAACAAAACTGACTCCTTTTTGTGAAGATGGAATGTTTATCCAAGATCAAGTTGGAAAAGGTCCTGAAAAAATATAGTTTTATCTTCCTCTAAAATAGAGTTTTAAGAAAAACAAAAAAGTTAAAAACAAGAAAAAAACAATCAAAACTACATAACTGTTTTTAAAATAAGTTTTACTCTTTTTTTTGTCTTTTAAATAACTAAAGATTAAAAAAAGAATAAATAAAACCAGTGCAACAGCAGCAAAAGTAAGTTGACCTTTATTAAACATGAATTATTTATTTTTCTGACAAAACTAAGATTAATCTTTTCATAGAAAAGAAAAAAGAATAAGAAAATTTATAAAAATTCTTTTTGATTTTTAGCATATCTTCTCCATTTTTCAATACAAGCATTCATATCTTCTGGAATTTCTGAAGAAAAATCCATCCACTCCCCTGTTTTGGGATGTTCAAAACCAAGTGTTTTTGCATGCAAAGCTTGACGTGGTAAAATTTTAAAACAATTATCTACAAACTGTTTATATTTTGAAAAAGAAGTTCCTTTTAAAGTTCTATCTCCACCATATCTTTCATCATTAAAAAGCGTGTGTCCAATATGTTTTAAATGCACTCTAATTTGATGTGTTCTTCCAGATTCTAATTCACAAGAAACCAAAGTGACATAACCAAATCTTTCTAAAACTTTAAAAAAAGTTTTTGCTGGTTTTCCTTTTTCATCTTTATCTTCATCTGTAAAAACAGCTTGTTGTAAACGATTTTTAGGATGACGACCAATATGTCCTTCAATAATTCCTTCCTCTTCTTGAATATTTCCCCAAACTAAAGCTAC
>Ga0079226_10003922_pt1 | contig 11379 bp, 7 predicted proteins | sample Poulit2014_FD_76345 | JGI IMG/M metagenome (GOLD analysis project Ga0079226, IMG submission 76345) | Agricultural soil microbial communities from Georgia to study Nitrogen management - Poultry litter 2014 | ecosystem: Environmental > Terrestrial > Soil > Agricultural land | place: USA: Georgia...
GTTCACTCATATTCCCCAGACTACGCGTGGTCGTGCGTGTCTGACTACCAATACTTTGCGACAGAGGTGTTCTATGTCCGCGGCGACGGTCACTCCCGCACAGCGCCAATCCGTACGAGAAACTTTCAAGCGTCCAGCATGTATGCGCACTGAGATTCTGGCTGGTCTCGTGGTCTCTTTGGCGCTGATTCCCGAGGCGATTGCGTTTGCGCTCATTGCCGATGTTGACCCAAAGGTCGGGCTCTACGCGGCAGGGATCATGGCGATGTCCATTGCTTTCCTGGGTGGGCGACCCGCGATGATCTCAGCCGCAACTGCGGCGACCGCGCTGGTCGTGGCACCGATTGTTGCCTCCCACGGCGTCCAGTACTTATTTGCCACAGTCATTCTGGCCGGCGTGCTGCAGATTGTGCTGGGTGTCATCGGGGTCGCAAAACTCATGAAGTTTATCCCGCAGTCGGTGATGACCGGCTTCGTCAATGCCCTGGCCATCTTGATTTTTGTCGCACAGCTACCAGACCTCATCGACGTCCCCTGGGCCGTCTACCCGCTCTTTGCCCTGGGCCTGGGCATCATCTTCTTGTGGCCGAAAGTCACCGAGGTCATCCCATCAGCGCTGGTCGCCATCGTGATGGTGACCTTGATCGTGATCATCTTTAGTATCGATGTGCCCACGGTGGCGGATAAAGGTGAACTGCCAGACGAACTGCCATTTTTCATCATCCCGGATGTTCCATTCACCCTGGAAACCATAGAAATCATTTTCCCGGCCGCACTGGCGATGGCAGTGGTCGGTCTGTTGGAATCGCTGATGACCGCTCAGCTGGTTGATAACATCACCGATACCCCGTCGAATAAGACTCGCGAATCCGTTGGGCAGGGCGGTGCCAACATCTTGGCAGGCTTCTTTGGTGGTATGGGCGGCTGCGCGATGATCGGTCAGACGATGATCAACGTACGAGCCTCGGGAGCTCGAACCAGAATTTCGACCTTCGTCGCTGGCGCGTTCTTGCTGGTCTTGGCCGTTGGTCTGGGTGACATTGTTGGCATGATTCCAATGGCCGTACTCGTCGCCGTGATGGTCTACGTCGCCTACGCGACGTTCGAGTGGCACTCCATTGCACCGCGCACACTCAAGAACATGCCGAAATCTGAAACCCTGGTCATGCTGATTACCGTGATCCCGACCGTAGTGACCGGAAACCTGGCTGTCGGTGTGGGACTCGGAGTGCTGGCCGCAATGATCGCGTTTGTGCGCCACGTATCCCACTTCGCAACGGTCTCCCGCAGCGTCAATGATGACAATACAACCGCGACTTACCTGGTCAAAGGACAGCTGTTCTTTGCCTCGTCACATGACTTGGCGAACCAATTCGATTACGCACTGGACCCTGACCACGTAGTCATCGACCTGCGCGAAGCCAACGTGTGGGATCATTCAACCGGCGCTACCCTCGACGCTATCAACGAGCGCTATTCCGAACGTGGCAAGACCGTCGAGTTCTTAGGGCTGCGCGGTCCGTTCCCGCTGAACCGGGAATCTGGGAGCCAAGCCAGCTCCTAGATATTGGTTAGCTCGCTATCGCGGTCTTGATAGCGCATATAATCAGTGCCTCGGCAAACAATAGCTTCTCAGAAACGCATGCGGCCGCCACCGATCTGGTCCTGTAACGATCAAGGGATTGGTGGCGGCCGCTGCAGGGAGCTAGGGTAGCTCCATCAGGAAGGGCTGACTAGTTCATAGTTTTGCGTCGGCGTGAGATGAACCAGGCCGCGGTGCCTACGCCCACACTGAGGAGGCCTGCTGCCATCAGCGCAATGATGCGGTCAGCACCGGTATCCGCCAGCCAACTTGCTTCGTCGTGAGTACCGTCTGAGGTGTTCTTCAAACCGACGACGTCGGCTGCGCCTTCAGTCTGGCCAGTTGTGTCCGAGGTACCACCTGGTGCATTGGAATTATTGAGGGAGCCAGCGTCGGACTCGTCGCCGTGTCTTTCTTCGTGTCCCTCGTCATTTCCTGTGTCAGCATCTTCTGGGGTGTCGTCTGCGTCGCCGTTCGGGGCGTCATCGGCTGGGGTGTCGTCTGCGTCGCCGTTCGGGGCGTCATCGGCTGGGGTAACGGTTACCGAACGACTGGCGATCGCTTGGTTTCCGTTAGCATCTTCTACCACATAGGTGAGGGTGTAAATTCCGGGGGTTTCGGTATCGACCGAACCAATGACCTGAACGGCATCGGTAAGATCTCCGTCCGTGTCATCCGTGGCTTTGATCCCTTCCGTAGGATCGAACGACTCTCCGACGGTAACGGAAAGTGGGTCGCCGGTAATCTCTAGCTCGGGTGCTTCAGCGTCGGTGCCGGCAGCTACTGCGGTAAACACGCCCATGTGGTCGACTTGCCCGGCTGCCAATTCCTCACCCGTGGCAGTGTCAACGCTGGTCGCGTACCAAGCGTACGTTTCGCCCTCGTGCAGCCCGGACCACTCAACGCTCGCGGGCCAGCCGGACTTGGCGGTGGCTTCACCGATCACCGTTTCGGTCGGGGAAGTTACCATCACGCTTTCAGTCTCGAAGCTAGTGGTGCGAGAGGTTAGCTGGATGGGAAGACGAGTGTCATCTTCAGTGCCGTTATAACGTTCGTCGGAGTCGTACTCAGTGGCCCCGAAATTGTCCAATAGTGGTGAATAGGTATCGATAATCAACTCAGAGCGATCCACGTCGAACTGCAGCATGCGGAAGAAAGAGGCGCCAAAGCGCAGAGTATCGTCAGCGGTGAGTCCATCAACACCGGTGAGCCCGAGTTCATCGGCGGTAACCATGTATCGCTGGTAGTCGGCCAGCAGCTCAATGACGTGGTTGTTCTGGCGTCCGACATCCTGCCGTACATCAATACTGACACCATGTTCGTGCCCAGATAGGACCAAGAAAACGTTGTCGTGTTGTTTGAGGATTTCGTCATCGATGCGATCTCCATCTACCGAGAACGCTGACCCGCGACCAGCCTCATCGCTGCTGGCTTTTTTATGGGCGTGGGTCATGATCATCGCATTGCGATCCGAGTACTGCTCGAGCACCTCTTTCGCCCACGCAATCTCGTTTTCATCCACACCATAGCCGAGATGTAAGGCGATGAAATCCAAGCCACCGGCAGTGAACAGATCGTAGTGGTTGCTATTGTCCGCTTCTGCGTATGGATGGTACGAGGCATTGGCGTCTTGCCACCCCTGAGTGGTTTCTAAGGCTTCATAGCGTTCAGGACCGAAGTAGTCATTGAACATTGCATTGGGGCCGTTGTCGGCGCCGGTCCGGTTGTCGTGGTTGCCCGGCAGAATCCCATTGGGGATTTCCGCCTCATCCAAAATCTCTTGTGCCTTGGCAGCAAATTCGTATTCTTCTGTGGCGACCTGATGCATTTCTGCTTCATTGTCGTAATCTTCACGGTGCCAGTTCTCAATCACGTCACCGGTGTGTGCGATATACGCCAAATTGTGCTTCTCGCTGTTGTCGACGAGGTAGCGCATCGTAGCCAGATAGGCATCCGCCCAAACTTCGCGCTGATCATCCGAGTAGCTATCTTCGGCAGCGCCTTCGGAAACATACTGAGTGTCAGTGAGATGTGCAATCGAAAAATCGTACTCATCCGGATCCGCGAAACCGTCGCGAACCGGTTCGTCGAGATCATCGGCGAACGGGTCGGTGGCGACTACCATGACCTGGGTGATGTCTTCGGACACGTGTTCCTCGTTGATCTCACCCGCTAGGACGAGTTCACCTTCGGCAAGGCCACGTCCGGTGGCTGCTTGATCCCAGGTTTGGTTGTCAGTATTCCAGACCAATAAGTGCGCCTGTCGGGCTGGATCCACTGCACCGGCCCAACGAACCGTCTGACCATCAATCACCCCATCTTCTAGTGCAATGTCAAAGCGCTGAAATGGTATCTGATTTTGGTCAGCCGTCAGTGACTCGCCACCGGTGTGGAGGGTTTCATGCTCCTCGTAACCAAACTCCAAGGTTTCCGGGAGCTCAGTGATGACACCCTGGAAGCCCTCATCCGCAAGATCAACGAGTCCTTCGTAAAAGGTGGTCGCGACGTCAGAGCCACTTGGGCTTTCAGCCCGTGCGGATAAGGTGACTATGCCTTCGCCTTGATGGACTTGGGAACCGCCATCGGTGGGGATCGAACCCGAAGTGAAGGCAACGGTCTCAGTGATGGGTTGACCGAATACGGTGGTACCGTCAATGGTTAACTGGTGGGAGCCTTCTGCCAAGCCTGCGCCAATCTTTTCGGCGGGTTCAATGGGCTCTCCGTTGAGAGCATAGGTAGTCTTGCGTGATACCAGATCTGGAATATTCCAGGCGACCTCAAATTCCGTGGCTTCGGTCAAATGTGCACCTGACGCCGGAGTACTATCCTCCAGCGCGAGTGTCTGTTGACGCGCTGGTCCAAAGGTTTTGTTGCTCAGCGCGACGATTTCTTCCGCGTATAACGCCTCCGAGTACAGTTTCGCTTCGTCAATAGTGGCAGTCGTGTGGCCGGAAGCGCTGTCGTGTTTCGCCGCATCAGCGCCAAGTGCCAGGTTGTGGGTGGTCTCAGCACTCTGCCAGGAAACTTCGCTGTTATCGGTTGGAGTTTCGGCAACCAGCTGACCATCGAGATACAACTGAACGGCAGAGCCATTAAATACCCCAACGGCGTGGTACCAGCGGTCAGTTTCGAAATCAGCTTGTGCATACTTATAACCAGTACCGTCATGGACCATGAAGGCTAACTGGCCTTGGCGGGTGACGAGCCCGAAGCCGCCACCTTCTTTACTGGCACAGATATTGGTTGAGCCCGACGGCAGTTCGCCATCGAAACGGAAACTACATTCTAAGGTGAAGCTATCACCCATCGCATTGAAAGCATCACCGATGGGGTACAGAAGCGATGAGGTACCGTCAAAGCGCGCCACCTGACGATTCAGTGCACCATCGTTAGTGACTAGCACCTCTCCAATTTCGCGGGGTGTGCGCCCGGAGGCAGTGTCCGTGAATGTTCTATCATCGAAATCGACACTGAGTACATCGGCTTCACGGTCAACCTCTGGCATCATCGCGAATCGGGCGTTTAGCGATTGTACTTGGGCTTCGTTGAGTGGGGTTTGGAACATGCGAACGTCATCTATTGCTGCTGTCGCAAACGACTCAACACCGCCGTTGGAGCTATCTGCCCCAATAACAAAAGCGTGGGAACTCGCATTGGGCGGGATTTGCATCGGACCGGATGTTGCGGTTTCTTCCATGAGTTGCCCATCAACGTATAGCCTGATGGTTTCTCCATCGAAGACACCGACCGCGTGGTACCACTGGTTGATGTTCATAGGTGCTTTTGCATACTTATACTCATCACCATCGTGGAGCATGAATTGCAGCTGATCATCTTTGGCGATGAGCCCGAAACCACCACCTTGACGGTTGCCACAGATGGTTCCAGTGGAGGAGATCTCTTCGGTATAGCGGAAGGAGCACTCTACTGTGAAGCCATCCGCCATCGCTTCGTAGTCTGAATTGGTGAGGGCATAGGAGAGGGCATCGTCGCCGTCGACTATCAGTGTTTGCCGAGCGAGCCGTGGACTCGTTCCGATCACTGGCTCACCATAGCTTGCCGCTTCTTTAAGTTGAGCAGATTCTGTTGGTGCACCATCTTCGAAGGTGACTTCCAGTAAGTCAGCTCTAGGTGACGTCGTCTGAGCAAACGCCGGGATCGTTGTTGCGGTACCGAGTCCAGGCACTGCGACGGAAAAGACAAGGACAGCTGCCGAGAGTCGGCGCGGCCGTCGCTTCAACGAAGATTTTTCTTGCTTCAAGGTGTTCCTTCCATAGAGGTGAAGTTTGAACGATCCACTCACGTGGCATTAACGTTCATGTGTTTTCGACGGTACATACACTTGTAAAATGCGACGCATCAGTTCCGGGGTGTCACCAGCGTCAACGAAGACGAGCGGTCACCACCGTGGCAACAGCCGCGCAGCCGGCTATAAGTGCTGATAGCGTGACGAGGCTCGCCTTGGGTGCCAAAGCAAAGATGGGCGGTAGCAAGGCACCGATGAGGAACATTGCGCACCCTACGATCGCAGAGCCGGTGCCAGCTGATTCTCGCGCCGCGTCGATGGTCAACCCGGAAGAGTTGCCCACAGCAAGGCCCAAACTCGTCATAGCTGCCATTAGTAGAGCAACCGACAGCCCGTTCGACCGTAGTCCTGTCTCTAGTAACACGAGGAGCAGTAACGAACTCATTGCGGCCGCACTGCACCCCCAAAAGATCAAGGTTGAGGTTTTGCAATGGATGGTGAGTCGGTCAGCGATCAACATCGTCATGCCGAAGCCAACAGCGCCTCCGAAAATAACTAAATGATAGATCCACTCATCAGCGTCCAGGAGGTGTTCAAGTACCAGTGGCATGCCTGATACATAACCAATAACCGAGGTAAACGTTAGAACTCGCACCGTGCCGAAACCGAGATAACGACGGTTATTCAGAAGCTTCCGCAGGGCTGTTAAGAAGGAGCCACGTTGCGAACCGAGCTGATGCTGCGCAGGTAACGACTCGGGAATTTTTAGCGCAACTACCAATGTGAGGACAGCGGCCAGTATGGCCAGAGTTATGAACATTCCACGCCAACCCACCACATTCGCCATCAAAGTTCCGAGGGCAGGTGAAAGCAGCGGTAACACGGTGCCGGCTAGGGTAAGACCGGTAAACAATCGAAGGGTTTTCCGGCCCTCGGTCATGTCTGCGCCAATGGCACTGGCCAAAACCATCCCCAGTGAGAAGCATAGCCCAAGCCCGAAGCGTAGTAGCGCGAGTACATGCACTGACGTTGTAATCGCACATGCTATACACATCACACTGGCCGCCGTATTGCCGATCAATAATGGACGGCGTCGGCCAAAACGATCGGATAACGGACCGAACGTCAGCTGGCCAAGCGCAATGCCGAGTAAATAAGTAGTCAGGGTGAACTGGACCTCACCGGCGGTCGTATGGAAATCGCTAGCCATCTGAGCTGCTAGGGGTGTATGGAGCCCAATGACCAAGGGACCGGCCGCAGATAACATGATCAGAACAGGCACCAGCCAGCCGATCGGCCGGCTGGTGCTACTCTGGAGCGCAGAGTCGTGGGCTACTGCGCTTGGACCGGGTGAATTCACTGTTCGTTGATGCTCACGGAGAAGTAGTCGTGACGTGCTGCGGCATCCATTTCGAGGCCTTCCACGTGGTCACCATAGGCGTAGGCTTCGGTCGAATCCATCGGGAAGATACCTACAGCTTCGTCCCAGATAATTTCGGAGGCCTCGTGGTAGAGATCCTCGCGAACATCTTGATCGAGTTCGGCCTTGGCCTGGTTCAGCAGGTCATCGAGCTCTTCATTGCAGTAGCCGTTGCGTTCATCAGCGCACAAGTAGAGACGTCCTAGAGTGTAGTCAGCGTCGCCGGTGGCAACACTGTTGCCCATCAGGTTCATATCGAAGTCGCCGTTACCGAAATCTTCTAGGAACACTGCGCGTTCCTTGGGTTCAGCGTTGACGGTGACACCAATTTCATCCCATGCTGAGATGAAGGCCTGGGCTAGTTGTGAATCCGGAGTGCCGTCACCATCGGTGTATTGGATCGAGACCTCAAAACCGTCCGGGTAGCCAGCCTCTGTTAGAAGTTCTTTGGCGTATTCAGGGTCGTATTCGTATTGTTCCAATTCGGGCGCGCCGAAAGCGGTTTGTGGGATGGGTGCCTTCGCGACCGTCGCGTCTTCACCGAAGAGGTCTTTGACAATGTTTTCAACGTCGACAGCGTGCCACATTGCGCGACGGACGTTCGGATCGGTGAAAGGTTCGACCGACGAATTGAACCACAGTTTGCGGTAGCCCATCGATGGGATGGTCTCGAACTCCACCCCGTTCATGGCTTCGACTTCCCCTGTCGCATCGGCGGTGATGCCGGTGACCAGATCGACTTCGTTGTTGGCCAGGGCGCTGAGACGGGAAGACTGTTCGGGCATAGAACGAAATATGATTTCATCAAGCGCGATGTCTTCGTCGCCCCACCAGTCTTCATTGGAGGTCAGGACTAGTTCTTGGTCGACGGTGAAGTCTTCAACTTCAAACGGGCCGGAGCCGATGGGCTGGTTCCAAAACTCCTCGCTATTCATTTGGTCGGCTGGACCAATGAGCACCAGTGACAGGGTGTTGAGCAAAGTGCCAACGGGGGTTTCGGTTTCAATCAACAAGACTTTGTCATCGGAGGTATCCATATTGGTGATGGGTTCCAACAGTGGGGCCAGCCCGCCACCAAATTCAAGGATGCGTTTGATCGAAGCTGCGGCATCTGACGAGGTAACCGGAGTGCCATCTGAGAACTCAGCGTCGGGATGGATGTTGAACTTCCAAGTGGTTTCATCGACCAGTTCCCAGGATGCGGCGAGGCCCGGTTCGACTTCATTGGAGTCATTGTCACCGCGGACCACCAAGGGCTGCATGACGTGTTGCATCGGGGAGAAGACGGCGGCTTCGGCCGAGACCGAGTGCTGGTCGAGGGTGACCGGAAAGGAGTTGGGGGCTACCGTGAAGGTCTGTTCTTCAGCTGGTGCAGTGTCCTGAGCAGCATCGGAATTGCCAGAGCAGGCGGTGAGTCCGATGGATAGCAGTGCCAGGGTGGCGATCAGAGATTTGGGGGCGGAGGTTTTCATGACAATACGGGACCTTTCGTGAGGACGTGATGTGTGATTAGTGTGTGGTTGGATGACTAAGCTGGAAGGTGGCCATTACCGGTTTGTGGTCGGACGGGGCTATCCCCTGATGGAAGTATTCGATGACTTCAGCGTTGTGCGGTGTCACAGGGCCGCGGAAGAAGATCCAGTCGAGGGCTTTTTCCACGGTTTGGACGCCTTCCCATCGAGCAACCCGATCGAATCGTGGTGTGACCGGGTGGGTCGGTGGGCAGGTGCGGCCCAGGGCCCCGAAGGGTTCACGAAAACCGCCGTCGTACATGGCCCACATCGGTCGAGCATGATCGTTCATGTCGGCGGTAAAAAGGATGGGCCGGTCGCCAGCGAGTTCGTCCAAGGCTGTAGCTATGTTGCGAGCTTGATCGGTGCGTGGACTTCGATCAGTCTCTACTTCATCGGGGTGACCCGGCCAGGTGAGGTGCGCAGTGGCAAACGTTAGCGGTGGTGTCTCGGGGAGGAGCTTGCTTCGTAGCTGGACCCAGAACAGGCCGGCGGCCTCGGAACGAATACCAACGTCAATAAATCCGTGAGTGAGGTAGTCGAAGACGTTGGTATCCCACCAGAGGTTGCTATGTTTAGTCCAGCCTGGCGCTTCGTCGTTTACGCGTCGGTGGTGAGGAAGGGCGGCGTCGACGATATCCCGGGAATCCGGGTGGAGTTCTTGGACACCGAGCAGATCGGGGGCTCGTAGTTCCAGCAGAGCGGTGAGTGCTGGGCTGCGGGAGTCGAGGTCCCAGCCTCCCCAGAGGTTATAGGTCATAGCAGTGAAGGTGTGGCGCATTAGTTCTCCGGTGTGGGGTAGATGGGGTGTTGGTTGTATTGGTTCACGACTGCGGTGTCATTGCCGTACAGCTGCAAGATCGATACTGCGCAGTTGTGGACTGGTCCAAAGAGCTGTAGTCCGTCGGGTAGGTCGAAGGTTTCGGCAAATAGGGCACGGATGGTCCCGCCGTGGCTGAAAGCTACGACCGTAAATTCACGATCCGCAGGGTGTTGCGCCGCGCGGTCGCGTAATTCACGAGTGAATGTCCGAGTGCGTGATCGGAGTTGGGCAGTGGTTTCGCCCCCGCCGCGGGGTAGGTCCTCGCCATGTCGTATGCGGTCGATGGTCTCGGCATGTTCGATAGCGATGGTTGCAGTGGTATGGCCGGACCAGTCACCGTTATCGATTTCACGCAGTCGTGGATCCAGCTGGAGGGGCTGGCTGAGTTGGTTCATATATGGTGCCGCGGTATCGGTGCACCTGGTGAGATCGCTCGAAACCACGAGGTCTGGGTTGGGGAAACGCTGCAATAACTGTTGGGCCACCGTCTCTGCCTGTGCGGTACCGGTCGCATTGAGCCCCGGTCCTTGGTGTCCTTGAATCAGGCCCGTGGCGTTCCAGGAGGTTTGTCCGTGGCGGACCAGCACCAGGCGTACTGTGGGCGAAGCATCTCGGGGCGGGATGTCAATTTTCCAGGCGCTCATGAGACTGCCCTCGATTCTGTAGAAATGGACTGTGGGATTTTGGGTACGATATCGTTACCCGGCTCGAACTCTTGCAAGTGGCAAGCTGCCTGATGCATCGTGCTATGTTGTTGCAGTTCAGGGGCTCTCTCCCAGCAACGCTCGAACGCCCACTGGCAGCGGGGTGCAAAGGCGCAGCCAGCTGAAACTGCGTCGATGGTGTGCGCGTCGTCCCGGACCTTGATTCGTGGGCGGGAAGTCTGTTTCCAGGGCCGAAGGACCGGAATCGAGGACAACAACATTTGTGTGTAGGGATGCTGTGGTGCCTGAAAAATTTGGTCTCGCGTACCGGTTTCGATAATGCGGCCTTTGTACATGACCGCAACGTGATCAGAGATGTGTCGAACCACTGAAAGATCATGCGAGATGAACAGGTAGGTTAGATCAAATTCATGCTGCAGTCGTGCCAATAGATTGAGTACTTGGGCTTGTACCGAAACGTCCAATGCGGAGACTGGCTCATCACAAATAATGAGTTTCGGGCGCATCGATAGCGCGCGGGCAATGCTGATTCGCTGACGCTGTCCTCCCGAGAACTGATGGGGATACCGGTCGAGGTGAGCTGCCGACAGTCCAACTTGTTCTAGGAGTGTGACTACTTGATCGCGCCACGTCCCTTTTGGCGGGGCGATCTCGCGGTGAATCAACCACCCTTCAGAAATGATTTGATACACAGTGCGGCGTGGATTGAGTGAGGAACCGGGATCTTGAAAAATCATTTGGATATCACGGCTCTTGGCTCGGCGCTGACGGCGCGACAAACTTGCGAGGTCTTGACCGTCGAACGTGATCGTCCCCGCAGTTGATTGTTCCAGGCCGATGATGCTGCGTGCCAGTGTGGATTTACCTGAACCGGACTCACCCACCAAGCTGACAGTTTGACCCGGCTCAATGTCCAGATCGACTTCATTGACCGCGATCAAGCTACTGATACGGCGTTGTAGCCAGGTGGAACGAACAGGGAACTCGGTACGCATCCCGCGGACTGAAAGGATCGGCTCAGTAGCGGTCATGGTGTTGCAGCTCCTTTGAGAAATGACATGCGGCGTGGTGAGTGGCGCTTCCATCGGAAGTTGAGGCCAGTGGTGGCTGGTCTGTGTGGCAGACGTCTTGA
>Ga0079226_10003923_pt1 | contig 11378 bp, 8 predicted proteins | sample Poulit2014_FD_76345 | JGI IMG/M metagenome (GOLD analysis project Ga0079226, IMG submission 76345) | Agricultural soil microbial communities from Georgia to study Nitrogen management - Poultry litter 2014 | ecosystem: Environmental > Terrestrial > Soil > Agricultural land | place: USA: Georgia...
CATTATTATTAGAGGCATCATTAAACCAATTTTTAGCATTACCTACTCGACTACTTAAATCACTATGAGTTAAATCAGATTTGTTTACTATATCATCCAAGATATTCATCAATCGATATAACAAAGCTTTCTTCATCATCTTCGCTAAAATATCTTTTTTAATAATATCACCCCTTTCATTTATTACCTATTGCTTTAATAATAACAATGAAGTGATTCGCATTATCACCCTAATAGGTGATAATCCATTTCTCTAACTAAATTATTAAGTTGAAGCATAAAAATAAATGAACTAGATTAAATGATCATCTATTTATAAACGTCTAAGTGAAATAGCAATCTGAAAAATATAGACTCTAAGATAGTTGGAAAAGATCCATCCATCCTTTATAGAAGGACGTTTTGTTTACTTGGTTTTTGAGATATATTAGAAATTAACTGAAATGAGAGGATAATAACATTTATTATATTAGGGAGCACATGAAATGATTTTTAACATCATATTTTTATGTAGTAATTTTTTGGCGGTTAAATTTAACAAATATGTATATTGAGGCATAACATGTCTTTAATGTAATGTTTTATTTAAAACGTTACATTTGAAACGTTGATTTTATAAGGTTGTTTTATTGAATAAAATAACAATACACGGTAAACTTAGAATAATAACAAAACCATACATTTGTAAAGACGGTAATCAGTCATAAAAAAATGATTTCTATCAGGATGAAATGAAGAAAGCAGTCAAACATTTTTTAAGGAGATTAATTAATGTAATAAGGATGTGCAGTTATGGATGGTCAAATAATTGAAAAGGTAGAGCCATTACGAACAAAGGAAGAAATAAAAAACATGCGTGAAGCATTAAATCAGACAGGATATGCAAAACGAAATTTATTATTGTTTAATATAGGAATAAATACAGGTTTAAGAATTAGCGATATACTCAAGTTACGAATTGAAGATGTAAAAGGAAAAGCGAGTGTAAATATACGAGAAAAGAAAACAGAAAAGGTGCGCAAGGTATATTTAGATGTGCTTATGGCCAATATAGCTAATTATTTAGAAGATAAATCGGATATTGGGTATTTGTTTGAATCACGTTTTAAAGGTCAACCTATAACAACTGTGCAAGCTTATCGAATTTTAAGTATTGCTGGGGATCGGTGTGGCTATGATTATGTAGGCACACACACATTGCGTAAAACATTTGGCTATCATTATTATAAAAAGACAAAGGACATAGCGACTTTAATGGAAATATTTAATCATGCATCACAATCGATTACAAAAAGATATATAGGGATACGTGATGATGAAATCAAAGATAGTTTAAAGGATTTCAAATTATAAACTGGAATAGAGGAACGGTATTTTGGAAGGGTAATTTGATGTAGAATTAAACATTACATTATATACCGTTAATTTCAGAAGGGAAAAATATAAATGATAATGATGAAAAAGATGGGTTTAGTGATACATTTATATCAAAAGTGATAGAAGGAATTATTTTAAAATTTAATTAAAGAATTAAATAATTAGAACATGATAACGTGTGCTATCTATAAATCTAACATTTAAAAGTTGATAGCCGAAACAAGAAGAAGCAACAATGCAAAGAGAAAATAGTATGTTCAAGAAGAATAACACACATACTTAAGATCATATATTTTATATGAAATGATACAAAACGTTGAGAAAGATATTGGGATAAGATTATTTTGCGCATTAAAGACTTCGTTACTATCTTAAATACCACACTCGTCCCCGGAATATTACGGAGCCCTATAACGGGATTGAAAGGATGATATTAAAAACAGTTTGAAGGTTTTTGAATTTATTTAGCAAGAGGTTTTTTTATCGCACCTAACCCCGCTATAAATAATAGTACACAATTAATTATCATAACCATTATTGGTACTGACCAGGAGTTAGTTAAATCCTGCAAGACCCCGAATAATACAGGACCAATTGCAGCAAGGATGTATCCCACTGACTGGGCCATACCTGATAATTGTGAAGTTTGTTTTGTATCTGTTGATCGTAAAGCAACTAATGATAAAGATAAACTGAGGCAACCTCCAATACCGAAACCTAAAAGAGCAGACCATAGTATTGCTAAGAAGCCGCCAAATATTAAAATTCCAATTAAACCTGATAAAGTAATCATAACAATGAAAATTATTACTAGATACTGCTTTTTAATTTGATCAAAAATGATAGGAATAACAAAATTAGCAGGTATAGTAAATATTAACATTAAAGAAAGCATCCAACCAGCTTCAGAAGAAGTTAAATTATAATGAACAAATATTTTGGGAAGCCAAGATAGCATAACGAAATATAGCAAAGATTGTAAACCCATAAACAAAGTTATATACCAAGAGTTTTTAGAACACCATACGTTTTTTGTTAAGGTATTTCGTTTAGTTTTAAAAGAGCGATTATCAGCCAGTTGAGGAATCCATAAAAGTATCGCTATAATAACTAGAATGGATGCAGATGCAAGCGTTGGGCGCCAGCCAATATTCAAGTGTTGGGCAATAGGGAAACTTAAACCAGATGCCAAAGCCCCAAAAAGGTTCATAACAGTAGTGTATAGTCCTGTCATAAGACCAATTTGGTAAGGGAAATTTTGCTTAAACAGAGCTGGAAGCAATACGTTTCCCATTGCAATGGCAGACCCTAAGATAAAGGTACCTAAAAACAGTAGCTTTATATTATCGATAGATCGTACAAGAATACCTATAACTAATACAATCAAACTGAGCATAAGGATAAAATTAATACCAAAACTACCAGCAAGCTTTGGTGCTAGCATCGAAAACATAGCAAATGCCAAGAGCGGGAGTGTAGTAAGCATTCCTATTGCACCATTAGAAATTCCGGTATCCTCTCGAATCATATCAACAAGAGGTCCGACAGATGTTAGTGCAACTCTTAAATTAGTTGCTATTAATAAAATCCCTATAATCAGAAGTAAACTTTGAAGTTTTTTTATAGTTGTTTTTCGTTTCAAATTCTTATCCTCTTTTTAAATGAAATTAGCATAAATAAAGACAATAACGTTGTAAAGCAAACCATATGATTCGTTATCCTTTTTTCTTTATAGACTTTCTTTAATATTTAAAAAAATCACACTAAATCGTAATTTTATATCATTATGATTTAGTGTAGATATTTATTAATAAATTAAACTTTAATCAATATAGACCTTTTTTGTAATATCCTTGATTCATTAAAATAGCGGTAGCTATTATTATTATTATGGCAGCGATTACAAATGTTCCTATATTGAATCCTATTCCAATTAAAATCACATATCCTATAGCTCCTGTCACCAAAATATAGTAGGTAGCTGGAATTAATATTTTTCTTATAATACTACCTTCCTGTCCAACTAGTCCTACAGCAGCTGCAGCAGTTATTACATTATGCACACTAAACATATTTCCTGCTGCTGCTCCAACACATTGAAGTGCTACAACCCACACTACCCCCAAATTTGATTGGACGGCCATTTCTAGTTGAAAACGGCTAAACATTAAATTACTGAAAACATTACTTCCAGCAAGAAATGCCCCTAGAGCTCCGACAATGGGGGCAATGAAAGCCCATATTTCCCCCGAGGCAAAACTCAAGCCTAATGCTAAAGTTTGTGGCAAACTTTCAAAACCTGCTGCTCCTCCTTCGCTATGAAGGAAAACTTGTACCATTGGAACAGCAAAAACTAAAGCAGACCCTGCTGTCCATATAGTTTTTGTTGAGTTTTTAAGTGATTTTTTAAAAGAACCCCATTCCATTTTGTGAAACCATACAGTAAAAAGAGCAACAACTATAAATAGAAACCCTGGGTTGGTAAATATCTCAATACTAGTATCAATATCGCTACCAAAAATACCATTAATATCAATTATTGTATTTTTCAACCATGAAGAAACGGGTAGAAAGTTCACCTGTGTTATAAATAATAATACTGCTACTATCAAGTAGGGAGTCCAAGACTTTAAAGTAGAAAATGATGCTGTTTTCTCTTCGTTAGGATCAACGTCCATTACACCTATCCATTCTTTTTCCCAGGTTGATTTATCTCCAAATCTCCACACTTTATCTTTCGGCATAAACCATCCTTTTTTAGCAGCAAAAATCGCAGGTACAATACCTATAAGTCCTCCAATTATAGATGGGAACTCGGGTCCTAAAAAGGCTGCTGCTAACACATATGGAATAGATAAGCATAATCCTCCAAAAATGGCAAATCTCCATGCTCCAAAACCTTCTTTAAATGACTTGTTTTCACCAAAAAATCTACAAAGCAAAACAACCATAAATAATGGAATTAGTGCACCAACTGCTCCATGAATTATCGCTACTTTCCAACCCATTTCTACAAGAAATTGATCCCATGAAGCTGAAGATACTTGAAGAATATTGTTAACTTCTTCAATTTTACCTTCTCCTAAACCTGTATTTAATCCAATCCAAATAGGAGCACCTGAAGCCCCAAATGATACAGATTGGCTTTGAAAAACCATAACCATTGTACCAGCAGCCATAGCAGGAAAACCTAGACCTACTAACATAGAACCAATAACAGCGCCAGTAGAACCGTATCCAGCTGCTCCTTCTAAGAATGCACCAAATATCCATAAAATGATAATTACCTGAATTCTTCTATCTTCAGTCACATTTGCAATGCTTCTTTTAATAACACCTAAAGCACCGCCATCCTTTAGTGTATTTAAGAGTAATAATGCTCCAAAAACAATGTATAATATTTCAAAAGCTGTCGATAAGCCATCAACGCTTGCTCCTGCAATTTGTTCTCCCGGTACCTTCCATATAAATATAGATAGGAACAACACAGACAACAAGGCTAAAAACATCGATGTCCGTGCTGTCCATCTAAGTATGACCAAGAACAAGGCTAAAATTAATATTGGGGCAATCCCTAATAAAACCAAAGACCATAATGGCATCTAATAAACCTTCTTTCTTATGTGAATCTAGCATTATCTATTCTGTTTTTTATAAAAATAATTGGAGAGGAAATTTCCTCTCCTGCATGGGTTAATAAAATGTTCTATTGTTTTTTTCCTTCATCGGGTAGAACACCTTTTGTTCCTACACCTGCTATTACATGCTTAGGTTCTGTTCCAACCGGTTCTTCTAGAAACCAAGCTCCCATACCCGCAACGGTAGGTACATCTTGAATAGTATACAAAATAGCATTTTCAGTTTTAGATGTATTAAGATGTTCATGCGATAAAAAGGCTGGAGCAAAAAACACATCACCTTTTGCCCATTCAATCTTTTCTCCGTCTACAATACTTTCTCCCTCTCCTTCAAAAACAATAAAAATAGCCATGTTACTGTGCTTATGTGGATTACTGCGTTCTCCAGGTTTAAATACTTGCACTAAAGCGTTTATATTAGGCGATACGCTATTGGAGTCACCAGTTCCTTTATTAACAAGAGATACAGCTCCTCGACCTGGTCCCATAAAATCCTTATCTAATGATTTATCCAATTCTTGCTTAATATCATCACTTTTCCAAATACAAGGACGAACACTCGGGATTGTACTGCTTTTTAAAAACTCATCATATCCAATAAATTTTGCATCTGAACTACTCATAAATTTTTCCTCCTTTAAATTATAAACACAAGGTTACTTTTAATTGATAATATTTTGAAAAATAAAACTGTTACTCTCTTTATTCATTTGTTTTATATGCAAGATTAAAAGAAATTTCTTTAGTTACTTCTTTCAACACTTGTACATCATTTGATTCTGAATCAGTTCCTAAGTCTTCCATAAAACCTAAGACACAAACTGCTGCTACAATTTCTCCTACATTATTGAAGATAGGAGCAGAAATGGAACAGTTGCCAGGTATATAATCATATTCTTGATTTCTATAAGAATATCCTGATTTCTCAATAGCACTCATCTCATATTCAACTTGATTTTTATCTAAGTTATATTTTTCTATTTCTTTATCTTTCACCTCTTTGGTAGATGATGGAGGTAAAAATGCCGCAAAACATTTTCCAACTGAACTAAGTAACATTGGCGGAGAATATCCTATTTCAATGTTTATATTTATAGGATTATTACTTTTTTGATATTTTGAAATAATAGGGCCTGTATCCGCCCAAATAGCAAGTGCTATGGGTTTATTTAACTGATCTTTAATTTTAGTTATATAAGTATCTATGAATGAATAAAGATTTAATTCTTTTAAAGCATTCAGACCTAAGTCAATTAATTTCGACCCTAGCTTATAAGTTTTACCTTCTTCATCAAATGAGAGAAAACCAATTTTGACAAAACTAACAAGATATTTTTTTAAATTATTTTTAGACATGTTAACTTCTTTAGAAAGTGCTGTCAAAGTTACGGAAGATTCACTGTTTTTTATTGCATCTAAAATAAGGCCTCCTCGCTCAATAGTCTGTATACCTTGGCTCAATGGTACCCTTGTATTCAATTACTCCCCTCCTAGGTACACTAATAGTTCACCGCATTAACTATTAGTTGATTATTACAATATCATTATAATAAAGCGCTGTCAAATGTGGATTTTTTTAACGCTTGTTGTTGTCTTTCGATTCGATGCTGTGCGGATAAATAGACCCCCAGGGCTCTTAAAATGACCTGGATCACCTTTACTATAGCCTTAGTGCTATCTGCACTCCAATGCATACCACGTTTCTTCATCTTGAAGGAAATATGTCGTTGGTTTGATTCCATCGCACCTAATTCCCTGGCATCTTCGGTGACATTCTCTGTTCTTTTTGACAGACTTGAATTACGTCCCAATGATTAAGAATATAAGTGCGGAAACAATTCATTTTTCTAGTTTCTTCTCGTCCTCCATCGCATTTTAATAAGTATCCATTGCTAACCCAAACATCTTTAGCACCTTCATTTCTATCGCTTTTTTTGACCTTGCTCTTCAGTTTGTCTGATTTCCATCCAAACGTTCTTTCTAGCGTTTGCTGAATATGATAATCGTCCAATTGAAGTAAAAGAATTTCTGTCCTGTATATTCAGCATCACCATCACTATTCGTGATAATCTGCATATAACTTAAATCATATTCATTTGCCTCAAATGATTGTACCTCCATCCAAAAGTCGTCATTAACATCTTTATATATTTTAAAGAAACGCGTTTCCCGTTCTTTTCCCAACCTTCTTACATGATTGAATGTGCTACTTCTATATATTTTATTTTCTTGGTCTAATGAAATTAGAACCAATACAATTACATAAAAAGTAGATTTAGATGTTCTTTCTAATCAATAGCACTAAATACAGAGATTGAAAAGATATCTCTTCAATCTCTGTATCAATCGTTAACTTCCATTATGTGTATACTAAGTTTTTACAAAAATTTTTTAATGTTTTCGTGAAAGTTATTACGAAGTTCCTTAGCTTTTAGATTATATTGTTCTTGATCATCCCATGCATTTTTTGGGTATAATACTTCACTAGGGATGCCCGGAACATATTTTGGTATTTCTAAACCAAATATTTCATCATAAAAAGTCCCAGCAGAGTTTAATTCACCTCGCACTGCGGCACGAATTATTGTACGAGTATGTGCAAGAGGCATTCTTTCACCTATTCCGTATGAACCACCAGTCCAACCAGTATTAATTAAAAACACATCTGTATTATGAGTCTCAATTTTTTCAATTAACATGTCAGCATAACTAGATGGTTTAAGTGGTATGAAAGGTGATGCAAAACAAGTTGAAAAAGTAGACTGGGGTTCTTTTATTCCACGTTCTGTTCCTGATAATTTACTTGTATACCCACTTAAAAAATAATATTTCACTTGCTCTTTATTCAATTTGCTAATTGGTGGCAATGTACCTGATGCATCTGCTGTTAAAAAGAAGATAGTTTTAGGATGATCGGCGATACTTGGTATAATAGAATTTTCAATATTATCTATAGAATAAGTTGCCCTAGTGTTTTCAGTAACAGATGTGTCATTATAGTTTGGTTCCAATGTATTATGATTAAATTTTACATTTTCTAATACGGATCCATATTGAATAGAATTGTAAATTTGTGGTTCTTGTTCGTTTGAAAGATTAGCACATTTTGCATAGCAACCTCCCTCTATATTGAAAACTCCTGTCGGACTCCATCCATGTTCATCATCGCCTATAATTTTATAGTTTAAATCTGAGGATAGTGTGGTTTTTCCTGTTCCTGATAACCCAAAAAATAACGCTACATGACTGTTGTCGTCTACAATTGCAGAACAATGCATAGGTAAAACATTTTTCTTAGGTAAAAGGTAATTCATTACAGAAAAAATAGACTTTTTCATTTCGCCTGCATACTCTGTCCCTCCAATTAAAATAATCCGCTTTTTAAATGATATTAATATAAACGCTTCAGAATTCGTCCCATCTATGTTTGGATTTGCTTTATATGTTGGAGCAGAAACAATAGTGAATTTTGGTTTGTGTTCATGAAACTCACTTTTTGTGGGCTTTATAAATAATTGTTGTGCAAATAAATTATGCCATGCAAATTCATTAAAGACTTCAATAGGTAATTGATATTCTTTATCAGCTCCAGCAAATCCACTGAAATGAAATAATTCTTTTTTATTACTAAGGTATTCAATGACTTTTTCATATAATTTATCGAATAACATTTCACTGATTGCTTGATTATCTTCTCTCCAATCAACATTTTTTTCACTAATCTCATCAAAAACAATAAATTTGTCCTTAGGTGAGCGTCCCGTGTATTTTCCTGTATTTACAAACACTGCGCCTTCGGAAGATAAAATGCCTTCTTTTAATTCTACAGTCTTTTTAATTAAATCAGGTATTGGCATATTTTTTTTCAGATTATGATGCAGGTGTAAATGACTCAGTAGCTGTGTTTCTTTTTTCATAATTATCTTGTCTCCTTTTAATTAGATGAATATTCTGTTCTTTATACATTTTAAATAGTATAACACATTGGGAGAATGTATTATACTATTTATGTTGAACTTTATTTTTTAAGTTGTTAACTTTCTAATTAAGAGTTAAAAGACATGAATTGCATCTGTTTAAGTAAAAACACTTAAATCAGGTGCAGTTTTTATTTTATAAACTATTTAAATTTCTATCCCTTTTTAATAAATCTATATATACAATTAATTTTAAGATGAGTTATACCCTATAACTATTAGCTATTATCCTAAAAGTCCTTCTGTTGATAGAATTAATATAAATATTATATTTAACCATTCATTAAGATAGTTCTATTTGGAGTATAGGTAATAGTGAGACAGATATCCCTTCTTTGTAAGCGGTGTCATATAACTAAATGTTTGTAGCTTTTTATAGAGTTTATTCATTATCTAGGAAAAGTAAAGTAGTAGCTTTGTCTATATAAAAACATATTGAAAGGGGGATAGAAAAATAACATTTAAAGGGAGGGAGTAAAAAAAACATAATAGAATCTCTTTTTTTAATTTTATGAAGTAATTATCTATATAAAATAGAAAGGAATGTGAGTTATGTTAGATTCAACCTTTAAAAAGTTAACATCAGGATTTAGTTTAGTAGCCATTACTGTTGCTTTAATGGTACCTGTTAGTGCTTCAGGTGAATCATTTACACCATACTATGGAAAAAGTTACTCACAACCAGATCAGGTGTTAGAACATTATCCCGAACCTGACATTGATTTCAAAACTCCTGCTTTTTCATCAGATAAAGAAAGATTTACTTCCCAAGGAGAGATGATGTCATTCCTACGAGAATTAAATGAGGAAAGTCATTTGGCCAACATGGAAGTAATTGGCCACACAACAGAAGGAAAAGAAATTCCGATGTTGATGTTCCGTAAGGGTGAAGAGAATCACGAAAAGCCTAATGTATGGATACAAGGACAAATTCATGGTAATGAACCTGCTGGTGGTGAAACTGCATTAGTTATGGCTGAAAAACTAGCAGGGGAATTCGGTGAAGATATCCTTGAAAAAATAAATGTCAATATTGTCCCAAGAGTCAATCCTGATGGTGCTCATTATTTTACAAGACAAACTGCTTTAAATTTAGATGCTAATCGGGATCATTTTAAATTGGAAACCCCGGAAATAAAGTCTATTCATAAGGAATTACATGAGTTTCAACCTGATGTTGCAATCGCAGGTCACGAGTATGGAACAAGACACAACAGTCAACTGTTCAAAGATATTGGAGAAGAAGGAGCGCTATCACACCATGATATATTATTAAACCCTGGATTAAATCCCTCAGTACCATCACAAGTCCGGGACATGTCAACTGACCTTTTCATCGAAAATGCTGAGAGTGAACTAACAAACCAAGGCTTTTCTAATGGAAAATACTATGGTACTCCAGGACGTAACGAAGATGGACAATTAATTATAGAACAACTGACCGATGCAGTAGATAGAGAGCCTAGTAATTTTGCAATGACACCCGCTTTTTCATTTATAACTGAAACAAGAGGAGGGCAAGAACTTGGTAGAGAGAACTTTAAAAGACGAGTAGCCTCGTCAGTTACAGCGCAAACGAGTATTTTAGAAACAACTGCAGAAAATTCAACAAAGATTAAGAATGTCATTAAAGAAGCAGAGCAGACAACTGTGAAAAAGGGAAGACAGAAAAACGATGATAACAAAGTTGCAATAAAGTGGGAAAAGAAAAGTATACCAAACTACGATTTCTCAGTAACAGATATTGCAACAGGAAAACCACTTGATCTCAAAGTTGAATTTTTAAGCTCAGAGGAAACCACTCCATCGTTAGAAAGAGTACAACCGGTTAAATATGTTTTGCCTCCTGAATATAAGGAAATAGCGGAAAAAGTTGAAATCAACGGTGCAAAAGTAACAAAAACTGAAAAACCTATAAAACTTGAAGTAGAAAGTTACGCTGTAACCGACAAAGAGGTAGATCAGAAAAAATTTGAAGGTGTTTACCAATCTCATGTCGAAACAGAAGTAACCTCAAAAGAAATTGAATTACCTGCTGGAAGTTATGTTTTTTCCATGGCCCAACCAACAGGTAACAAACTTCCTTTAATGTTTGAACCAGAATCTGATGCAAGCTATGTTACATGGAACATGATTCAAAGTGAGGTAGGAAGTGAATTACCAATATATCGGGTTATGGAATCAAAGGCATTAAGTGCAGAAGATATAAAATTGCTAATAGAAGGTTTTGAAGCTGAGGAATCTATCGATAGTCGTACCTCAGATTCTTTACAAGTTCATTTAAGTGCCGTCAATCAATATGAGAAGAATGAAAAAGATGAAAAGATTATAAAGCATATGAACAGCTTTAAAGTATTGCTTGACCATCAAAAAGAAAATGATTTAA
>Ga0079226_10003924_pt1 | contig 11376 bp, 7 predicted proteins | sample Poulit2014_FD_76345 | JGI IMG/M metagenome (GOLD analysis project Ga0079226, IMG submission 76345) | Agricultural soil microbial communities from Georgia to study Nitrogen management - Poultry litter 2014 | ecosystem: Environmental > Terrestrial > Soil > Agricultural land | place: USA: Georgia...
AATATAACGGTTGTCTATGGTGGTAGGCTTATCGAATGTAAACTGATAGGCATCTAATACTTCGGCCGGATAAAAAAGATATTCAGGAAACGATGCTACGTCTAAATGCAAGGCGGTATAAGGACCACCACGTAGTTTTACAGCTAATGTATCTAAGCGTTTATAATCTGTGATTTTACGACTTTTGTAAATAGCCATTTCTCCTTTTTTTCCTTGAACGGATTTACTTCTGTCTATCTGCACTACAGCTTCGCCTAACATAACGTTACGACGTCCTCTGTCTATCTTTTCTCTATAGAAACCTACTAGTTTCTCCGAGCTTGGTGCGCGTTTGTGTAGTGCTTTTTTGACTATGGTTCGTGGATCGGAGGCGCGATACACTTCTACTTCGTCTAGTACTTCTGTATTTACTGTTGAGGGGGTTAAAGTAACCTCGGTAAAATCCTTGTCGAATAAAGCAAGGGACATAGATTTAGGTTCGTAGTTTATTTTAAAGAATCGAAGAACGGCATCCTTGTGCGCTACAGGTACTTTTAAAGTAAACTCTCCATTGGTGTTTGCTAAACTGGAGATGTTGGTGTTTTCGACAGATAAATGCACTTCGGCAATTGGTTGGCCAGATTTTGCATCGGATACTTGTCCTTTAAACTCTAGGTAGTCTGTGGTTTGACCGAATAAAACGGTAGATCCACTTACCACAAAAAGCAATACCCACATAAACCTTTGAAGTATGCTTTTTGTATTGGCATAGTAATTTGCTTTTGTTTTCATATCAGAGAGGATTTGTTACCTAAAATTTAATGAATTTTTTAGACTTATGCAGATATTAGAATAATAATTATTAATAATACCTGCATTTATTTCGCACCTGACAGCATTCTGTTCCGAATAGTAAACTACTTGTTAAATAGAGTTGGAAGGGAAGGATAACACCAAAAGCTTTAGTGTGGTTATTTCATTCGGTTTAGTTCCATTGGGATATAAATTTGTACTTTATCTCCCACGACCAATGTAGAGGCCCAATCTCCTGCACCAACCCCATAATCTGTTCTGTTAATTGTAGTGTCTATCAACATCCCTAAGATAATAGTACCTTCCATCATAGGATGTTCCATCTCACCAGTAATTTTCATAGGCACAACCACCTCTTTTGTTACGTCTTTGATGTTTAGTTTGCCGTGAATGGCATATTCATTTTCCGTTATTTTTTCAAATCTGTTCGATTCGAAGGTTATAGAGGGATAGTTCTCTACATCGAAAAAGTCTTCTGATTTTAGATGATTGTCTCTTTTTTGGTTTTCGGTGTTGATGCTATGCACCGCAATGCTGAAGTATATTTTACTGTCCGCTAAGTTTTCACGATCAAAGCGAATAGAATCCTCAAACTCTGTAAACTTCCCTGTAACAGGAGAGAAAAAGTGGTGGATAGAAAAGTTAATCGAGGTATGGTCTTTATCTGCCTTCCACATGCTGTTGTTTTGTGCGGTTAAAGAGAAAGTGCTAGAGGCAATAAATAACACTAGAATGGCAAGCCGTTGAGTAAATGAGTTCATGATAATTGATTTTTAAGTTACGAATTAAATAGAATCGCTTTGTAGCACCCTAGCAGAAGGTTTATAAACTATGCTCTTTATGGTGTAGTAGAAAGTGCGGTGTTAATTTTCTGATTAACCCTAAGTCACTACCCGAGTAGTTGTATTCTCGGTGCAATTTTTAATTTAGTTAAAAGTACTACCACTAAAATTTAAACCTTCCCATGATAGACGTAAGCTTATCACAATTTTTAAGAGCGGTATGCTATTAAACCTAAAGTTTAGATGTAAAGCGAATTAAGATTTGTTCTGAACACCACCTGTTTTTTAGTTCTTTCTTTACTTTCCTAGAAGGCTGTAAAGTCTTTTAAATCAAAGTGTTTCAACGTAGTTTAAGGGAGAGATTTTCTGTATCTTTGTTTATAGGAATTAACTTCCATCTGGGTATGTAAAATGATAGTAGCGTAAAAAATCCTTTCTAAAATCAAGTGAAACGCTATTAGCTTTGGTTAGCTACTTACTTCTTCCATTATATTATCCACAGCTGCGTCTATTGTAAGATATGCTTGATGTTTTTATTAAATATTTTAGTTATATGGAGAACATTGGTTAAATTAGTGTTGGTATTGTCTAATTTATTTACGAACAAATAAATCGGATGACATATGGTTATATCCAAGGATAAACCTTGATAGAAATGAGGAAGCGCTGCATAAGGATAAATGGGTAATTATAAACTAGGGAGCTATGGTCAAGAAAGTAAGACTCCTATAGATTTAAAAATCCTTTCCTCAATAATCACAAGAAGATAAAATAAAATTAATGCGTACAACGGAAGCAAATTGTTGAAAGCAATCTAATTTATCAACTTCTTAATTCATAAACAGAGCATGAAAAAACTTTACCTTTTAGTCTTTTTACTACTACCACTTATAAGCTACGCTCAAGCGGAGAATATTCAGGTTAAGTTAGATTCCATTAGTAAGGAAGCTGATTTGCTGTATAATTATGAGAGAGCGGCTTGGGCATCTATAGAATTAATTCGGCCAATGGAAAAGCTAAGAAGTGAATATGGGGGGTATGTAGTATACCACTCAAAGGATACTATATATGCGAGTATAGTGGATACTACGCAAAGAAATAGACTAGCTAGGTTCTCTTTTGTTACATCGAATATGGACGATCCAATAGCTTCGGACTTTAAAACTTCGGTATTAACGGAGAAAGAGACGAACTTGTTTTCTATTAAAAGTCGATTAATTAGTCAGTTGACTAATCCGAAGTACGAAATTAGTATTCCAGAAGGCTTTAGTGCCAATTTGATACTTTTAGAGAAGGGGAAAGGGTATAAGTTATATATGCTAATGGCTACTACCGAATCGGGTATTATCCCTTTTGGTAATGACTATTTGTTCTATACGGACAGCCATGGTACTATTACTTCTTGGCAGAAGTTTCACTCCAAACTACTTCCAGTTCAATCTACCATGTCGGCAAACGAAGTTTTGAAATCAACGACCCACACACACTTAGAATCCGTTCCATACATTACAGCAACCGATATCTGTACCTTCCGTTTATACGCTCCATTTACCGAGTTAGAAGAGTTCAAGGTTTTGTCGACAGCATTGGATGTTTTTATGCAATACAATTTAAAAACGAACACCGTTGAGGTGATTGAACGCTAAAGGTAGACCATCATATTTGGAGTGCGTGCTTTTGGTTTTAATACGGCACTCTTTGCTATTAAGAAGCTTTGTAATACTCCTATCTTAGTATGTATAGCGTCGTACCTTGGTTAAAATATTTAGTTCTGAGTTGACTCTTTTTGCGAATTCAAAATCTCTTTAGCTCTATCTACCGAAGCATCGATATTGATGAGCATGTTTTCTTTTGGCAGTACGGTATAGAGGTTTCCTTTTTCCATATCCTCGCGAACCGAAGGAATAGCGCCAGAGATAATGATGTGTATACCGTGGTTTTCAAAATGGGTAATCAACTCTTTTAATCGGTAAATCCCTGTAGCATCGATAAAAGATACATGCCTAACTCGCAATATTAATACCTTAGGTTTAAGTCGAATTTCACTAATGGTGTCTTGAAATTTCTGAGCGGCGCCAAAAAATAATGCACCGCTTATCTCGTACATAAGAACGCCTTCTGGTAGTTCGATTTGTTCTTCCTCAAAAATTCTATCTCCATTCGAATCGGCTGCAAATAACTCCATTGCCTTATCTATATGTAAGGATTCGCTCATGCGTTTCATTAAGATAAAACTAGACAAGACAATCCCTATCTGAATGGCGGTAACTAAATCGAATACAACGGTTAGGAAAAAGGTAACGAGCAAAATTAGAATGTCGTATTTGTTTCCTTTAAGTAAAGATTTAAACTGTCGCCATTCGCTCATGTGATACGAAACTACGATCAATATCCCTGCTAAGGTGGCCATGGGAATAAGCTTTGCTAGGGGAGCAAAAATGAGCATGATAAGCAACAGAACTACCGCATGTACAATTCCAGCCACTGGAGTTCGTCCTCCATTATTAACGTTGGTTGCGGTTCGAGCAATCGCTCCAGTAGCAGGAATCCCACCAAACATGGCCGACACACAGTTAGCAGTACCCTGAGCGATAAGCTCGGTATTTGATCGGTGGCGACCACCAATCATACCATCGGCTACTATTGCCGATAACAACGACTCAATCCCTCCTAGCAAGGCAATAGCAAATGCTGGTTGAATTAAGGCTTGAATCGTTTTAAAATCTACCTGTGGAATGCTAGGCATAGATAGGTGATTGGGGATGTTTCCGAAGCTACTTTCGATAGTAGTTACTGGTAAATCTAAAAAATACACGGCAACTGTAGTTACAACAATAGCCACAATAGATCCCGGTATCTTTTTAGAAATATGGTTAAAACGAAGACTGATAAATATGGTTACTATAGCAATGCTGACAGCCATCCAATTGATATGATGAAAGTTAGCAGCATATACCTTCCATTTATCTATAAAATCGGCAGGCACCGAATCTATAGGAAGTCCGAAGAAGTCCTTGATTTGTGAGGAGAAAATTATCACCGCAATCCCACTGGTAAAACCAACGATAAGCGGGTAGGGGATGTACTTTAATAAACTCCCTAAACGACCAATTCCCATTGCGATGAGGATGAAACCTGCCATGAAGGTAGCAATTATCAGCCCGTTTATGCCATGCTCTTGTACCACGGCATAGAGAATAACGATAAATGCCCCTGTAGGGCCACCTATTTGCACGCGGCTGCCTCCAAGTACCGAAATAATAAGACCTGCAACAATAGCGGTTATCAACCCTTTATCGGGCGACACACCTGAGGCAATGGCAAAAGCAATAGCAAGTGGAAGCGCAACTATTCCCACAATAAATCCTGCGGAGAGGTCTTTAGCTAATTGCTCCTTAGAAATTCCTTTTTTTAGAAGAGAGAAGAATTTTGGTTTGAAAATAGGGTCTTTCATATGACGATTATCTTGCTGATAAAAAGTTTTGTATTAAAGCTACTACGCAAAGTATTAAGCGTAATATAAAGATAAGTAAATTTGTAGATAACAACGAATGTATAGCTAAGAGTCCTTACCAGTGGGGAGATTGGCTTGGATGCTTTAGGTTGTGCAGGAGCACTTTACTTGGTTCGTAAAACTTTATTTTTATTCATTGTATAGCTTAATTATTTCTACAAGCTCTGGTATAGATTTAATATCTAACTTTTCGAATACTCTGTTTTTGTAGGTACTAATAGTAGAAGTATGCAAGTTTAAAATATTGGAAATCTCTTTTACCGGAATGCCTTTTACCAGTTCATTAGCGATTTGCAGCTCTCGGTCGGACAGTGCCTCTATTCCCGAACCTTTGTTTTGCTCGTTAAGCGTAGCCATTAGCATAGCATCTTTTACTGCTTCGCTAATATACCGTCCATTTTCGAGCATAGCATTTAAAGCGGTGTCTATTTTAGATTCAGATGCCTCTTTATTTAAATACCCATTGGCGCCCATTTTTAAATAACGCAAAGCGTATAGCTGCTCGTCTTGCGAAGAGAAAACTAAAATTTTGAGCTCTGGTTGCTTTAAATTAATAAAGTTTACTGCTTCTTGGAACGATCCATTCGGCATGTTAACATCAATAATAGCCAGGTCAAAGGTTTCTTTTGTAATCATGTCGTATAGCGAGGGGTAATCCTTTGCTTCAAACAATTGGGCTTTGGGCTTCAATTTTTCGATCATACGAAGGATACCCATACGTACTATTTCGTGATCATCGGCTACAAGTATTCTTACTTCTTTATGCATTCTTTTTATTAAATTAACCTAATGGGAGGTGTATAATTACCGTAGTCCCTCCAGGAGAGGGGGACTCGAATTTTATAGACCCTGTTAATAAATGTACAAAATAATGTACAACTTTTAAACTCAATCCGGCACCGATTTCCCCATCGGTACCTTCATATACTGGATTATCGAAGGAATAAATAGTTTTAAATTTTCTTGGGAGATGCCCATTCCATAATCAATAATCGAAAGTACATAGTCCGTATCCGTTTTAGATGCTTCAAAGTGTATGGTTTGTCCCTTATTCGAGTATTTTATGGCATTATGTACAACCTTGTTTAGTATAAAATTCAATAAAACTTTATCGGATATAATATCAAGAGTAGGGTCTCCTTGAAATTCGAAAGATAGATTTTTATTCTCTAATGCGTTTTCATATTCTTCTTTCAGCTGAGTAAATAGTTCCAAAGCATTTAAGGTGTTCTGCTGTGGCTTAAAGCCTCCGAATTGGGTTCGTAGCCAAGCACTGGTATCTTTTGAGGTTTGTAAATGCTTGGTAACATCCTTTTTAATTTGAGGCAGTAACTTAAAAAAATCTTCTTTACTTATGGTTTGGTCTTCATAAGCTTCCACCATCCACTTTAGGCTTCCAAATATTTCAGTGTTGTTATGAGATATTAAGGAAATCCAACCTTTTAGCTGGTTTATTTCTTCCTTTAATTCTTTACTCTCTAATTGAAGTGCTTTAATTTCTTCTGTCACTTAGTTTTACTTTCTCTGCCAATACTTCAAAGGTTTCGGAAGACCTAGAGGTTTCTTTTACTGTTGAAAAAGAGGAAGATCGATCGATTGCCTTGTATTCGTTTTCGCAAGAAAACTATATAGATCCAGCAACTCCTGAATCGGAGATACTGCTATTTGTAGAAAATAGAGGCTATTCGCAGCGTAGCATAAGACTGGATTTTAAGTCGCTTCCCGAAGGTTTGGAAATTACCCCAAAACAACAAACGGTGACTTTAGCTGGATTAGAAAAGCAAATGCTTAGCATTAAAGTGTCTACTCGCAGACAAAACGTGCTGAATCCAGACTATACCCTACAAGTAAAAGCAACCGATTTAGTAGACCAAGAGAATGTAGGCAGTAGCCATATTCGCATGATTGTATTGTCCTCTAACAGACAAATTGCAAGAGGAATAGAGTCTGGAGGTAGTAGCAACTTTGCAGAAATTACGTATAACGAACATAGCTCGGGTTTAAACTATTTAAAACTAAGAGGGAATACAGAGTTTGCTGCATCAGAAAGCCTATATGGTCGATTTAACATCAATGCAGATTACTATACCCAAGATGGGCTTTACAATTTATACGACACTTGGTTGGAGTTGGAACATAATAAAACAAGGCTGCGATTAGGAAATGTGTATGGAAGTGATTATGACTATTCGGTTTCTGGTAGAGGGGCTAGTATAACGAGAAATGTTGGTGGAAAAAATGAGATAGAAGTGCTGGGGTTAGAGAATAATTATAGCCTTTACGGGACTTATTTTCCGCAAGGAGAAGGGGCCAAAATGCTAGGTGCTAAATACAGCTTTGGCAACACGCCATCTTTTTACGGGAAGGTTTTTTATCTTTTTGAGCACGACCCAAGGTTGCATACCGATACGCAGGTAACACACTTTACTTCTAATTTTACCTACGAGGAAAACCATCATTTTAAAGGAACCGCTGCACTGAGCAATGAAAAAGGGCTTTTAGATAAGGATGAAAATGCAGGTGCTTCTATGGGCTTGGATTATAACACTAGAATGGGTAAGTGGGAATTACAGTCTTTAAACTCTTTTTCTACCGAGAGCTATGCCGGATTAAATAGGGGGTCGTTCTTTTTTAACCAAAGAATTGGACGAGAATTTGCTGGTAGTAAGCGAGCTTTTTTAGTGTATCAGAAATCCCGTGTGCGACCACAGTATTTGAATAATCAAAATGCTTACAATCGACTTGGTTTTGAAGAGTATCGCAATTATTTTTATAGCACAGAAGCAGTTAAACTTGGGTATCAGTTTTCTATGCACAACTGGAGCTTTTTGTTTTCCCCACAAGTTGAAAAACAAAAAAACGAAAACAACGCTAGTCGTCACGATCTCTTAGCCTACAGATTGCATACCAATATAGCCACCTCATTTGGCGATCATGGTCTGCATCTTTCTGCAGAATACTCCTACACAAAAGAAGAGCGTAGTGTGGAGTGGTTTGGCAGTTTAAGAGCTACTATGTCCTATAGATATAAAGGCTTCTCCATAAACGGAACGGCGCAATGGAATCCAATAAATGTTATAGACCTGAACTCCTATTATAATACAGATAGGGATTTTGTTAATTACAACCTATATACCTCTTATAACTTTCAAGCTTTGAATCGTTCGCTTATCGGATCGGTTACAGCAGGAGTTAATTACTCGGAGTTATATCAGAATGTAAACAATAATTTTAACGGAAATATTGAATACAAAATTTCGCCTAGTTTGTCGACTACTGGTTATTACAACTACTCTCAATATAGGTCTACCCAAGCCAATGGTTATAAAGGAGACCATTACCAGTTTAGAATAGGGATTAAAAAGTATTTCACCTCTGCTACTGCTTTGGGCAATCACCGCGTGAGCTTCCAGCTGTTTGAGGATAAGAATTTTAATGGTGTATTGGATGCAGGCGAAAGAGTTCTAGCCAATGAAGTGATTAAATTAGATGACTATATAGCCATTACCGATAAGAATGGAAAGGTAACTTTTCAGAATGTACCTCAAGGAGTATATACTTTAAAAGTAAACGAAAGTACTGGCTCTAGATTGCGAATGGACCCTATGATTGTGGTGGAGAGAAATATAAAAATGAATGTAGGCTTGGTGAAGAACATTCGTGTGGCAGGAAGATTAAGCGAGGTAAAACAAGCGTATGATAGTAAGGAAACTACCGTAACAGGAATATTGGTTTATGCTAAAAGTGAGGAAGGGGAGGTACATACCGCGGTGGTAAACCAAAACAACGAGTTTGAGTTTTACTTAAAAGATGGGAAGTACGAAATCTATATTAAAAATGACAAGTTTAATTTCCTTCAGCCTACCCAAACTATAGAGGCTAAGAGTGCCGAGGAAGCAGAGGAGTTGTTGTTTGAATACAAAAAGAAAGACACCGAAATAAAGGTGAGAAGGTTTTAATAACTTAGAGCATATGAGACATTATAAAATATATATTATAGGATTGATATTCGTGTTGGGCATCTCAGTAATTGGCATGGCACAGCAACAAGTTAGAATAGAAATTCCAATAGATAATATTATCAATAAGACGGAGTTTTCTATAACACGAAACGTGATGCATACTGGGAACGATGATAAATGGGATAATATGAAGCCATCGATTTGGGCTTTAAACAACGAGTTTCAACACAAAGATGTTTCAGGTGTTACTACTGGTAATACTCTTGCTACTTCTGTATTATTTTGGCAACTTGATAATATAGGGGGTAAAAAACCAAAGTTTCATCATCATGATGTATTGCCGGATTTTCAACATTTTTCCACTAGCCCACAAACTTGGTATGGACCTCACTCTAGTGGAGGTTCTAGTTTTTCTATAGGAAATGTTGTTTTCAAATTTAAAATACCAGGTACAGCATTTGCAAACAATACCTTTCATCCTGGTGAATATACGCTAAATGTTAAGCATAACTCGGAACGTGACTTCAATCCTAGCTCTATTCAAGTTATCCTAGTAGTTCCAGAATTACCTAGTGGTATAGAATGGAAATCGAACAACTCTACTGTGTATCATCAAATATCGAGTTTAGGTGCATTCAGTACAAGTATAGAAATTCCTATTGGGAACACCCAAATAGCCAATTCGGTGGATTTTAATTTGTGGGCAAAGACCAACGGTCCAATACAAGTTACCTCATCAGATATCGATCCGTCGTCCATTCCTTCACAACATATCAAGTTAGCCAGTACGAATTCTTCTAAGATTGCAACACTTCCTCTTTCGGACGTTTGGAAAAACTACACGCCTAATGGACCTTTTACGGTAATCCCAGGAAATGTAAACACCTTTGATCTTAATTTTTCTATAGAACAAGAGGCACTGAAAACCTATTTTTTTCAAGCCGGAGCTTATACGTTTCAATTAAATCTAGATGCAAGAAGTACCGATGGTGCCGCTTCTGCTCTTCAAAATACCGAAGTAACGATAGATGTTTTACCTCTATCCGAAATAACCATTTCTACAGGACAAGAAGTGAATTTTGAATTTTACACGGCCTCACATTACCAACAAGGACAATCTAAAATGCTTCCAAAACAATTAAAACTATCCAATAATGAGATTTATGAATTGCAAGTAAAGTCTTCGGCAGCATTTTTTAATAAAGACGGGGTACAATCCAATATTCCATCATCTATTCTAGAAGTAGGGATTAACGGAGTAAACTCTGTTCCTTTATCGACTACTTCTAAAAAGCTAATCCCTGCAGGGCCACCTGTGCTGGATCGTGAGCTTGATATGAAGTATAGCATTTCTCCCGCAGCAGCAAAAAGCTTGATGGATAAAGACAAAACAACCTATTCTATAAACGTTATTTACAGTTTCACCGCACTTTAAGGGGATTCTTAGAGCAGATACAATTATATAATGAAAAGAAATTCAGGAGAAAACCTCCTACATAGTCAAAATAATAACACAGGGAATAGCCTGCAGAGGTTTTATGCCGATGCTTTTGATTTCCTGATGTATTCGGTACTACAAATAACCGATATGGCATGCTGTAGCCTTAGTATTTATGAAGGGAAAGAGACCTTTAAAATAACTAGTTATAATCCCTCTACAGTTTTAAACAAAGAGGAGGAGCTTAAGTTTAAGCAATCCTTTCCAATTTTGGACAACAACGGAATTACTATAGGTGAGTTTCTTATTTATGATATGAAGGACAGAGTTTTATCCAGTATGGATCTTCAAACCATAGATAAGGCTATCCTTCAAATTTGCAAACAAATTTCAGCTACTAAAGATATTATTGCACAGCAAAAGCAGTTGGAGGCTAAGCTTAAAACTGTTGCTGAAACTAAAGAGAAAGCTATTAAAACTAAGTTAGTAACCAAGATGAACCATGCTTTTCGAACCCCTCTTAATGGTATTATAGGTTTTTCTGACTTGGCTTTACGTACAGATTTAGACACAACCCAACGAGAGTACTTAGAACATATTCATGAATCTGGTTTAACTTTATGTGCATTAATCAACGATATGGATGGATTTTGTACCATCCATGATAATGCCAGCCAGCTTCCGTTAGAAAAGGAGCTTGGGAACCAAAGAGACGCACATTCTGAATTCAAAACTCAAGAAGCAGAAAATGACTTCTCGAATATTAGAAGAGCCTTATTAGTAGATGATAGCGATAATAATATGAGGATTTTAAGAGGGATGTTGGAGGCGAAAAATATAGAGGTTGTGGAGGCAGATAATGGTTTAAAAGCCTTGTTATTACTCGCA
>Ga0079226_10003925_pt1 | contig 11376 bp, 6 predicted proteins | sample Poulit2014_FD_76345 | JGI IMG/M metagenome (GOLD analysis project Ga0079226, IMG submission 76345) | Agricultural soil microbial communities from Georgia to study Nitrogen management - Poultry litter 2014 | ecosystem: Environmental > Terrestrial > Soil > Agricultural land | place: USA: Georgia...
AACGGGCTCCTATATGCCGTTTCACTCCATGGATCCCGGGATATTCATAATAATGATAATACAATGCCCCTCTCCAGGGCGTCTCATCCTCTCCATTCTCCATCAAAGGAACCATACTCCTCCCCTGCATATCCTCCGGAACGGAAACACCGCTCATCTCCAGCAATGTAGGAGCAAAATCAAGATTCTGAACCAAATGAGCATCTCTGCTGCTGGGCTGAATCTTGTCCGGCCATCGGATCAATAAAGGAGTTCGGAAAGATTCTTCATACATAAATCGCTTATCAAACCATCCGTGTTCGCCCAGAAAAAAACCCTGATCAGAAGTATATATCACAATCGTATTATCCGCAAGTCCCGATTGGTCGAGATAATCCAAGAGGCGTCCTACATTATCATCTACAGACGCAATGGTGCCCAGATAATCCTGCATATAGCGCTGATATTTCCATCGAGTCAATTCCTCTTTTGTAAAGTCTCTCTCTTTGAAATCTTCATTGATCAGATCATAAGCAGCCGCCCATGCCTTCTTTTGAACAGAATTCATCCGATCGAGATTATGATGATAATTACCGGAATACCAATTCAAAAAATCTTTATATCCTTTTTCCTGAGCTATAGAAGGTTTGATTTTATTGTCATTGGTGATTCCCATATGATCATAAATTCTCATTTCCGCCTCGCGCGCCGCTGTTCCGCGACCTTCATAATCATCAAACAAAGTGGACGGCTCAGGAAATTCTTTGTTCAAAAATTCATCGAAATGATCTTCTCTCGGCAACCACTCCCTATGCGGTGCCTTATGCTGACAAACTAAAAAGAAGGGGGCATCCTTCTCTCTTACCTGCTTCATCCATTCAATGGAAAAATCGGTAATCAAATCCGTAACATATCCGGTATCTACTTTTTCCTCATCCTCAGTCCGAAAAACCGGATTATAATAGTCTCCCTGGCCGATCAAAATCTTCCATGTATCAAATCCCGTCGGGTCGGATTTCAAATGCCATTTTCCAAAAATAGCAGTTTGATATCCTTGCTCCTGTAAGATTTTGGGCACAGTGGGTTGTGCTCCGTCAAAAGTATCACTATTCGTCTTAAACCCATTGATATGACTATGTTTTCCTGTCAAGATCACCGCTCTGCTAGGAGCACAAAGAGAATTGGTTACAAAAGCTTTATCAAAAACCATCCCTTCTGTAGCCAATCTGTCGATATTCGGAGTATGAATCAGGTGATCCTGATAAGCACTGATCGCCTGATATCCATGATCATCCGACATAATAAAAACTATATTTGGACGCTCCTGCGCTTTGCCGGCAGTCCCGGATTGAGCAGAACGACTACATGAAAAAACAAAGAGGATTCCCAACCCTAAAATCCAAATATAAATTTTATTCATCATCGACTTCATTTAAAGTTACTTACATCCCGAAAAAGGAATTTACGGAAAATTATTCTTTCCTATCAGCTCAACAAGCAAAATTTCAGAAAAAAGAAATCTTCCCATCAGAAAGCAAGTCAAATAATCCTACCGCTGAAATCGATCTTTCAACATCCATGATAACGATTTCACCAGGTAGCCGCGACATAATCTGCTAATAGTAGCTGTATGAATTCAGCGGTTGATTCACCAGGCCCTTTGTATTAAAACCATGAAAACAGAAGCCCTTCTTTATTTTTTTCCTATTTTCAGCCCCGCCAAACCCTTCTATGAATTTCACCTCAACAACCGTATAATGAATTCCAAAACTCATATAAAGTATATTTCCATATTTTTTTTCCTGATGATTCACATCGTATGTAAAGCTCAAGATGAGAGAAAAGAAGTTGTCTCTTTCCAAGATGCGTATAAACGAACCTATCAAGTCACCCGACTGAGCGAAAAAAAGCCAAAAATAGACGGACGGCTCGATGAAGAAATCTGGAAGACCAAAGGAGAATGGTCAGAAAAATTCTCTCAAGTCATTCCTTTTGAAAGAGTTCATACAAATTCCTGGACCCGGATGAAGATTTTCTATGATGATGAAAACATTTACATCGGTGTTTATTGTAAAGATGAGCATCCTGAGCAAATGAATGCCTTCATCGGCAATCGGGATGACAACAGCAATGGCGATCTGATCAGCATAGCTTTTGATACTTATCATGATTATCGAGTCGCACCCGAATTCAACATCAATCTTGGCGGCAACAAAACTGACCTGACAGTCACTGATAAGCTTTCTGTAAACCTCAGCTGGAACGCGGTATGGGAAGGGCGGACTCATATTGACATGGCCGATTCTTCATGGACTGCGGAACTGCGCATCCCCTTCAGTCAACTCAGGTACAATCAGGACAATAGTGATGGAGTGTGGGGTCTGCATGTACGGCGGATCATCCGAAGGAACAATGAAGTTCAGAACTGGAGTCTCATTCCGATTAAAAATAATGGACATGTTTTTTCATTCGGAGAGATGCACGGGATGACGGATCTGCCAAAGCCAAGGGGGATAGAGATCTTACCGCATGTTTTGGGAAAGTATGCTTTCGAACCCAGAACGACAGATGGACCTGACGGATATGGAAATTCTCTGACAGGAAGCGCAGGACTGGATGCAAAAGTAGCACTCAATGACTTCACTCTGGATCTCACGATCAATCCTGATTATGGTCAGGTTGAATTGGATCCCTCCGTCATGAATCTTTCTGCTTATGAAACTTTTTATGATGAAAAACGTCCTTTTTTCCTGGAAGGAAAGCATATTTTGGAGTTTGACAGAGATGATGAGGGAATGATGTTTTATTCGCGACGGATCGGATCAGCACCTACTTTTCAGCCGGAAGACTTGGACGAATCCAATCTTTCTTCGGCTTATGTGCCCATTTTAGGCGCATTGAAACTCACAGGGACAGATAAAAAAGGAATGACGGTAGGTATTTTACAAAGTGTAACGGGACAGACTACTTCCACAGCAAACTCTGAAAAAATCATTACGGAACCTCTGACCAATTATACGGTAGCCCGTCTCCAAAAAAATTGGGATGGTAATACTTTATTAGGAGGAATGGTCACTTCTGTAAACAGAAATCTCCAGGAAAACCATCTGAAAGATATCATGGCACAACACGCTTTCACAGGTGGAATCGATTTTACCCAATATTTTGCCAACCGATTGTATTATATCGATGCAAAAGGAATGTTTAGTTCCCTCCACGGAACTCCGGAAGCCATTTTTCATACCAAGCGGAATCCCACCCATTATTACCATAGAGAATCGGGAGATTATCTGAATCTCAATCCGTCAGATAAAAACCTGAACGGAACAGGCGGATATATAAAAGTCGGAAAACGAGGTAATGCTCAATGGAATTTTTCACAGCTTTTCAATTGGTCTTCTCCGGGTTTTGATCTGAATGATATAGGATATTTGAAAGAGTCGGATTATTTATCCAATGAATCTGAAGTGGTTTTTCGAAAAACCGATCCATGGGGTCCTTTCCGTTTTGCCGGCATCAATCTGACTCAAAAGAACATTTGGAATTATGGCGGAGTTGCGATCAACAATGACATAGGAGTCCGGTGGCGAAGTCTGAGCATCAAACGTCGATTTGTGATGGACATCCAAGAAACTTTCAGCTGGAACACCATCGACAGCCGAAGATTGCGCGGAGGACCTGACATGAAGTATAATGCAAATTTTGAAACATCGGCTTCATTCAACACCGACCGGGCAAAAAGAACCGTCTTTAAAGTAGATTATTATGGCAGACATTTTCTCAATCAAAAAACCGGCTACAACGACATTCATCCGGGAATGATTTTTCGTATCGGAAATCATATCCTGCTGACCGGGCAGCTGGATTACGCCTGGAACAAAGATGAATTACAATATGTAAACACAGCTCACGCCAAGGAAAACGGATCAGAAAAACCGATTTATATAATGGGAACCATGGATCAAAAAACCTATGGTTTGACCCTGAATATGCAGCTCAATCTCACGCCTGATTTGTCTATTCAATATTACGGTTCACCCTTTACTTCGACCGCAAAATATGATCAATTTAAAATGTCAGCCAATACCTTATCCCCGAATTATGCAAATCGTTTCACAGCCTTCGAAGAGGATAAAATACAATATAAGGACGGACTTTATAATGTGGAACAAGAAAATAAAAATATCACTTTTTCAAACCCGGATTTCAGCTTCAATGAATTCCGGTCAAACCTGGTCGCCCGATGGGAATATTTACCCGGCTCCACCCTCTATCTGGTCTGGGAACATCAAAGATCAAAACGTGAAAACATATTTCATCCCGGATGGGGCAGTAATATGGATCGTTTATTCGGATTGGCGGCAGGCAACACCCTGATGATGAAGATCAATTATTGGTTTGACCTGTAGTCGAATAAATTTTCATCGCACATACTGATTGGCAAACTGAATATACTGAACCCAATCGAACCGCGTCACATCATGCACTCCAGAACGAATATGATAAGACACACTTTCTGTAAACTGGGGCTGATTCAGCGGTGGCTGGTTTTCTGATGAAGGTGTCATTTTCCCATACAATTGATATACAGGACCCGCATGATATCCTGATAAATATTCTCCTTTCGGATCCGCCCATTGATCCTGCTGGGCGCTGGCGATGTACACCGGACGCGGTGCCATCAGTGCGATCAGCATGTGCTGGTCCAAAGGCAGCTCATCTTCTTTTTCATTGTATTTTCTAAATACATCATTGAACCAATGAGGAAAGCTCGTATTGATCACCTTTACCGTCTCTCCGAATCTCCGGCGGGAAATAGCAGCGCCGCCACATCCTGAATTATTGGAAATAACAGCGGCAAATCTTTCATCCTGAGCCCCTGCCCAGAGAGAAGTTTTTCCGAGACGAGAGTGTCCGAATGAAATGACCTTATCTGCTGCAATATCCGGATCCTGCTCCAAATAATCCAAGGCTCTTGACATACCCCAGGCCCATACCCCGATACTTCCCCATTCCTCTTCAGCGGGCCGCTCCTGACCCTCTTTATAAAACAACGGGTGTAGTCCGTTCTGATAGCCATCATCAAAATCCGGATCTAAATCCCCGTAATAAATCACTCCCAGCCCATACCCGTTTTGTAGTATGTATTCAACCGGCCATCTTGTCGATCGTACTCCACGGGAATTTTCATCCGCCTGATGATCATAAATATAGAACGTCGGATTGTTCCGGGTATAATTTTTAGAAATCGAAATCTCAGGATGAGCATGGATCGTATGATTCCCATAAAAATTTAATCCCAGAAACAATGGAACAGGCTGTGACCTGTCAGAAGGCAAAAACAACAATAAACTTGCAGTATCCCTCCCATTGGAATTTGAAAAAATCAAATCTACCTCCTTCAGATCAGCTGCACCGTCCAATACTCCCTTCAGATGTTTTTTCACTTCAAAAGAAAGATCTACTTCTACAGAAGGAATCGTCCCGAACATCTCTTTACTGAATAATTCCAGAATTTCAGGTCGGCGAATTTTCTCCCACTGTTCTTTGTCCGAGATCCCCTGACCCGACTCACTGGTCAATACTTCCGGCAAATGATAATCAGGAACTTTATTTTCATCATAATTGGTCGTCTGGCCCATAGAAGAATAAGATAGGAGAGAAGTTGTCACACAAAAGAATAAAATACGAAATGCTTTCATCATACGGCTCAAAAATTGATTCCAATCCGGAAACATAACACTTATTTTACAATTTCCCGATATGAAGAGATATTTAAACAAATACTGAAGAAACTTGTCTTCCTGATGAACTTCAAAATCGGATCGCGATCACGAAGCAGTTGAAATATCGCATATTATAACTATCTTTGCAGCCAATTTATCTATTAATTTTCAAAAGTATATAAATCAATGAGTGGACAAAAAATTACGATTAAGGACAAGGTGTTGAATGTACCGGATCATCCTGTGATTCCTTTCATAGAAGGGGATGGAATCGGACCGGATATCTGGGCTGCTTCTGTACGGGTCTTTGATGCTGCTGTAGAAAAAGCATACGGAGGAAAAAGAAAAATCGAATGGAAAGAGGTGTTGGCCGGCCAAAAAGCATATGACCAGACAGGCGAATGGCTGCCTCAAGCTACACTTGATGCGATCAATGAGTATCTTGTAGCAATCAAAGGACCATTGACAACTCCCGTGGGAGGTGGAATTCGTTCACTCAATGTAGCTCTGCGTCAACAACTGGATCTTTATGCCTGCGTTCGTCCTGTACGATGGTTTAAAGGAGTTCCTTCACCGGTAAAAAATCCTGAAGATGTGGACATGACTATTTTCAGAGAAAACACAGAGGACATTTATGCAGGAATCGAATATCTGGCCAATACTCCCGAAGCTGAAAAGCTCATCAAATTTCTGACCGAAGAAATGGGGGCAACCGAAATTCGGTTTCCGGAGACTTCTTCCATTGGAATCAAACCGGTTTCTATCGAAGGAACATCACGATTAGTCCGTTCAGCCATCGATTATGCTCTTGAAAAGGGTTCTTCTTCTCTCACTCTGGTTCACAAAGGAAACATCATGAAGTTTACCGAAGGAAAATTTAAAGAATGGGGATATGAAGTAGCGAAGAAAGAATATGGTGCTGAAGATTTTGAAGGAGGTCCATGGCAGATCATCCGCAAGGACGGTAAATCTCTGATTGTAAAAGATGCGATCGCCGATGCTTTTCTTCAACAGATTGTTTTGCGTCCGAAAGATTATGATATCATTGCAACACTCAATCTGAACGGGGATTATATTTCCGATGCCTTGGCTGCACAAGTAGGTGGAATCGGGATTGCTCCGGGAGCCAATATCAACTATGAAACCGGAAAATCTATTTTCGAGGCCACACATGGTACTGCTCCTAAATACGCGAATCAGGACAAGGTAAATCCGAGTTCAGTCATTTTATCCGGAGAAATGATGTTCCGTTATATGAAGTGGAATGAGGCAGCTGATCTGATCATAAAAGGAATCGAAGGCGCTATCTCCAACAAAAGAGTAACCTATGATTTTGAGCGTCAGATGGAAAATGCCACCTTGCTCAAAACATCGGAATTTGCAACGGAGATAATAAAGAACATGGATTAAATTTTTTGAACCTTCCCGCTCGCTATAGTGGGAGGTGATTTGTCCGCGAGAAACAGAAGCCGGTAGAAGAGAATTATTCATTTTCTACCGGTTTTTTATTTTACATGACAAATATCAGGGACGGATGTAGATCCGGGATGGTAAAAACCAAAGGCATCCTTTCCAGATGTTATCAAAATTTTCGCTGCGAAAGAAATAAAACAAAACCAAACACATTGATGACTTTTAAATATCAAAATCATCGATAGAAGTACCCTTGCTGAAATTCCGAATATTGTAAGTAAATGACATCATGAAATATTGCTGCAGCACTGTATTCTTCCAGTCTTCGATATAAATCTCACTGATATTTCGTCTGATATTATTATTCTGTCCAAACAGATCGTACACCTTTACATTAATTTCACCAAGATTGTCTCCCAAAATCTTTTTGCCGAGACTCATATTGACGAGAAGCACACTGTTATTGTATCCATCTGCAAGTCCTGTATTCATCCGGTGACTGATATCGGTTCTGTACACGAAGCCATTCCAGAAAACCCAGTTGTATCGCAGGCGCGTTCGCTGATTAAAATATTCACTGTTCAATTGAGGCCTCAGAGAATTATCAACCTGATTAAAACTAGATCGGGTGGAAATATTAAAGTCGATCTTATCGCTGATGTTGCTGCTCAAAGAAACCCCTCCCCGATATCCTCTTGAATCGGTCAGTGTATTTTCATCATTGATCAATCCTGGGCGGGCAGTCAGCCCTGTGGACATCCAGATGTTCAGATTAGATTTCAAAAATCGCAAAGGCTGACCAAAATTAGCATAAGCCCATAAATTCCAATACCCCCGGACATTGACAGGCCGGATCAATTGAGAACCTTTTTCCAAAATACTTCCATTTTCCAATTCCATCGTTCCCTCCGCAATAATGGTTTCATTGGCCACAAAATCTTCAATAAATCCTGAAGAAACCCCCGCATAAAAAGATTGATCCGTCAAAGGGTTCCTTGCTTTAAACCGACCTCTGAGCCGATGATTGTAGCTGGGATTCAGATCTGGATTTCCGGTCCTCAATTGAAGGGGATTCGAATCATCGATTACATTCTGCAGCTGGCCGATGGTCGGCTTATTGGTCCATGTAAAATAATTAAATTCGAGATTTTTATTCTCAGACAACTTGTAATCGAGTCGTAGAGAAGGCAAAAATGCAGTTACCGTTCTGTCAGTTATAAAAGGCGCCGGGAAATGCTGATCATTTTTAAAGTTTACCTTTTCATATTCCAATTCCGCCTGCAATGAAAAATTCTCAACCTTAAATTGATATCCCAATTCTATCTCCTGCCCCAAATACCAGCTATCAAAAGTATTGCTCAAAGAAGTATCCAGCAGCAGTCTCTCAGATTCCAGATCAGGATCCTCCATGATCTCGTACAGTAACCGTTCTGAATCATCGATCCGATTACTGATCCCGTATTCCAATTCAAGAAGACCATTTTCTCCCCAGGCTTCAGTCACCGATGCTCTTGTATTCCAAGTCAATCCCGTCCGATCCAAATGGCTTTCCTGAAGAAGATTTTCTATAGATTCATTTCCGTTCGAGTAAAAAGTATTCAATCCCGTCCTATTTCCCAAATCTGTATTCGTATGATATCCGCCATATGAATGAAGGGTAAAACTACGTCCTTCTTTGTTGAACTTATGATTGTATATCAGCCGTGCTGTGTAATCATTGTTCTGATGCAAAGAAGTTCTGTCATTTTCTGTGGCATTCAAAGGCAGATTCCCCGTCATGGTATGTCCGCTGAATCCAGTGCGATTATCATCATTTTGTAATGAAATTCGAGGTATGAAAATCAATTTATTTTTCTCATCGATCGTATATTCCATTCTCATATGAAATCGATGATCCTGTTGCAATTTGTCCTGGTAATTGTCCTGGGTATAGATTTGACCGGAATCGGAAGGGAGAATATATTCCCTGAAAAGACTGCTTTCTCCTTCATTACTCCGATGGCTGTAATGATAGCTTCCACTGACTTCCACTTTTTTATTCCATTCATCACTGAATTGAATCCCGATATTATTGGTTTTAATTATTCCATCCTGAGTACGTGCATCGTCCTGATTGTTTGGATCCGCAGAATAAGTCAGAGCATTGACATTATTACTCAATCCTGTCAGAGTAATTCTCCGATCTTCATTGAAAAAATTGATACTGGTTCCCAGTTCATAACGACTATCCGTACCATATCCGCCTGTAGCACGTCCGAACTGACCTCGTTTTCGATTAGGTTTGGTTACAATATTAAGGGTTCTTTGCTCCTCCCCATCATCAAAACCACTCAGTTCCGCCTTATCACTTTTCTTATCAAAGATCTGCACATTATCGATGATTTCTGCAGGGATACTTTCTAAAGCCAATTTTACATTGTCTCCAAAAAATTCTTTTCCATCGATCAGAATTTTTGTCACATTTTCTCCCTGGGCTTGCAACACCCCATCCTGGATCATAATTCCAGGCATTTTTTCTACCAAATCCTGGCCACTCGCATCCGACAATGTCACAAATGATGAGGCATCAAACTGGGTCGTATCCCCTTTTTGCTTGCCGGTAGAACGATATGCACTGATATTGATCTGCTCCAGAGTCTGTGCTTCCTCTTTCAAGAGAATCACAGGCAATTCCATAGATCGTGAAACACTGACTGGAGTGAAATGAGAACCATATCCTAACTACTGAACACGTCTAATATAGTCATCTACTTTGTTATTCATCAATTCAAATCCCCCATCCAGATCAGTAGTCGTCCCCGTAATCAAAGTACTGTCACTTCCCAACAATGAAACGGTGGCCATAGGTACAGCCTCTTCCGTATCAGCATCCTGTATTGTTCCGCTAACAGAAAATTGCTGTTGGGCAGCCGCATAAAGACCACAAAACAAAAAAAGTACTCCCATTCCTGCGATTCTTATGATCCTTTTCTGGTGGAGCTGGAAGCGGAGTTTAAATAAAAAATTAAAATTCATTTTTTTGACGACTTCTGACACAATAAAAGAAGTTTGATGGTGAATAAAACAGAACCTGTTTTTAAGAAACGTCTGAAATTAACAAATTATGATCAGGGCCGGAATCAGCATCCTGTTTTAAGCATTTTTTATCATTGAAATGCTTTAATTGACTTTCCGTAGTGCGCCAACCGCTAAATACATGCAGCTATTATTTGCAGGTTATGCCACATTTTTCTTTTCCTCCGCCGGGGCGAATTTGATATAAAAGTGTATAAAGAGACAAAAGTTATTGGGCTTTAGCCCCATAAACCAATTTTCATTCGCAAACACAATAATGATCTCTTGAAAGCCAGTCGCATTATCTTCCTAGCCCCCTAGTACCCAGACCCTTGTACCTAATTGTGATCATCATTTTCTGCCTCGGCAGATCTGTGTATGATCCGTAAAATCAATTCCCATTCCTAATCAATTTACCAGCAGCAGGAACCTGCACGAATCATCCGCGTCCCGTTTGAGACATTTCAATTCTCAAACACAATTCTGATTTTTTGAAAAATAGTCGAATGAATCCATCCACCATCCTCTATTTACCAATCACCAGATCTCGCACCCACGCATTTTGTCTAGGCCGCCGCCCAATACGTCATGTACCATATATATACCATACGTGTACCTCAAACCACAAAAAACACCATGTAAACTTAGCATTTCATCCAGTAGTTTGTCTTTCGGTGCTTCAAACAAAAATGACAATCCTATATTTTCCAGGCGAAGCAGCACCCTGTTTTTTCCTTTGAACTCAGTCAATTCCCCTGCCACCCCAGTCAACTCCCCTCCCACAATCTCTACCGCATCACTTTTTCAAAGAAAGTTTCAGTCATTTCAGCAGGAATATTTTCTCCGGTTATCAATTTCAGTGAATCCATTTGTGCCGATGGATTCACTGGAATCCAAGCTTCTATTCCGGCGTTGGCAAGTTGCTTCAACACCCATTTTTCACTTCTGGGTCTTGTACGTACGGCATACCATTCCGATCTATGATTGGCCTCTTCCATTTTCACCCTAAAAAAGAACCCGATATTTGATAAGCCGATCAAATGATCATTCCGGCAGCGACTGTATTATGAGTAGCTTCATCAATCAATATCAGGCTTCCGGTAATTCTGTTTTTACGATAACTATCATAATACAACGGCTTGGTCGTCCGAAGCACCACCCGCCCCATATCATTCATCTTCAAAACATTTTCGTCCATATCCCG
>Ga0079226_10003926_pt1 | contig 11373 bp, 9 predicted proteins | sample Poulit2014_FD_76345 | JGI IMG/M metagenome (GOLD analysis project Ga0079226, IMG submission 76345) | Agricultural soil microbial communities from Georgia to study Nitrogen management - Poultry litter 2014 | ecosystem: Environmental > Terrestrial > Soil > Agricultural land | place: USA: Georgia...
CGTTCGTAAAAGTGTACTTTTGTGAACGTATAATAAATACAAAATAATCTTAACTTAATCCAATATAAAAAAGCCGGTACATTTTATACCGACTTCTTGTATCAAAAAGTTATTAAGACATTTTCCCATTCTTTTGGAAAACCTATTTCTTTTAAATTAATATAGTCTGAGTATTCTTCTATAATTAACCGTAGTGAAGAAATCAATTTTGTGTAATCATCTTGATGCAAAAATTTATTTAGTACAAAAATAGCTGAAAATACTCTTCTATTATCAAAGAATCCTTTGGTTACCTCTGTATTAAATTGGGGTTTTATGATTAAATTTTTACCATATAACCTGCCATAATGCGCACACACATTTCGGATATAAGATAAGGTGTGCAACCAACTTGATGCTTTTCCAGGAGAGACATTAAAATCTTTAACAACTTTCATTTTACTTTGCCGCAGCAAATTCCGAAAAAGTGTTGTAAAGCAAATAAATTTCTCTTTCATTTACATAAATCACCTTATCGGAATTTAAATGACATCGTCAAATTTTGCCTCGATTGTTAATGGAGTATTTAAAGCTCTAGAAATAGCTAATAAAGTTTGATAACTTGGCTGAGTAATGCCTGCTTCCAGTCGGCCAATAGTCGATTGAGATACCAAATTTGATTTGCTAATTCTTGTTAACTCATTTCTGCTCGCGTCGACGTTTAATGATTTGTGCTGTAATATATCCTCGTTGTTTTAAATCATTCACTCATATGGTTATCATCAAGCAATGTAGTCATTTTTGATTGAATTGATCATCTATTATAAAGCTCATTTAAATTATTCTTTTTTCATAATGGGATATAAAGAAGGATTACTTTCACAATGTCTCAAATAACGTTGCTTCGGTGGGAGGATATCTTGTGCTTTGATATCTCCATTGTATTGTTTGTCAAAATTATGGAGGAGAACCACTTTATAGTAATTACGCAATACGAATAGAATCCGATGATTTTCTGTAGCTCTTATATTCAACTCCCAACGATATAAATTCGTTATACTAGTATGACAAAAAATGTGCTTCACAATGGATAAAAACTCGTATTCCAACGCAGAAGCATTAAAATTCTATGGATAAGGATATAATTTTAATCTTTTTTGAACTTTATATTGCTCAACAAGATTAAGACAACCCCCTTTTCCTTTTGTCTTTTTATCATGTTCTGCTTTCTGTAATAAAGACGCTTCAAATTTCTTCGCATTTTGATGTGATACTAATTTATAAGCCATTTAAGCTAACCTTATATTATAGTAATTTAATTATATTATAACATTAACGCTTAAAAAAATGATTGATAGGAAAAAAGAAAGCAAACACTTGAAGGACAAAAAACACGCCTCTCTCTTTTTAAAATACTTTAAATACCATCGCCGATAATGATAATTTTCTTTTAAGATTACCGGAAAGTAAATGTATTTTAATTGGAATTGAAAACGCTTTCTTATACTATGAAAGCAAAGTATTTACAAAAGTAGCTTATCGATGTACCAAAACATTTATATTTAAAGTCCAACCAAAAATTAGATAAACTAACATTTGGCTACTAAACTTCAGTTTTTAAATAATTTTATCAAAGCTCATACTAAATTATCTTGCATTAAGTAAGAACGCTTGCGTGTTAAGGTTGTTATTCCAGATAAAATAAAATTATACTTAAAAAGGAGATAAAAATAATGCATACAACACAGACATTAAAATCCAGTGATTTTGCTTTTTATTTAAACGGAAACTCTTCTTCTATTCAGGAAGTTTTTCCTAATTTTAATTATAGAGACAGAATAGGTATAGTAGTTCACACTTCTGGTGGGAGCATTGGAGCTAGTACGTTATATATGGCAGCTATCACTAATTTTTACAATTATTTTAGATCAAAGTTGGGAAATGAAAATGAAAAACTGCGTATTTACCCAGACTATTATGTTTTTCATGTCGGTAACAAAAAACACATGGACCATTTTTGGATGGACATATATCCTTCTCATAAAGAAGTAATAGTGAAAGGCGATTCAAATGAACTTCTTAATGCTATAAATGATAGGGGGATAACACGCCTGCTAATAGAACAAGCTCCAAAGAAATCAAAAGATTATACATCAGAAGCATATAATAGTGCAGTATACAGAATAGATACTGCTGTGATGTTTTCACGGAGTTCTTCACCTTATAATTTTACAGGACAAGTGACCGGCCCTCCCATTATTGAAAAATATATTAAAGATTCTTTAAATAGAACAGATGATTTAGACGAGTCCATGTACTCCATCTTTAGACCGTCCTCATTAATTGATGAAAACGGAAAAATTGTAGAATCATTCCGACATTTAACTATGGAAGAAGCACTTCGTATGTTAGCATCTCCTTTCAAAAATCCAAGCCAAATTTAAAAATTTCCAATAGCCTCTTATCGATAATTACTAACTTAGGGTCTACTGAATAACTGCAAATTTCTGCAATGAAGGGGGTTGTAGTCGTTATTTTTAAATAAAGTGCAAGGTAAAATTTAAACATTGGTGAATGAATTTTATGTTAAATTATTGGTACTTTTCACGTTCGAAAATAAATTAATATGCGCCGAAAGCCAAGTCAGACGCCACTTTTTTTCTCATATGTCGATTATCCATAAAATTTTATTTAGTCAACCGAAAAACAATATTTCCTCAGTTAGTGAGGGGGTATTGTTTTTAATATTTTCTTAATGTCTAAATTCTGTAGCGCAACAATAAAGCTACAAAGTGTTGCATTTCGAAACAGTTTTCTGAATAATCTATAATTTACATTTTTAAATTTTAAGCTAAAAAAACAACTGTTAAAAGACTTTTAGATGCTTTTTAAAAACTTGGCACGGTTTTTGCATAAAGTATAAGTAATATATAAAAAGGAGGAGAATTTAATTTGGCAAAATCACAAATTCTTGCAATCGATGCTGGCGGAACAATGACAGATACATTTGTTATTGATGACAAAGGAGAGTTTGTAGTTGGAAAAGCACAATCAACTACGGAAGACGAGGCGATTGGTCTTATCAATTCCTCAAGAGACGCTCTAGACCAATGGGACACCACTCCGGAAAAAGAATTTTCCGATTTACTAGCCGGGGTCTTTTCGGGAACAGCGATGACTAACCGCTTAGTTTCCAGAACAGGTATCTCAGTTGGGTTAGTTGTCAACAAAGGAATGGAAGATAATCACAGAATGGGACGCGGAATTCAAGCATACCTTGGTTATTCTTATTCTGACCGAATTCACATTAACACTCATGAACATGATGATCCGCTTGTTCCCATCAATCGTACTGTAGGAGTAATGGAAAGAGTTGATTTATTCGGTAATGTTGTCATACCACTTTATGAAAAAGACGTGAGACCAGGTATTGAAAAGCTTATCGAAGAAGGATCTGAAGCTATTGTAATAAGTCTTCTCCACTCCTACAAAAATCCGACTCACGAGAGAAAAGTTCGTGATATCGCTAAAGAAGTCGTCAAAGAAAAAGGAAAAGATATTAAAGTATTTGCTTCAAGTGATTATTATCCAGTTCGTAATGAAGCACACCGAACAAATACCACCATAGTGGAAGCTTATGCAGCAGAACCTTCCAGAGCTTCTTTAGAAGGGGTGGATCAAAGTTTAAAAGATCTTGGTACTGATTTTGATTTGCGTATTATGGCCAGCCATGGAGGAACAATAAGTACGAAAGCAAATGAGTTGGCTCGAACGACTGTTTCAGGACCCATCGGAGGTATGATAGGAGCCAAATACCTGAGCGAATATCTAGGCATAGACAACATTGCTTGTTCAGATATTGGAGGTACAAGCTTTGATATTGGTTTAATTACCCAAGGTGATTTGAGCATTACCCCAGATCCTGATATGGCGCGTTTACTTTTATCATTACCACTCGTCTCCATGGATACGACAGGTGCCGGAACAGGTAGTTACGTACGAGTCGATCCCAACTATGGAAATTTAACTTTAGGACCAGATAGCGCAGGTTATTTAGTTGGCGTTTGCTATCCAGAAGGAGGCATTGAAACGGTAACTGTATCAGATTGTCATGTCGTTCTTGGCTTGATTAACCCTGATAATTTTATCGGTGGAACCATTAAGCTTTCCTACCAGCGGGCGTATGATGCAGTGAAAGAACAATTGGCCGACCCACTTGGTATGTCTCCCGAAGAAGTTTCATATGGAGTGATTGCTTTATTAGAATCTCAACTTCGGAACTACTTAGAATCCATGATTTTAGGACAAGGTTTTTCGCCTTCTCAGTATGTTTGCTTCTCTTATGGCGGAGGCGGGCCGTTGCATACAAGTGGTTATATCAAAGGGCTTGGGTTTAAAGAGGTTCTTATTCCAGGATGGGCTGCAGGTTTTTCAGCATTTGGCTGTGGAGCTGCCGATTTCGAATACCGTTATGACAAGACATTGGATATAAGTGTTAATCCAGACGTTGTGGCAGATGATGCAACGATTATGGAAGCAGGACGTACATTACAATCTGCTTGGGATGAATTGAAAGATCACGTTGCTTCTGAGTTTGAAAAAAATGATTACACACGAAATGATGTTACTTTCCATCTTATTTATCGAATGCAATTTCAAGGACAAGTAAACGATATTGAAATTGAGGCGCCAATTAAAGAATTTGAGAGCGTAGAAGATTGGAATTTATTAATAAAAACATTCGAAGAACAATATGCACGTGTTTATGCGCAATCCGCTCTATCACCAGAGTTAGGGTATGCTATTACGGGAGCTGTTGTTCGCGGAGTTGTTGAAGTGCCAAAGCCGGCTATTCCTGAAGAGCCAATGGCTGGAGAAACGCCGCCAGAAGATGCGTTTCAAGAAAAGCGACAAGTGTTTTGGGATGGAGAATGGATAGAAGCAGATATTTACGAGATGGAAAAAGTTCTTCCTGGTAATCGTCTTGGAGCATTTTCAATTTTAGAATCAACAGCGACAACGCTGGTTGTGCCACCCGGGTTTGAAACAACGCTCGATAAGAACCGTATTTTTCACTTGAAAGAATTATAATTTTTGAAAGCGCTTTAAAAATTCTTATACAAACTAAAAGGAGGAAATAATATTGAGTAAAACGTTCCAGAACAAAGAATACCAAGAGCCTCTCGGATGGGAAGGTAAAACATTAAAAGAAATGCGGCAAGACATGACTAATATAAGTAAAGAAACAGGTCATTACGCCGGATTGAAGGAACTGCCTCTAAAGGATAAAGATCCGATAAGATTTGAAAAAATTTTTTCCAAGCTTCGGGGCGGAGTCGTTAATTCACGGGAAACCGCAAAAAAAGTTGCTGCCTCACCAATTGTGGAACAAGAAGGAGAATTGTGTTTTACACTCTATTCTCCTGAAGCAGATTCCATTGTTACTTCCACCGGTATTATTATTCATGTAGGTACAATGGGAGCGGGGATTAAATACATGATTGAAAATGATTATGAAGATAACCCAGGGATTAATGATGGAGATATTTTTTGTAACAATGATAACTCCATTGGTAACGTTCATACATGCGATGTTCAAACGCTTGTACCTCTTTTTTGGGAAGGAGAACTCATCGGATGGGCTGGTGGAACGACACATGTAATCGATACCGGAGCAAGTGGACCTGGAAGTATGCCAATGGGCCCTGTACAGCGGTATGATGATGGTTACCAGATTACCTGTCGTAAAATTGGACAAAACGATACGTTATCGAAAGACTGGCTACTGGAAAGTACCAAATCTGTTCGGGGATCTAAATATTGGACGTTGGACGAGAAGACGAGATTAGCAGGCTCTCACATGATAAGAGATCTTGTTTATGATGTAATCCAAGAAGAAGGAATAGAAACTTATAAACAGTTCATACGAGAAATTGTAGAAGATGCGCGCAGGGGTTATATAAATGAAATTAAAACAAAATTAATTCCCGGAACCTACCGAGCCGCAGCTTTTGTGGACATCCCTTTCGAAGGGTTGGATTTACCAAGTTTTGCACAAATAGATACAATAATGCACGCTCCATCAGAAGTCACAGTGACTAAAGATGCTCATTTAAAAGTTGATTTTGAAGGATCTTCCCGTTGGGGTTGGCATCCTTTCAACGCAACCCCTGTATCCATTACAAGCGGTATTTGGGTCATGCTTTCTCAAACGCTTGTGCCTAATGATCGAGTTAACGATGGACCTTATTATGCTAGTGAGTTTGGTATTCCTTATGGCTCATGGATTCATCCGGATGATATTCGATCTGCACACTCCAATACGTGGCACGCTCTGGTTATGGCCTGGACGCCGCTCTGGAGAAGCTTAAGTCGACAATACTACGGAAGAGGTTTTCTGGAAGAAATCAATGCCGGAAATGCTCATACTTCCAATTGGCTGCAAGGTGGGGGGTATGATCAATACGGTGAACTATCCGCTCTAAACAGTTTTGAAAGTGCTGCATGTGGTGTAGGAGCTAGTGCAGTTAAAGATGGCATTGGTTATTCTGCTGCTCTTTGGAATCCTGAAGGAGATACAGGAGAAATGGAAGTGTGGGAAACACTTGAACCTCTCATTTATTTAGGAAGACAAATTCTTCCAGGATCAGGAGGCGCAGGGAAATATCGTGGAGGAATGGGCTGGCAATCTCTGCGTTTAGGATGGGGAGCTAAAGAATGGACCATGCTGGTTGCAGGTTCTGGTTGTGTAGCTATCGATTGTGGCTTAATGGGTGGTTATCCAGCTGCAGCTGGTTATCGTTTTGCAGCTTATGATACAGATTTAAAAGAAAGAATTGAAAAACAACTTCCTATTCCTTCCGGTGCTGATGTGGATCCTGATAACCCAGAATATGAAAAAAATATGAACGCAGGAAAAATTTACAGAGATCGTCAAGCTGTGATGACGCAGGAAGAGTTCCATGATTATGATTTGATGGTAAATTATTTACGTGGCGGTCCTGGATTTGGAGATCCAATTGACAGGGAGCCAAAAGCAGTAGAAGATGACTTGAACAATAAATTTATATTACCTCGGTATGCTGAAAAAGTATTCGGTTGTGTTTACAATGAAAAAGATGGTAAATATACGGTTGATGTAGAAAAAACAAAGGAAAAACGGAAACAAATAAGAAAAGAAAGACTAGAGCGAAGCGTCCCTACAAAAGAATGGATGGATAAAGAACGTGAGAATATCAAACAAAAAGAAGCAAGCTTCCCTGTTAAGCATATGTATGCTCAAAGTTTAGCCATTAGTAAGAAATTCTATGACGAATTCAAAGAATTCTGGGAGTTACCAAAAGATTGGATGATTTACGAAGAAGAATTGAATGTACCGACTCTTGGAGCTAATTCTTATTGGTGGAAGGAAAGAGAAGTAGAAGAAACTCAATCAAGAGAAACTGTTGTACAAAGATAGTATCGAGAAGAAAATATAATTTAAAAGGAGAAGTGCAATGGCAAAATATAGTAGAGGAACTATCGAAGAGTTAATTGATGGGACTTTAGACTGGCCAAGTGTTAAAAATATGATGTCCGATCATAAAGACCCTGAACGTATGGAGACATACGTGAGCATCTTACAGGAACGCGTACCTTGGGATGACCCGATTATTCTTCCCTTGGGACTGCACCTTTATATCGTTTCCAAAGGTGCTGGAAAACGCATTGTAAAGTGTGATTGTGGTCATGAGTTTTGCGATTACAAAGATAATTGGAAGTTACATGCACAAGTGTACGTTCGTGATACTGTTGAAGCGATGAATGAGGTCTATCCAAAACTTATGGCGCCTGATCCAGAGTGGCAAGTTTTACGCGAATTTTATTGTCCTGGTTGTGCTTCTCAACTTGAAATAGAAGCCGTACCGCCCTGGTATCCAGTTATTAAAGAATTTGATCCAGATATTGATACATTTTTCAACGACTGGCTCGGTAAACCAGTCCCTGGGGAAGAGTAATTTCAATAAGCGGCGGTTCAACAGACTGCCGCTTTTCCCTGTTTTTAACTATTAATTTAAAGAAAACATGACAAACGCTATTACTATTTAAAAGAGTAGGAGGAAAATCATGACAAATATTTATGACTATGCCTATAGCCTTGATGGAGTCATTCGCAACAGTGATGAATACCAACAATTAAAACAATGTTATGAAGAATTAGAAAAAAATGAAACTGAAAAAAAAATGTACGATCAATTCCGAAATATGCAGCTAACATTACAACAGAAACAAATGAAAGGTGAAAAGATTAGTGAAGAAGAGATACAAATTACCCAAAAGCAACAAGAATTAGTTCAACAGTCTAAAGTCGTTTCAAATGTCGTAATAGCTGAACAACAAATGGGAGAGATTATTAATAATGTCAATGGTATTATCACTAGTTCGCTTGAAGAACTTTATAATCCATCAGAAGAAAAAGTAAACTAATCAAACTTTCTTCTGTAAAAGTGTTATTTATAGAAATATAAATATTTTTACAAATATATTCTGTTTTATAAATGTCGTAAACAAAGAGAGGAGCCTGAACGTCTGAAGTTCAAGAAGATATTCTACTTTGGGAACCAACGAAAAAATAGGTTAATCAGGCTAATATTACACAGTATAGATATTGGCTATACCACAAAAAAAGATATGTATTTCAATAATTATTTTTCTTTGAGAGAATGATCTGTTAATAATTTAGAAAAAATTTTGAACTTCCTTATGGGTGTCTTTGCTCAAAGCCCCGAAGAAGGGGGACAAGAGGGTGGAATAAATTATGTTTCATTTTGGTCTACTTGATAAACCATCTTAAAACTTTGTTTAAACAGGATTTACAGGCTTAATACACCATTCCGGGGATAAAGGCAAAAACATCCTATTTAGCTTTGCGTTAAACAAATTTAATGAACATGTATTTTTCAAGAATAATTCTCTTACAACTGCGTATATAAAAAGGAGAGATTATCTATGTCAGGTCAAGACGTCGTAATCGTAAGCGGAGTTCGTACTGCTATTGGTCATTTTAATGGCTCGTTTGCAAACGTTTCAGCTGTGAAATTGGGGAGTGTTGTGATTAGTGAAGTTCTTCAACGAGCGAGGATAGATAATGATTTAGTAGATGAAGTTATTATGGGAAATGTTCTTGCAGCTGGTTTAGGACAAAATCCAGCCAGGCAATCTTCCCTTCAGGCTGAATTGCCTCAAGAGACGCCTGCTATGACAATTAATAAAGTATGCGGATCAGGGTTAAAAGCAGTGCATTTAGGGACTCAATCCATATTACTTGGTGATGCAGAGGTTATTATTGCGGGTGGTATGGAAAATATGTCTCGGACTCCTTACTTATTAGAGAAAGCCCGTTTTGGCTATCAGATGGGGGACGGAGAATTAGTCGACAGTATGATCAAAGATGGTTTGTGGTGTGCAATGAGTGATTATCACATGGGGGTCACTGCCGAAAATCTTAGCGATAAATACAGTATAACAAGAGAAGAACAAGATATATTCGCAGCAGATAGCCAAAAAAAGGCGAACAAAGCTATTGAGAGCGGCCGTTTTGAAGCTGAAATAGTGACAGTAGATATCCCAAAAAGAAAAGGGGGCTCAATACCATTTAAAGTAGATGAATATCCAAAACAAAATTCTACATTTAACAAGCTGAGTAATCTTAGACCAGCTTTTAAAAAAAATGGGAGTGTCACTGCCGGGAATGCTTCTGGAATTAATGATGGTGGAGCAGCGGTTTTGTTAATGAGTCGGAAAAAGGCAAACGAATTGGATTTAAAACCTCTTGCAGTGATTAAAGCAAATTCGCATGGTGCAGTAGATCCTAAAGTAATGGGACTTGGGCCAGTCCCTGCTATAAAGAAAAGTTTAGAAAAAAGCAACCTTTCGTTAGAAGATATTGGTTGTATCGAATTAAACGAAGCTTTTGCTGCTCAATCGATTGCAGTAGGTAAAGAATTAAATTTAGACATGTCTCGTGTGAATCCAAACGGAGGAGCGATAGCCCTTGGACATCCAATTGGCGCAAGTGGAACAAGAATACTTGTGTCTCTGTTACATGAAATGGAACGAAGTGACGTCAAATATGGTTTAGCTAGTCTTTGTATCGGCGGGGGGCAAGGAGTGGCTACCATTTTAGAAAAAGAAAACTAGGCAGGAGGATCAAAATGAGAAAAAAATATAACGATTTCAATGAAGCTATTAAAGGGGTCAAAGATGGCGATACTATCATGGTGGGCGGCTTTGGTTTATGTGGCATTCCAGAGAATTCAATACATGCTTTAGTTGAAAGTGGCGTGAAAAATTTAACAGTTATTTCCAATAACTGCGGAATAGATGATTTTGGACTTGGTTTGCTATTAAAAAATAAACAAATTAAAAAAATGATTGGTTCTTACGTTGGCGAAAACAAAGAATTTGAACGTCAGGTTATCGATGGAACTCTTGAAGTTGTGCTCACCCCCCAAGGTAGCTTAGCAGAAAAAATACGTGCAGGAGGAGCAGGAATCCCTGCATTTTTCACACCTGCAGGAGTTGGAACACAAATAGCTGAAGGAAAAGAAGTTCGTATATTTGATGGACGAGAATATCTTTTAGAAGAAGGATTAACTGCTGATTTCAGCTTTGTAAGGGCTCTCAAAGGCGATGAGTTGGGGAATTTAGTTTATAATAAAACTGCTCAAAACTTCAACCCTATTATAGCTGCCGCTGGAAAAGTAACAGTAGCAGAGGTAGAAGATATATCTGCAGTCGGCGAGCTAAACCCCGATTACATTCATACTCCAAGTATATATGTACAGCGAATTATTCAAGGTAATCAAGAGAAAAGAATAGAACGACGAACTGTAGCTTTGACGAACAACTAAAAACGAGGAGTGAAATAAACATGAGTAAAGCTGCAATCCGTGAAAAAATAGCAAGAAGAGCTGAAAAAGAAATTAAAGATGGCTACTATGTCAATTTAGGAATAGGCATGCCTACTTTGGTTGCTAATTATATTTCAAATGATAAAAACATCGTACTACAATCTGAAAACGGACTTCTTGGAATAGGTCCATATCCATCAGAAAATGAAGTAGACGCTGATTTGATTAATGCAGGTAAAGAAACTGTCACAATGACAGAGGGATCGGCTGTTTTTGATAATGCTGAATCTTTTGCTATGATTCGAGGAGGTCATATTGATTTAGCTATTTTGGGGGGGATGGAGGTTTCAGAGGCTGGTGATTTAGCAAATTGGATGATTCCAGGTAAAATGATAAAAGGTATGGGCGGAGCCATGGACCTTGTCAATGGAGCAAAAAGAGTAATTATTATGATGGAGCATCTAACTCGAGAAGGAGAGTCAAAGATTTTAAAAGAATGTTC
>Ga0079226_10003927_pt1 | contig 11373 bp, 7 predicted proteins | sample Poulit2014_FD_76345 | JGI IMG/M metagenome (GOLD analysis project Ga0079226, IMG submission 76345) | Agricultural soil microbial communities from Georgia to study Nitrogen management - Poultry litter 2014 | ecosystem: Environmental > Terrestrial > Soil > Agricultural land | place: USA: Georgia...
TGGCGCTGGCAATCTGCTCGTTGGCTCGCGACCAGATGTCGACCACCTTGTTGTAGCGCTCGCCGTGTGTGACCAGGCCCGAGGTGTATTGCTCCTCGATCTCCATGACTTCCTTTTCCGCACGATTCAGAGTCTCCTGCTTCTCCTGCGGAATCACCATGTCGTCGACGGCAATCGAAATGCCCGCCTGCGTGGACATGCGGAAGCCGGTATACATGAGCTGGTCGGCAAACACCACCGTATCCTTCAGCGAGGCATGGCGATAGGATGCGTTGACGACCTCGCCGATGGCCTTCTTGTCCAGCACCCGGTTGATCAGCTCGAACGGCAGCGTGGACGGCAGTATTTCGCTCAGCAGCGCACGGCCAACCGTGGTTTCGACCCGGCGCGTGACTGCATCAGCATCGCCGGCATGCTCAATGCCACTGATGCGCACCTGGATCGCGGCCTGCAAATCGACCTCGCCGGAATCGTAGGCTCTCCTGAGCTCGGCCACGTCGGCAAAAACCATGCCTTCGCCAGGCGCATTGACCCGCTCTCGGGTCATCCAGTACAGACCAAGCACCACGTCTTGTGTAGGCACGATGATCGGCGCGCCCGATGCCGGCGACAAAATGTTGTTGGATGCCATCATCAGCACCCGCGCTTCCAGCTGCGCCTCGATGGACAGCGGCACGTGCACGGCCATCTGGTCGCCGTCGAAGTCGGCGTTGAAGGCGGTGCACACCAGCGGATGCAGCTGAATCGCCTTGCCTTCGATCAGCACCGGCTCGAACGCCTGGATGCCGAGGCGATGCAGCGTCGGCGCGCGGTTGAGCAGCACCGGGTGCTCGCGGATCACATGCTCGAGCATGTCCCAGACCACCGGCTCCTCACGCTCGACCATCTTCTTCGCCGCCTTGATGGTGGAGGCGAAATCCAGGCGCTGCAGGCGGCTGTAGATGAACGGCTTGAACAGCTCCAGCGCCATCTGCTTGGGCAGGCCGCACTGGTGCAGCTTGAGCGTCGGGCCGACCACGATCACGGAGCGCCCGGAGTAGTCCACGCGCTTGCCCAGCAGGTTCTGGCGGAAGCGCCCCTGCTTGCCCTTGATCATGTCCGCCAGCGATTTCAGCGGCCGGCGGTTGGAACCGGTGATGGCGCGGCCACGGCGGCCGTTGTCGATCAGCGCATCCACCGATTCCTGCAGCATGCGCTTTTCGTTGCGCACGATGATGTCCGGCGCATTCAGCTCCAGCAGCCGGCGCAGGCGGTTGTTGCGGTTGATGACGCGGCGGTACAGGTCGTTCAGATCCGAAGTGGCGAAACGGCCGCCATCCAGCGGCACCAGCGGGCGCAGATCCGGCGGCAGCACCGGCAGCACGCGCAGGATCATCCACTCGCACTTGTTGTTCGATTTCTGGAAGCTCTCGACCAGCTTGAGACGCTTGCCGAGACGCTTGATCTTGGTCTGTGAACCCGTGGCGGCAAGCTCTTCGCGCAGTCGCGCAGCCTCGCCGGCCAGATCCATGTTCTTGAGGATCTCGAGCACGGCCTCGGCGCCCATGCGGGCGTCGAATTCATCGCCATATTGTTCGACTGCCTCGAGGTACTCCTCTTCAGTCAGCAGGCTGTTGGGTTCCAAGTCCGTCATGCCTGGATCGACCACCACATAGGCCTCGAAGTACAGCACCCGCTCGATCGCGCGCAGCGGGATGTCCAACAACAAGCCGATGCGCGATGGCAGCGACTTAAGAAACCAGATGTGCGCCACCGGCGCGGCCAGGTCGATGTGGCCCATGCGCTCGCGGCGGACCTTGGTCTGGGTGACCTCGACGCCGCATTTTTCGCAGATCACGCCACGATGCTTCATGCGCTTGTACTTGCCGCACAGGCATTCGTAGTCCTTGACCGGCCCAAAAATACGAGCACAGAACAGGCCGTCGCGCTCCGGCTTGAAGGTGCGATAGTTGATGGTTTCCGGCTTTTTGACCTCGCCGAAAGACCATGACCGGATCGTCTCCGGTGACGCCAGGCCAATGCGGATGGCGTCGAATTCGTCGATTTCGTCCTGAGCCTTGAACAGATTCAGTAGATCTTTCATGTCCTACTCCGCGCGTTTGCGCTGCATAAATTCGTCAAATTCAGTGTAGAGACCCGCTCCGGTGCTGCGCTCGGGCGCGGCACCGGATGCTGCGGGCTGTACGCTGTCAATCTTCCTCTTCAAGCTCGATGTCCAGGCCAAGCGAACGGATTTCCTTGGTCAGGACGTTGAAGGATTCCGGCATGCCGGCATGCATTTGATGATCACCATCCACGATGCTCTTGTACATGCGGGTACGGCCGGCGACGTCGTCGGATTTGACCGTCAGCATTTCCTGCAGGGTGTAGGCGGCGCCATAGGCCTGCAGGGCCCAGACTTCCATTTCGCCGAAGCGCTGGCCGCCGAACTGGGCCTTGCCGCCCAACGGCTGCTGTGTCACCAGCGAATACGGGCCGGTGGAACGGGCATGCATCTTGTCGTCCACCAAATGGTTGAGCTTGAGCATGTACATGTAACCCACGGTCACCGGGCGGCTGAACGGCTCGCCGGTGCGCCCGTCGATCAGGGTGGCCTGACCCGATTCGGGCAGCTCGGCCAGCCTGAGCAAGTCGCGGATTTCGTCTTCATTCGCGCCATCAAACACCGGCGTCGCCATGGGCAGTCCACCCACCAGGTTGCGGGCCAGCACCAGCAGTTCCTCATCGTCGAGGCTGTCCAGGTCTTCCTGGCGACTGGTTTCGGTCGCATAGGCCTGCTTCAGATAGGCGCGCAGCTCGTCGATGCCGCGCTGCTGCTCGAGCATGGTGTCGATGCGCTCGCCAATGCCCTTGGCGGCCCAGCCCAGATGCGTTTCCAGCACCTGACCGATGTTCATGCGCGACGGCACCCCAAGCGGGTTGAGCACGATGTCGACCGGCGTGCCATTTTCCAGGTGCGGCATGTCTTCCACCGGCAGAATCTGCGAAATGACACCCTTGTTGCCATGCCGGCCGGCCATCTTGTCACCCGGCTGGATGTGGCGTTTCACGGCCAAGTAGACCTTGACCATCTTCAGCACACCGGGCGCCAATTCGTCACCTTGGGTGATCTTTTCCTTCTTCGAGGCGAAGCGGCGCTCGAACTCGGCTTCCTGATCCTGCAGGCGCTGAGCAATGGCTTCCAGTTGGGCCTGGGCCTCCTCGTCGTGCAGGCGGATGTCGAACCATTTCTCGCGCTTGAGCTTGTCCAGATAGGCAGCCGTGATCTTGCTGTTCGCCTTGAGCCGGCTCGGTCCACCATCGGCGACCTTGCCCAGCAGCATGCTGCGCAGGCGATCGTAGAGATCATCCTCGAAGATGCGCTGCTGGTCGTTCAGATCCTGGCGCACCTCAGCCAGTTCGTCGGCCTCAATGGACAGCGCACGAGCGTCCTTTTCCACGCCGTCGCGGGTGAACACGCGCACGTCGATGACGGTGCCGTCCATGCCCGGCGGCACGCGCTGGGAGCTGTCCTTCACGTCCGAGGCCTTTTCCCCGAAGATCGCCCGCAGCAGTTTTTCCTCCGGAGTCAGCTGGGTTTCACCCTTCGGCGTCACCTTGCCGACGAGGATGTCGCCGGCCTTGACTTCGGCACCGATGAAGGCAATGCCGGATTCATCCAGCTTCTGCAATGCCGATTCATTGACATTGGGAATGTCCGCGGTGATTTCCTCCGGCCCGAGCTTGGTCTCGCGGGCGACGCAGGTCAGCTCCTCTATGTGGATCGAAGTAAAGCGGTCTTCCTCGACCACGCGCTCCGAAATCAGCACCGCGTCCTCAAAGTTGTAGCCCTGCCATGGCATGAACGCCACCAGCAGGTTCTGGCCCAGGGCCAGTTCACCCATGTCGGTCGATGGACCATCGGCCAATACGTCGCCGCGCTCGATGCGATCACCGGGCTTGACCAACGGCTTCTGGTTGAAGCAGGTGTTCTGGTTAGAGCGGGTGTACTTGGTCAGATTGTAGATGTCCACGCCGGACTCATTGGCAGACGTCTCTTCGTCATGCACGCGCACAACCACGCGTGAGGCATCGACGGTATCCACGACACCGCCGCGCCGCGCCGTTACCGCGTTGCCGGAGTCGATGGCCACCTTGCGCTCCAGGCCCGTGCCCACCAGCGGTTTGTCCGTGCGCAGACAAGGCACACCTTGGCGCTGCATGTTTGCACCCATGAGCGCGCGGTTGGCATCATCGTGTTCGATGAATGGCACCAGGGCCGCTGCCACCGACAGGATCTGGTTGGGCGAGACGTCCATGTATTCGACTCGCTCCGGCGCCGCCATGGTGAACTCGTCGTGATGGCGACATGACACCAGGTCATTGATCAGCTTGCCATCCGCGTCATAGCGCGCATTGGCCTGGGCGATCATGAAGCGGCTTTCTTCGATCGCCGACAGGTATTCCACCTCGTCGGTAACGCGCCCGTCCACGACCTTGCGGTACGGTGTTTCCAGAAAACCGTATTCGTTGGTGCGCGCATACACCGACAGCGAGTTGATCAGACCGATGTTCGGGCCTTCCGGCGTTTCGATCGGGCAGATCCGCCCATAGTGCGTCGGGTGCACGTCGCGCACTTCGAAGCCGGCCCGTTCGCGCGTCAAACCGCCCGGGCCCAGCGCCGAGACACGCCGCTTGTGGGTGATTTCCGACAGCGGATTGTTCTGGTCCATGAACTGGGACAGCTGCGAAGAGCCGAAAAATTCCTTGACCGCCGCCGCCACCGGTTTGGCGTTGATCATGTCCTGCGGCATCAAGCCCTCGGACTCGGCGATCGACAGCCGTTCACGTACCGCGCGCTCGACCCGCACCAGGCCAGTGCGAAAGGCGTTTTCCGCCATTTCGCCGACCGAGCGCACGCGGCGGTTGCCGAGGTGGTCGATATCGTCGGTTTGCCCGTTGCCGTTGCGAATCGAGAGCAGCTCGGTTAGAACCGCGACGATGTCCTCGCTTGACAGCACCGAGTCGCCAGTCACTTCCTCGCGGCCCAGGCGGCGGTTGAACTTCATCCGCCCGACTGCCGACAGATCATAGCGATCCTCGTTGAAGAACAGATTGTTGAACAGGCCTTCGGCGGCGTCCTTGGTCGGCGGCTCGCCAGGGCGCATCATGCGATAGATTTCAACCAGCGCCTCCAGCTGCGTCGTGGTCGGATCCATCGCCAGGGTGTTGGAAATATAAGGCCCCTGGTCGAGATCGTTCACATACAGCGTCGGAATCTCGGTAATGCCGACCTTGCGAAAGGCGGCCAGCATTTCTTCGGTGATCTCGGCGTTGGCGGCAGCCAGTTCTTCGCCGGTGTCGGTATCGACAATGCCGCGAGCGAGAATCTTGCCGAGCAGATAGCTCTCGGGCACCACCAGCGATTCGACGCCAGCTTCCTTGAGCTTGCGAATATGACGCACGGTGATGCGCTTGCCTTCCGCGACAATGACTTCATCGCCGGCCTTGATGTCGAAGGTGGCGGTTTCGCCGCGCAGGCGCTCCGGCACCAGCTCCATCTTCACGCTCTCGTCCTGCAGGTGGAACATGTTGGTCTGGTGGAACATGTTCAACATTTGCTCGGTGTCATAGCCGAGCGCGCGCAGCAGGATGGTGGCCGCCAGCTTGCGGCGACGGTCGATGCGCACGAAGACGTTGTCCTTGTGGTCGAATTCGAAATCCAGCCAAGAACCGCGGTAGGGGATGATCCGTGCAGAATACAAATATTTGCCGGAAGAATGCGTCTTGCCGCGGTCATGATCGAAGAACACACCGGGCGAGCGGTGCAACTGGTTGACGATCACCCGTTCGGTGCCGTTCACGATGAAGGTGCCGGTTTCCGTCATCAGTGGGATTTCACCAAGGTAGACTTCCTGCTCCTTGATGTCCTTGACCGGCTTCGGCTTGGCACGGCTTTCCTTGTCGTAGATGATCAGGCGCACGGTCACCCGCAGGGGCGCGGCGTAGATCAGACCACGAACGCGGCATTCCTTCTCGTCGAACACCGGCTGCCCAAGACGATAATCCACGTATTCCAGCGCGGCGCTGCCGGAATGACTCGACATCGGGAACACCGATGAAAAAGCGGCATGCAGACCGGTCGGCGCGCGCTTGTCGACAGGAATGTCGTCTTGTAAAAACTGTCTGTATGAATCAAGCTGTGTTGCCAGAAGGAAAGGTGTTTCCAGCACAGCGGGCTGTTCGGCAAAATCCTTGCGGATACGTTTTTTCTCGGTAAACGAGTAGGCCATGGCACTCAACCCTCATGGTTGGATGGGCCGCAAAGCCAATGCTTTGCGGCAATGTACATTGGCCGGCGGCATCGCAACCGACGCCACCGGGCGCACGAGCGCAATGATTGCGATCGTGCCTGCTCCGAGCACCTGCGTGATCGAAGCATCGGCTGTCAAGCCGACAAGCTGTCGCAAACATGCTGGATGCTTGCGACAACAACGGGAAAAGGCCGGCAACATGCGTGCTGCCAGCCCGTTTCCTCTGCGCTAATCCAAGTGTTGAATCACCGCGATTGCTGCGCTCCGCTTACTTGAGCTCGACCGAAGCACCAGCTTCTTCAAGTTTGCTCTTCATCTCTTCGGCCTCTTCCTTGTCGACACCTTCCTTGAGCGTTGCCGGTGCGGATTCAACCGTTTCCTTGGCCTCTTTCAGGCCCAAGCCAGTGATTGCGCGCACGGCCTTGATGGCGGCAATCTTGTTGTCGCCAAAGCTGGCAAGCACGACGTCGAATTCGGTCTGCTCCTCGGCAGCCTCGGCAGCTTCGCCACCGCCGCCACCAGCGGCCACGGCCACCGGGGCCGCCGCGGACACGCCAAACTTCTCTTCCATCATCTCGACCAGCTCGACCACGTCCATGACGGACATTTCAGCAATTGCGTCGAGTACTTCTTCCTTGGTTGCAGCCATTGTCAGCTCCTGAAAATATTATGACTTTGCAGATTCATTAAGAAAAAACATGCGGCTCAAGCAGCCTGCTTTTGATCGCGGACTGCGGCCACGGTGCGGCTGAATTGCGCCACCGGCTCGCGGGTCGTGCGCGCCAGCTTGTCGATCGGACCTTTCATGGCCCGCATCAACTGTGACAACGCCTCATCGCGGGTCGGCAGCTTGGCCAGGCGATCCAGCTGTTCGCCGGGCAAAAGCTGCCCGTTGAACGAAATCGCCATCACCTTGAGGGCCTCGTTGTCCTTGCGAAAATCGCTGACGACACGCGCCGCGGAACCCGGGTCCTCGAGCGAGAAGCCGAGGACGAGCGGTCCCACAAACGCATCGCTCATGCATTCGTAGTCCGTGCCCTTGAGCGCCAGCTTTGCCAGATTGTTCTTGATTACCTTGAGGTACGCGCCACCCTCGCGGGCATTGACGCGCAACTGATCCATCTGGCCGGCAGTCAAGCCGCGATATTCCGCCAGTACTGCGGAATGAGCGCGGCCAGCCATCTCGCTGACCTCAGCCACCATGGCCTGCTTGGCTTGATAACTCATGGCCATAGCCATTCACTCCTTAACATGCCGGTTGTCGCCAACCGGCTGACTGTAGCAATATCTCCAACGAGATATTCCAGCGACGCAACCCGATGCAGCATCGGGCGAGCGCCATCTACGCAGGCTGGCGTCTGCCTTTAAGGGCCGGTGCCTTTACCGCGGCCGGCCCGCCTGGCGGTCTTTGACGACGCAGCATCGACTCCAGTCCTGCTGCGCTGCAAAGATTCCTGCATTGCCGGCGCAATGGCGCCGGCAATGCCTCTGATTACGCTATCACCTCAGCCGTGTCGACGGTCAGGCCGGGGCCCATCGTCGTCGACAGCGAAATCTTCTTGAAATAAATACCCTTGGCGTTGGCCGGCTTGGCCTTCCTCAGGTCGGCGATCAGGGCGTTTAGGTTCTCCACGAGCGCCTGATTGTCAAAATCGACCTTGCCAATGGCGCAGTGGATGATGCCGGCCTTGTCGTTGCGATACTGCACCTGCCCGGCCTTGGCGTTACTCACCGCCGTCTCCACGTCTGTGGTCACGGTGCCCGTCTTCGGGTTCGGCATCAGCCCCTTGGGCCCGAGAATCTGGCCGAGGCGCCCCACCACCGGCATCGCATCCGGGGTGGCCACCACGATATCGAAATTGATCTCGCCGGCCTGCACCTGTTCAGCCAGGTCTTCGAAACCAACCACGTCCGCGCCCGCGGCACGCGCCTTGTCGGCATTGTCGCCCTGGGCGAAAACCGCCACGCGCACGCTCTTGCCGGTGCCATGCGGCATCACGGTTGAGCCGCGCACGTTCTGGTCCGACTTGCGCGCATTAATACCAAGATTAACCGCCACTTCCACGGATTCCGTAAACTTCGCGCTGGTCAACCTCTTCAACAGATCGAGGGCTTCGTTCAAGGCATAGACGCGGGTCGGATCAACCTGCTCGCGAATTGCACGCACTCGCTTGGTCAACTTTGCCATGCTCTAGCCCTCCACCCGAATGCCCATGCTGCGGGCACTGCCGGCAATGATTTCCACTGCGCCATCGATGTCGGCAGCATTCAGATCCGGCCATTTGCTCTGCGCAATTTCCTCCAACTGCGCGCGCGTGACCTGGCCGACCTTGTCCTTGAGCGGATCACTGGCACCCTTGTCGATGCCGGCGGCCTTCTTCAGCAGCACCGACGCCGGCGGCGTCTTCTTGATGAATGAGAAACTGCGATCGCCATAAACCGTGATCACCACCGGCACCGGCAGACCAGGCTCGATATCCTGCGTTTCGGCATTGAATGCCTTGCAGAATTCCATGATATTAACCCCGTGCTGGCCCAACGCCGGACCCACGGGCGGGCTGGGATTGGCCTTGCCGGCCGGGATCTGCAGCTTGATATAGCCGCTGATTTTCTTTGCCATGCTTTAAACTCCTTCAGGTGCGAGCGCCGCGGGCCTGACCCGGGCTCCCTGTTTCACGTACGCCGGCGCACCGACGTGATTGCCTCAACTCTTTTCGACTTGGTCAAATTCCAGGTCCACCGGCGTGGAACGGCCAAAAATGGTGACCGCCACGCGCAGCCGATTCTTGTCGTAATTGACTTCTTCCACGACACCGCTGAAATCGGCAAACGGACCATCGATGACGCGCACTTCCTGGCCTGGCTCGAACATGGTCTTCGGCCGCGGCTTATCCACCGACTCCTCAACCTGATCCAGGATCTTGGCCGCTTCTTCGTCCGTAATGGGAGCAGGCCTGTCCGCCGTGCCACCAATAAAACCGAGCACGCGCGGCACACCCTTGACCAGATGCCAAGTGTCGTCATTCATTTCCATGTGCACGAGCACGTAGCCGGGGAAGAACTTGCGCTCGGTGGTGCGACGCTGGCCGTCCTTGACCTCCACCACTTCCTCGGTCGGCACCAGAATATCGCCAAAATACTCTTCCATGCCTTGGCGCGCGATATGCTCTTTCAGCGCATCACGCACTTTTTTCTCATACTGGGAAAAAGCCTGTACGACATACCAATGCCTGGCCATAACTTCCTGTTCCTGTCTGTCCGACCGAATCAACTAGCGACCAGCGATCATCTGCACACCCCAACCGAGCACGATATCCATCGCCCAGATGAAAACCGCCAGAATCAGCACCACGATGAGCACCATGAGCGTGGTCTGGACGGTTTCGCGCCGGTTGGGCCAGACCACACGACGCAACTCGACTCGGGAGCCCAGCACATACGACCAGGCCGTCTTGCCAATTTCGGTCTGCAGGGCGATCAATACGGCAACCACACCGCCGGCCAACATGCCAACCACGCGCACCAGATCCGACACCGAGGCATACCAGTAATAGCCGAAGATGCTGCCACAGAGCACCGCGACCGCCAGCCACAGCAATGCTGTGTCAAGCCAGGAACTCGTGCGTTTGTCTTGGGTTGCCATTGGCTACACTCGATGATCGAAAGGCATGTTCGCATGGCAGGCCAGGAGGGACTCGAACCCCCAACCTGCGGTTTTGGAGACCGCCGCTCTGCCAATTGAGCTACTGGCCTAGTTGAAAGAGCCGGATCGCTTCTGTTAAGCCGCCTGCGAAAAAGACCGTAGATTATAACACAGTTTTTACGACTGGCAACCGTGACACGATCGGCGAATTCTTGCCGGCGTCTAAATCGTCGCCGGCAAGCAACGCCTAACCCGTAATCTTGGTCACGACGCCGGCGCCCACGGTGCGCCCGCCTTCGCGAATCGCAAACCGCAGCCCTTCTTCCATCGCAATCGGGTGGATCAGCTCGACATTCATGGTGACATTGTCACCCGGCATCACCATCTCGGTGTCCGCCGGCAGCTCGCAGGCGCCGGTCACATCGGTGGTGCGAAAGTAGAATTGCGGCCGGTAGCCCTTGAAAAACGGGGTGTGGCGACCGCCTTCTTCCTTCTTCAGCACGTACACTTCGCATTCAAACTTGGTATGCGGGGTGATGGAGCCGGGCTTGGCCAGCACCTGGCCGCGCTCGATGTCTTCGCGCTTGGTGCCGCGCAACAGGGCGCCGATGTTGTCGCCGGCCTGGCCCTGATCGAGCAGCTTGCGGAACATTTCCACACCGGTGACGATGGTCTTGACAGTGTCCTTGATGCCAACGATTTCGACTTCGTCGCCAACATTGACAATGCCGCGCTCGACCCGGCCGGTGGCAACCGTGCCACGCCCAGAGATGGAGAAGACGTCTTCGACAGGCATGAGGAAGGTGCCGTCAATGGCGCGCTCGGGCTCGGGAATGTAAGCGTCCATGGCTTCAATGAGCTTGATGACGGCCTGCGAACCATGTTCGCCTTCATCGCCTTCCAGCGCCTTCAGGGCACTGCCGATGATGATGGGGGTGTCGTCGCCGGGGAATTCGTATTCGTCCAGCAGTTCGCGCACTTCCATCTCGACCAGCTCAAGCAGCTCTTCGTCGTCAACCATGTCGGCTTTGTTGAGAAACACGACAATGTAGGGAACACCGACCTGGCGGGCGAGCAGAATGTGTTCGCGCGTCTGCGGCATGGGGCCGTCGGCGGCGGAAACCACCAGAATGGCACCGTCCATTTGCGCCGCACCCGTAATCATGTTCTTGACGTAGTCGGCGTGCCCGGGGCAGTCAACATGAGCGTAGTGGCGCTGATCGGATTCGTATTCCACGTGCGCGGTGGCAATGGTGATGCCGCGCGTCTTCTCTTCCGGGGCGTTGTCTATCTGGTCAAATGCGCGCGCGTCTGAACCATACGCCTTCGCCGCAACAACCGTCAGCGCCGCCGTCAGCGTGGTCTTGCCATGGTCTACGTGGCCAATCGTACCAACGTTGACGTGGGACTTGCTACGATCAAACTTTTCCTTGGACA
>Ga0079226_10003928_pt1 | contig 11368 bp, 8 predicted proteins | sample Poulit2014_FD_76345 | JGI IMG/M metagenome (GOLD analysis project Ga0079226, IMG submission 76345) | Agricultural soil microbial communities from Georgia to study Nitrogen management - Poultry litter 2014 | ecosystem: Environmental > Terrestrial > Soil > Agricultural land | place: USA: Georgia...
AACAGCAATAAATTCAACACCTTCTACTCCATGATCTATCATACGGTTGACAGCGTTGTTTCCGCCGCCACCTACACCTATTACTTTTATGGTAGCTAGTTGGTCCATACTAGTATCGAATTCTAACATTGTTTGTCCTCCTAAATCCAAGCGCTCTTCAATCGCCCGTACTTAATTTTATTCGAAAAATGATTTGAAAAAATCAGCTACTTTTGAACCCTTTGGCTCTTCCGATCTTTCTTCTCGTTGTTGTTTTCGTTGATTTTCTTTTCTTTGAATTGGTTGTTGCTCTATTGTTACAGCAGCTTCTAACTCTTTTCCTTGAACTTTAGCATTTTGGTGTGCAAATTGAATCGTACCAATACCTACCGTATATTGTGGTTCACGTACTCCTATATAATCAGGTATCGCAATTCTTGCATTTGCTTGGAAAACAACTTGAGCTAATTCCAATGCTCCAGGCATTTTTAATGTTCCACCTGTTAGTACATAGCCACCACGTAATTCATTATATCCCATTCTTCGTAATTCACGTATAGATAATTCATAAATTTCTTCAAGTCTTGCCTCAATCATATCAGATATTTCTAATTGATTAAATGTTTTTTTATGATTACTTCCAATTATTGAAACATCGACTGTTTCATCTTCATTTGCTGTATCATAATACGCATGTCCATAATTTACCTTTATTTCCTCTGCATCCTCCGTAGAAGTGCGAAGTCCTATTGATAAATCTTTTGTAATATTTTCGCCACCTAGTGGAATAACAGAACTTGCGACGAGGAAATTGTCTTCAAAAACAGAGACAGTCGTACACCCACCACCTACGTCAATCAACGCAACTCCCAAATTACGCTCATCTTTCGAGAGGGCGATAGATCCTGACGCTAACGGTTGTAATACGACATCAACAATTTGAAGTCCAGCTTTTTCCACACATCGTAGTACATTATGTAGGACTGTTTTCGATGTAGTGATAATTGTTCCTTCCATTTCTAAACGTACACCGATCATTCCACGAGGATCGCTTATTTCATCGAATCCATCGACGACGAATTGTTTCGGTATAACATCGATAATTTCTCGTTCTGGTGGAATTGACATTACTTGTGCACCTTCGATAACACGTGTAACGTCCTCATCCCCTATTTCGCGATCTTCACTTTGTACAGCAACAACACCGTGACATGGGTGTAGTTGTACGTGATTTGCGTTGACAGCTACTACGACATTTTCAATGGACATGTCTACCATATGTTCAGCTTGTTCAACCGCATTTTTAATCGACTTCACTGTCTCATCAATATCGACGATAGCACCTTTGCGTAAGCCGTTTGATTTAGCGGTACCTACACCGATTATATTGAGTGAATCCTTTAATACTTCACCGATTATTACTTTAATTTCTGATGTTCCGATGTCTAAACTAACTAATATATCATTATTACTCATTTCTTAGGCACCTCCACGAGCTTCTTTAATTACTTCTTAAAAGTTTCAACATATACACCGACATCCATATGAATAATCCCTTTTTCATCTGGACCTAGTTGTGCAATAATTGAGGGATACGTATTCATCTTGCTAGCAAAATCACGAATAGTCGCATTGACAATAAAACCGTCATTCATATAAAGTACTATTTTATATTTATTTTTTTTAGTTGGTTCCCAATGAACTTCAGAAATTAAATTTAAAATATGAACTGGTAATTCATTTAATTCTTCTGCAAAACGCTGTAAATATTCTTCATCTGTAAAGTTTACGAATAAAGGAGCACTACCTGGTAATGATATATCGGTGTTCGATAAAATGACTCCATTACCAACGATCGGGAGAAATTTATTATTCTCTTTTATATATCCAATAATAGGTTTCTCAGTCACCGTCAAAGTAATGTCTTGTGGAAATTTCCTCTCTGCCTTAACTTCTTCTATGATAGGATGCTTTAAGAGATCTTTCTCCACATCTTTAAGGCTTACTCTCCATATATTCGTATCAATTGTAATATGACTATATTCAATAATTTGTTCTTCAGAAAGTACTGTGTTGCCTTCAACATTAATGTCTTTAATATTACTAAAAGGAGATTGTAAATAAATAATCACTGCAATTAAAAGAAAAAATAACGTCAAATATAAGAGAAGTGTTCTGTTTGCCTTTTTTCTTCTCGTCTCTTTTAATTTTGGGATTCTCTCCTCTATGGAGATTATTTTTTCTTCTTCCATTGTTTCTCCCTCTTGACGAAATAGATTATAATAGTTATATAAATAGAATTATAACATATAATAGGGCGAAACATCTAATGGTTATCATATATTTACTAATTTTTATAGTTTTTTTCGTGTCTACTAATATTAAGAAGGATTCCAACCGAGGCTAGAGTCAAGGTTAATGATGATCCACCATAGCTTAAAAACGGCAATGTAATGCCAGTTATTGGAATTAAACCGATAACGACACTAATATTAATCATAAATTGAATCGTAATCATCGTAATAATTCCGATTGCGACATAACGAGCGAACGAATCTAAACTATTATAAGCAACCGACATTCCTTGACGACACAATAGAAAAAATAAGAAAATGATGATCGTGCTGCCTAAAAAACCTAATTCTTCAGCCACAATAGCAAATATAAAATCAGTCTGTGGTTCAGGTAAATAGAAGTACTTTTGTAAACTGTTTCCAAACCCAACTCCAAGTAACTTGCCGGGCCCTATCGCATATAATGATTGAATTATTTGAAATCCATCTCCTAATGGATCGTCCCATGGATTTAAAAATGAAGTAATCCGACTTATCCGATATGGTGCGGATAAAATTAACAAAACGAAGCCTGCAAGGCCGATAATTAATAAGGATACGAAGTAACGAAATTTTGCTCCCGCAACAAAAATCATTAAGGCACAAGTCGAAACTAGCACAACTCCCGTCCCTAGATCTGGTTGCAACATAATAAGGCCAAAACAGAGGAATACGAGTAAGTGAGGTAAGAGAAATCCTCTCGTAAAAGTAGTCATATGTTTTTTATTTTTTGCTAAATAATGAGCTAAATATAAAATTAATCCTAGTTTAATAAATTCTGCTGGTTGAATACTGAATGCACCTACACCAATCCAACTTTGTGCGCCGCCCCGTGCCATCCCGATTCCAGGAATAAGGACGAGCAGTAATAACAAAATACAAAACATTAATACGACGTGCACGTATCGTCGCAATGTATAAAAAGGTAAAAATGTGACGAGCCCCATAAACATAATCCCGACGGTTGAAAATAAGAGCTGACGCTTGAGAAAATAAAATTGATCTCCATATTTATAATCAGCCCAAATATACGATGAACTATACACCATGAAGATCCCAACTGTCAGCAACGCAAGTACAATAACAACAATCGTTAAGTTCGGCAATTGCCGCTGTCTGAATAGATTCACATATATCCCCTCCATCAAAATGGAGAAAAGTGCATACTAGCCTTGTCCCCTATGCTAATGTATGCACCGTTTGAATAAACATGTCTCCTCTTTCTTCAAATGTCTTATATTGATCCCAGCTTGCACATGCGGGCGACAGTAAAATAGTATCTCCTCCAACTGATAAAGTAAATGCTAGTTTAGTTGCTTCTCGGATATCTTTTACAATGTGAATGTTAGCAATATTCGAATCACGCGCTACCGCCGCTAACTTTTCCTTTGTTTCACCGAAAGTAATTAACGCTTTGACGTGTTTTAAATACGGGATTAGCATAGTAAAATCTTCTTGTCTATCTAAACCGCCAGCAAGTAAAATTGTAGGTGATTCAAATGACTGTAGCGCTTTTTGAGTTGCTAAAATATTCGTGGCTTTTGAGTCATTGTAAAAACTCCTACCGGCTATCTCCGTTACATATTGTAAACGATGATCCACTCCTGAAAAACGCTTTAATACTTCACCAATACTTTCATTAGTTGCACCACTAGTTTTAGCAATACTAATTGCCGCTAACATGTTTTCAATATTATGTTCTCCGACAAGTGCGACATCTTTTAATTTAATAATTTGTTCATCTTTAAAGTAAAGCGCAACTCCATCTGTCCATGCGCCTGCTTCTGTTAAATTTGATTTTGTTGAAAAAGGAATTAACCTCGCTTGCGCACTTTTGATCAAATGGACTACTTTTTCATCATCTTGGTTATAAACTAAGTAGTCTTCTGCTGTTTGATTCATAAATACTTGTGATTTAGCCATTTCATAGGATTCTATCGTATGATGATAATCGAGATGGGCATCGTACAGGTTCAATAAACAGGCGATATGTGGGCGAAATTGTTCAGTTCCTAAAAGTTGAAAAGAAGATAGTTCTAAAAGTAATTGTTCATCTGCTTGTAATTGTTGTGCAACCTCTGTAGCTACAATACCAATATTGCCAGCTAATTTAACAGGAACTTTACTTTGTTTCAATATTTCGTACACAAGCATCGTCGTTGTCGTTTTCCCATTTGATCCGGTAATTCCGATCAGATGATGTTGTTTCGCAAGTTGATAAGCTAATTCTATTTCAGTAATAATGCGAATATCCTGTTGTAAAGCTAATTCGATTAGCGAATGTTCATACGGAATACCAGGATTTTTAACAATTAAATCAATGCCATCTAAAGCTGACAACGGATGTGAACCGACGATTACCTCCGCTCCTTTTTGACGAAGCGCGATGACATCAGCATCAGATTCTTTGGCGTTCATATCGTTCACACGAACTTTAATCCTCGATTGTAATAAAAGTTGTGCAGCAGCAGTTCCGCTTTTTGCGAGTCCTAACACGAGGACATGTGAGTAAGGAAAATTATTTAAACGTTTCAAGATAATGCCACCTCAATATAAATTCCAATTGTTGCAAAAATAATACCGACGATCCAAAATGTCGTCACCACTCGCCACTCAGACCAACCTTTCAACTCGTAATGATGATGTAGTGGACTCATTTTAAATACTCGTTTTCCGGTTAATTTAAATGAAATAACTTGAATAATCACTGATAATGTTTCGATAACAAAAACTCCACCGATAACTGCCAATACTACTTCAATTTTCATTAAAATAGCTACTGCAGCGAGAGCAGCACCAAGCGCTAAAGATCCGGTATCTCCCATAAACACTTTGGCAGGATGCGCATTAAACACTAAAAAGCCTAGCAATGCACCAACGATAGCTAATGAAAATACCATCGACGTATTAAATTGCGGAAAACCATTCGCTGCAATTAAAGCAAATGAGCCGAATGCAACCGCTGCTGTTCCGGCTAGCAATCCATCTAATCCATCGGTTAAATTTACAGCATTAGATGATCCTACCATAATGAAGATAATGAACAATGGATACAGCCAACCAAGCTCCCACTGTATTGTTGTTCCTGGCACTTGTATATATGTTGGAAAATCATTGACATATAAAATAATATAAAAAATAATTGCCACTGTTACCTGACCGAATAACTTTTGTTTCGAAGTTAATCCAAGATTTCGTTTTAATGCGATTTTAATAAAATCATCCAAAAATCCGATTAGGCCGTACCCTACTAAAGCAAATAATAATAACCAAATTTCATAACTTATTTCATTCGGGAAATATTTGTACATCACAATAATACTAGTAAGTACGATACTTAATACAATCATAACGCCACCCATCGTTGGGGTTCCTGATTTTTTATAATGTGATTTCGGCCCTTCTTCGCGAATACTTTGACCGAATTTTAAACGCCTTAGGAAAGGAATTACAATAGGACTTACAAGAACGGTTATTAAAAAACTTATAGCTAGTGTCATGACGACTACATATTGACTCACGTTTCCTTCCCCCCTTATCTTTTAGTTTGTTAAAAAAATTAAGTAATTACTTTATCAATTAACTTTTCAAATGACATTCCACGTGATGCTTTGAATAATATTATCGTATTTTCACTCATATATTGTTGTAAATGATCAATTAAAGACGTTTCATTTTCAAAGTGTTCACTAATAATATGCTGATTACTACGCTTCACTGTATCACTTATATATTTCGCATTATGACCTAATGTGTACACAACATCGATCGGTTTTGTGATAGATTCACCTATTTGTTCGTGGAATTCACGTGCTCGATCACCTAATTCAAACACATCACCTAACACGACTATTTTCCGTTCGTATTGTTTCATTGTTTTAATGACGTCGATTGCAGCGATTACCGATGTTGGAGAAGCATTATACGCATCATTAATAAGTATTGCGCCCGATTTATCCATCATTTTTTCAAACCGCATTTGGCTATATTGAATGGTTTGTAAACCTTCTCTAATCTTTTTTTCAGTAATCCCGAGTTTTTTCGCCAAAACAATCGCGAACGTGGCATTTTTTGCATGGTGAGCACCCGTTAATGGAATATGATACGTTTGACCGTCAACTGTGAAAACCGTCGAATCTAAGTTAATTTCGACATTGGTAATCGTCGATGATGTTTGATTCGTTTCTGAAAATCCACAGGAAATAATCTCCTGTTTTAATTCAAGCGCATGTAACAACGGCTCATCACCATCGATTACGAGTGAGCCAGTTTCTTTTAGTCCATTTACAATTTCTAGTTTTGCTTGTGCAATTCCCGCTTTTGATCCGAGGAATTCAATATGGGATTCCCCTATATTCGTAATAATAGCATAATCCGGTGAAGCTAAACGGGTTAATAAATCTATTTCATTAAAATCGTTCATTCCCATTTCCAACACAAGCGCCTCTGTATCATTCGGCATCGATAAAATTGTTAATGGTAATCCAATATCGTTATTAAAATTTCCCGCTGTTTTATGTGTTTTATAGGTCGTTTCCAACAACGAAGCGATAATATCTTTCGTCGTCGTTTTCCCGTTTGAACCCGTTATTCCGATGACGATTGGGTTAACGTTATCTCGATAATATTTCGCTAACATTTGCAATGCTACTAACGTATCCTCGACATAGTAAAAATAACATTCATCTTTTAGATGAGCTGGAACTGGATATTTTTCCTCCCAAAGTGTTGCGATCGCACCATTTTCAATTGCACCTTCAATAAAATCATGTGCATTAAACCGATCGCCTACTATCGGTATAAATAAACTACCTTCTAACTGCTCGCGACTATCAACCATAATTGCGTCGACTTGGGTACATTTATTTGCACCATCATAATGGGGAAATAACTTTTTTAATAGATCAATTGAAAATAACATGCCTTATCTCCCCTTTTCTTCTATTGCATTTTTTGCTACAAGTCGATCATCAAAATCATAACGTACCCCTTTTATTTCTTGATACGTTTCATGCCCTTTTCCAGCAATTAAGATAACATCACCTGTCTTAGCTAACTGTACGGCACGCTCTATAGCTTGCTTACGATTTTCAATTATTTCAAAATGGTTATCTGTCATATTTTCTGTCATATCTTGTAATATCGACGCCGGTTCCTCTGATCGAGGGTTATCAGACGTAAAGATGGCCCAATCGCTATACGTCAAGGCTGCTTGAGCCATTAATGGACGCTTCGTGCGATCACGATCACCACCACTACCGACTACGACATATATATTACCTTCAGCAAATTGTTTGACGGTTTGTAACACGTTTTCTAATGAATCAGGTGTATGTGCATAATCTACGATAACGGCATAATCTTGCCCAACATCTACGCCTTCAAACCGCCCGTCAGCCCGCGTCATTTCTTCAAGGGCAACTTTCATCGTTTCCAGCGAGATATCTTGAATGTAAGCAGCCGCTATTGCGGCTAACATATTATACACATTAAAGATTCCATTTAATTTACTGTTAATTTCTATATCTCTAGTAGGTGTCGTAACAATAAATGACGTACCTGTTAGTTCATTTCGAATCGACTTAGCCATAATATGTGCATCATGTTTTATTCCATAAGTTACAATCGGCTGCATCGTCTTCTTTTTAATGACCTCACTATGCTTATCATCATTGTTTAAAACAGCCACTTTTGAACGTGTATCGTACGCATTTCCTAAACCAGAGAACAGTAACGTTTTCGCTTCTAAATATTGCTCCATATTTTGATGGTAATCTAAATGGTCTTGCGATAAATTTGTAAATACCGCTATATCAAAATCCGTCCCATAAACGCGCCCTAAATCTAATGCGTGGGAAGACACTTCCATAAAAGCAATATCGACATTCTTTTCTACCATTTCGGAAAAATAAGTTTGTAATTGTAGGGCATCCGGTGTCGTATTGATTAACGGTCTAGTTTCTTCACCGATTTTCAGTTGAATCGTACCGATCAGCCCTGTTCTTTTTTCGTGTTGTTGAAAGATTTTTTCCAATAAATACGTAGTTGTCGTTTTTCCGTTTGTTCCGGTAATTCCAACAAGCGTTAGTGATTTTGTCGGATAGCTAAAAAATTTATTTGCAATTAATGCTAAAGCACGGGTTGTGTTTGGAACGATGATTACCGTTGCGTCTGTAATAGATAAAGGACGTTCACTAACAACGACCGATGCACCATTTTGTACTGCTTTTTCTGCAAATTGATGCCCATCGACCGTAAATCCTTTAATACAGACGAATAAATCGCCATGCTGTATCTCTCGATGGTCCATTTTAATACGATTAACGTTGATATTTTCATCGTTATTTACTATTTGATAAACTGGTAATACTTCTAAAATGTCAACCAAATTCATCGGGCAAATTCCCCTTTATAATTTTAAGTAACTTTATATTTTTTAATGTAATGTATGCTCACATCATAAAGACAATTGAATCGATTGTGCCCAGATTTATGTGTAAATTTAATGCTGAATTAATTCAGAAATCTACTTCGTTTTCTCACGGTCAGAACGACCTTATGAAAATTTAGCAACAGGACGTTTCGTTTTAACTTGCCGACCACAGGACGTGCTATTATCGACGTTTGTCACAGGACGTGACCGTTTTTAGTCGACCCATAGGAGTCTTCGTAGTTTTCCTTAGCTACTTCCGTTTTAATTTCTAAATCTCTCTATTTACTCAATCATCTGGACTTAATCATTAAATGCATCTTTTAAAATAAAAAGCAACATTTTTATTATAGCAGAAATCAGTTCGTTTCTCGATTATTTATTAACAACAAACTATTATATTAAACTCATTTTTTCCCAAAGTAAAGCCTAATCGTACCGTTCTGTTCAATCGCACTTCCCGCCTCAGGTGATTGGTCGATGACGATGTCGCCTTCTCCACTAAATTCGATTTGAAAACTTGATAAATCATGTAATAAATCCTTTTTATGTGACCCAATTAAGTCAGGCACTTTTACTAATGGCTGCTCAGGCCATATATATGATTTCTCCATCCCGTCTTTCCGTAATGGAAGATTTCGATTACGTAAACTGTCACCAATTATTCTTTTTACGATAGGTGCTGAGACAACTCCACCAAATTGAATCGTGTTTTTCGGATTATCAATTGCCACAAAGACGACCAATTCTGGATCATCCGCGGGGGCAAAACCGATGAAGGAGACAATGTGATTGTTCGCCAAATACGTACCGTCAGGACCGACTTTTTGGGCTGTTCCTGTTTTGCCACCGACCCGGTAGCCATCAATATATGCTGGTCTACCTGTACCATTGGCCACGACACTTTCTAACGTATTACGAATAGTCTTTGACGTTTCTTCTGATATGACACGTCGTTTCATCGTTGGTTTAATCGTTTCAACGACTTCATTTGTTTTGGCATCAATCCATTCTTTAGCTAAGTGAGGCTCGTATAAATACCCTCCATTAATAGCTGCGGCTACAGCCATCACCTGTTGAATCGGTGTCACTGAAACACCTTGCCCAAAGGAGGTCGTTGCCAGCTCAACAGGACCGACTTGCTCTGGCCTAAAAAGAATTCCCGTTCCTTCCCCTTCTAAATCAATCCCCGTACGAGTTCCAAACCCAAATTGGTGTATGTAAGAAAAAAGTTTTTTGTCCCCTAATAAATTACCAAAATGGACGAAACCCGGGTTACACGAGTTTTCGACGACCTCTAACATCGTCTGACTGCCGTGTCCTCCCTTTTTCCAACAACGTAATCTTGCACCACCAACCATCGTATAACCTTTATCAAAAAATTGATCTTTTTGTAAATCAACTAACCCTTCTTCTATGGCAGCAGCTAGTGTAATGATTTTAAATGTCGATCCTGGTTCAAATGTACTCCAAATCGGTAAATTACGGTTAAATACGGTATCAGGGACATTTTTATAGTTATTGGGATGGAAGTTCGGCCTCGTTGACATTGCAAGAACGCCACCTGTTTTAGGATCAACTACGAGCGCAATCGCACCGTCTGGATTGTATTTTAGTTGTGCATAATTCAACTCTCTTTCAACGATTGTTTGGATATCTAAGTCAATGGTCGTTTTCAAATGCATCCCATCTTTCGGTGGTTTATAAACATTTTCTAAATGAGGAATTTTACCACCTTTAGCATCTGAAAAATAAGAGAAGCTTCCCGTATCACCTTTTAATTTTCCATCATAAACCGATTCTAAACCTGTCAACCCTTGGTTATCAATGCCTGTAAAACCAAGCACATGAGCTAAATACTCATTATGAGGATAATACCGTTTAGAATCTTTAGCTAAGTACAAACCTTCTATTTGTAAATCTTTTAGCGCTTGTTCTTGTTCACTATTTATTTTTCTTCCTTCTGGATGAATACGGACACTTGATGCGCGTTTATTTACATAATCGAGCGCATCTTCTATATGTATATTTAACACTTCAGAAAGATGTCGAGCGGCCGTCTTTTTATCCTTAATTTGATGTGGAACAAGGATGACAGAAGTAGCCGATACATTCGCGGCTAAATCATTTCCATCCATATCTAAAATTTTTCCGCGATCAGGTTGAAATGAAATATCGCGAAGACATGATTCAACAGCACGCTCAGTTATTTCTTCTCCTACGATAAACTGAACATACCCTAATCGAATAACCATTACGATAACGACGAAGGTAAATAATAAGAAAATCATTCGTATTCGAAATTTTACTGTAGAAGTTGACATTCGTTTCATTCTACATTACTCCTTATATCATTAGTTTGTCTTACTATATGAATATGCAAGATGAATAGAACTAATGTATAAGGAAAACAGTGAACAACAATTATGTGTCCACTGTTCAGGAAAATTATTTTATTCCGGCGTTTCAAACGTAACTTTTACATTCTTCTGTTTTTTAATAGGTTCGCCTTCTTGAATCGACTGTTTCACTGCATAACCTGTACCAGAATCAATCAATTCAATATTTAACAATGAAGTCAACTGAAGCACGTCCCGTTTCGACCAATCCGTTATATCGGGCATTG
>Ga0079226_10003929_pt1 | contig 11366 bp, 9 predicted proteins | sample Poulit2014_FD_76345 | JGI IMG/M metagenome (GOLD analysis project Ga0079226, IMG submission 76345) | Agricultural soil microbial communities from Georgia to study Nitrogen management - Poultry litter 2014 | ecosystem: Environmental > Terrestrial > Soil > Agricultural land | place: USA: Georgia...
GACGCCATGGAGGACGTATGATTACTGTAACGTGTTCCAGCAAACGCCGAGATCGCACCAGCTCAGCGAGGAGGAACGGGTGAGTCAACCGGACGCCGAGTTCGACGTCGTCGTCGCCGGAAGCGGTGCAGCGGGCATGACCGCCGCACTCGCGTGCGCACGTCAGGGTCTCGCACCCCTGGTGGTGGAAAAGGCAGAACACTTCGGGGGATCAACGGCTCGCTCCGGCGGAGGCGTGTGGATTCCCAACAACGAGGCATTACGCTCAGCGGGCATCATCGACACCGAACAACGGGCACGCAACTACCTCGCCTCCATTGTCGGCGACGACGTACCCGAACAACGCCGCGACGCCTACCTCGGAACCGGACCCGAGGTCGTTTCGTTCCTGCACGAGAACACCCCACTGCGGCTACGCTGGGTTCGCGAGTACTCCGATTACCATCCCGAGGCCGCGGGTGGTCGCGCTCGGGGCCGCTCGATCGAACCGCTCCCGCTGGACGGCAGAACACTCGGTCCCGAGCTGACGAACCTGGAACCGCCGTACAGTGATCCGCCACTGGGCGTTCCGATGAACCAGGTCGACTACCGCTGGATCAGCCTGCTGGCCCGCCACCCGAAGGGTACTTGGCAGCTGGCGAAACTCGGGACGCGCTGGTTGGCGGGGCTCGCGCAGGGCAAACGCGTCCAGCTGTCCATGGGCCAGGCACTCGCGGGTGGCCTGCGTGCGGGACTGCGCCGCGCGGGTGTGCCCGTGTGGCTGCGCACCCCCATCGTCGACCTCGTCACCGAGAACGGCCGGGTAACCGGTGTCACCGTCGAGCGGGACGGAAAACAGCAGACGATCCGCGCCAGGCGCGGTGTGATCCTGGGAACCGGCGGATTCGAACACAATGCCGCGATGCGCGACAAGTACCAGCGGCAACCGATCGGCACCGAGTGGACCGTCGGCGCCAAGGCCAACACCGGCGACGGCATCAACGCCGGTATGCGGGCGGGCGGCACCGTCGATCTCATGGACGACTCCTGGTGGGGACCGACGATCCCACTCACCGGAGGGCCGTGGTTCGCGCTCGCCGAGCGTTCCCGACCGGGCTGCATCATGGTCAACGACCGTGGGAAACGGTTCGTCAACGAGTCCACGCCCTACGTCGAAGCGGTCCATGCGATGTACGGCGGAGAACACGGTCAGGGCGAGGGGTCCGGCGAGAACATCCCCACCTGGTTGGTCTTCGACCAGCGCTACCGCAATCGCTACATGTTCACCGGCCTCGGGCCGCGGCAGAAGTTCCCCGGCCGCTGGTTCAAAGCGGGAATCGCCGCGAAAGCCGACACGCTGCCGGAACTGGCCGAGCAGATCGGAGTCCCGGCCGAATCACTGCGGGACACGGTCGAACGGTTCAACCGGATGGCCGCTGCCGGAGTGGACACGGACTTCCACCGGGGGGAGAGCGCCTACGACCACTACTACGGCGACCCGCTCAACCGGCCGAATCCGAGCCTCGGACCACTTGACCTCGGCCCCTACTACGCGGTCAAGATCGTACCCGGGGACCTCGGGACGAAGGGAGGTCTGGTCACCGACTCCGACGGGCGGGTTCTGCGCGCCGACGGGTCGGTCATCGACGGACTGTACGCGGCGGGGAACACCAGCGCCGCCGTCATGGGCCACACCTATGCGGGCCCCGGCGCGACCATCGGCCCGGCGATGGTGTTCGGATACCGCGCCGCGCACCACATTGCAGACAACACCGACACCGTGTCCGCCCCACAGGGCCACAACACCACCGTGACCGCAGCACACACACCTGGAGGTGCCTCGTGACACAGACAGCATCCGCCCGCACGATCGACGCCGGCCCTCCCCCGGCACGTTTCGCCCGTGGCTGGCACTGCCTCGGATTGGCGAGGGACTACAAGGACGGCAAGCCGCACGCGATCGAAGCATTCGGTACCAAACTCGTGGTGTTCCAGAGCCAGAACGACGGCGAACTGAACATCCTCGACGCGTACTGCAGACACATGGGTGGCGACCTGACAGAGGGGTCGATCAAGGGCGACGAGGTCGCCTGCCCCTTCCACGACTGGCGCTGGGGCGGCGACGGCAAGTGCAAGTCCATTCCGTACGCCAAGCGCGTACCGCTGCGCGCCCGGACCCAGTCCTGGCGCACGCTGGAACGGAACGGCCAGCTGTTCGTCTGGCACGACCCGGAGGGCAACCCGCCCGCGGACGGCGTCGACATCCCCTACATCGACGCCGCCTACAGCGACGAGTGGAGCAACTGGACCTGGAACTCGGTGTTGGTGGAGAATGCCAACTGTCGCGAGATCGTGGACAACGTCGCCGACATGGCGCACTTCTTCTACATCCACTATGCCTTCCCCACGTACTTCAAGAACGTGTTCGAGGGGCACGTTGCGACGCAGTATCTGAACACCAAGGGACGTCCGGACATGGGAATGGCCCCCAGCGACAATCCGGAGGACAATCTGCTGCGTTCGGAGGCGTCGTATTACGGCCCGTCATACATGATCAACCATCTCCACAACAACTTCAAAGGCATGGACATGGAGACCGTGTTGATCAATTGCCACTACCCCGTCACCCCCACGTCCTTCGTGTTGCAGTGGGGGCTGACCGTGAAGAAGCTGCCCGGTGTGGACGAACAGCAGGCGGACAAGATCGCGGGCAAGTTCGCCGAGAGCTTCGGCGAGGGATTCATGCAGGACGTGTGGATCTGGCGCAACAAGAGCAAGATCGACAATCCGCTGTTGTCCGAGGAGGACGGTGCGTTCTACCAGCTGCGACGTTGGTACGAACAGTTCTACGTGGATGCCGCGGACGTGAGCGAGGACATGACCCAGCGCTTCGAATTCGAGGTCGACACCACCAAGGCCAACGAGGAGTGGCAGCGGGAAGTGGAGGCGAACCTCGAAGCGCAACGTGCCCAGCAGGAAGCGGGAGCGAACGCGTGAGCATCGCAGTAGGCACCAGCGGGCGAGGAACGCAGCACGGAGGAGTCGAGCAATGACGCAGCAACCGGATTCAACTCTCGGACAGCCGGGAGCTCGGCCGGATTCACTGGCTGACCGTCACGAGTTCCTCACCTCGGGTCTCACGCCGCACGACTGCGAGTCGTGCGGAACCCGGGTGCTGGTGAAGAAGAACAGTCCGAAACACACCAGTATCCAGTGGACGACGGACGCCGGCGAGAGCTGCCCCGTGTTCGCCGAGCAGCTCACGTCCGGCGGTTCCGCGGCGTTTTTGGATACGTGCCCGAAGCTGGCCGACAGCATCCAGCGGGCGGTGCGAAACGGCGAGGTCGAGGTCAGCAGTGAGTGAGTTGACATCGCACGTGCTGCGCGTTGCCGAGGTCCGTGCCGAGACGGGCGACGCCTGCTCGGTGGTGTTCGACCCGACCCCCGAGCAGGCACAGCAGCTCGACTACCGGCCGGGACAGTTCCTCACGGTCCGGGTACCCAGTGACTGGTGCGGCTCGGTCGCACGTTGCTACTCGCTGTCGAGTTCGCCCTACACCGACAGCCGCCCACAGGTCACCGTCAAACGGACCCAGGACGGTTACGCGTCGCACTGGATCTGTGACAACCTCACCGCGGGCAGCGAAATGGAGATTCTGCCGCCCTCGGGTGTCTTCACGCCACAGTCGCTGGATCACGACCTGCTGCTGCTCGCGGGCGGCAGTGGGATCACCCCGGTGATGTCGATCGTGAAATCCGCCCTGGCAGACGGCACGGGCAAGATCACGCTGCTGTACGCGAACCGGGACGAGGACTCGGTCATCTTCGCTGCCGCGCTGCGTGAGCTGGCGGCGGAATATCCTGATCGGCTGACCGTGATCCACTGGTTGGAGACGGTACAGGGACGGCCCAGCCAGGAACAGTTACAACTGATGGTGGCGCCGTTCTCCGACCGGGAGACGTTCGTGTGCGGGCCGAAACCGTTCATGAAGGCCTGCTCGTCGGCGTTGACGGCCCTGGACGTGCCGCGCGGCCGGATTCACCGGGAGAAGTTCGTCTCGCTGGGCGGGAACCCGTTCGAACAGTCGACGCCGGCGGACGGCGACAGTTTGGAGCCCGCCGCCGACGTCGAGGAACCCGCCGACTCTGCCGACAGCACCTCCCCCGCTGCGGAGTCCCCCGCGCAGCTGTCGGTGGATCTCGACGGCACGCAGCACAGTTTTTCCTGGCCACGGCAACAGAAACTGTTGGATTTCATGCTCGAGCAGGGTTTGGACGCGCCGTTCTCGTGCCGTGCGGGCCAGTGCAGCGCGTGTGCCTGCAGGCTGGTCTCCGGCGAGGTGAAGATGCTCAACAACGAGATCCTGGAGGCCGAGGACCTCGACGAGGGCATCGTGTTGGCCTGCCAGTCGCTACCCATCACCGACGAGGTGTCGATTTCTTACGAATAGAGGGGAACCGTCATGCCCATTGATCCGTCCGTCGCGATCGGCGCGGAACTCGACGAGGTCGGCTTCGACTGGCACTCGTCGGATGTGTTGCTGTACCACCTCGCGCTCGGCGCGGGCGCCGAGCCGACCGACGAGCGCGAACTGCGCTACACCTATGAGCGGAACCTGCAGGTGCTTCCCACGTTCGCCACGGTGGCCGCGAACCTGCGGGTGTTCGACCCGCCGGCAGTGTCGTTCCCCGGCGTGGAGACCGACCTCGCCAAGGTGGTGCACGGCAAGCAGTCGGTGACGGTGCACCGTCCGATTCCCGTGGACGGTAAGGCGACGGCCCGCAGCCGCATCGCCGATGTGCTCGACAAGGGCAAAGCCGCGGTCATTGTGCAGGAAACCGAGGCCGTCGACGAGGCGGGGACGCCACTGTGGACGACCCGGAACACGATCTTCGCCCAGGGTGAGGGCGGCTTCGGCGGGCACCGCGGAGACTCCGACCGGGTGCAGCTACCCGACCGGGAGCCGGACGCGGTCATCGACACACCGACCCTGCCGCAGCAGGCGCTGTTGTACCGGCTGTGCGGCGACCGTAACCCGTTGCACGTCGACCCGGAGTTCGCCGAGTCCGCCGGGTTCGACCAGCCGATCCTGCACGGACTGTGCACCTACGGTGTCGTCGCCAAGGGCGTCACCGACCGCATGCTGGACGCCGACGTCACCCGGGTGCGCTCGTGGTCCGCGCAGTTCGCCGGCATCGTCCTGCCCGGCGAGACACTGCGGACTCGCGCCTGGCGTGACGGTGACCGGATCCTGGTCACCACCACCTGCCTCGACCGTGACGAGGCTCCCGTGCTGTCCAACGCAGTACTGGAAACCGGCTGAGCGCTCCTACCGGTCCTGAACCACATATCGCTACCGAACTCATGTGACGTCGCCGAGCCCCTCGGTGGTGCTGCCGCGGCACGGGAGCGTTCACCGGGCGGACCACGGGCGTGCAGGTTAGGCTGACGCCACCCAACGCCGTGGGAGTGTGATCGTCGTGGATTCCCGATCGAGCACCGTCGATGATGTGCTGCGGCGGAGCGCCGCCCGCACACCGAACCGTGTCGCGCTGCGGTTCGATGATCGCGCATGGACCTATGCCGAGATGGAAGCGGCAGTGTCTCGCGCCGCCGCCGCGCTGGCCGAGCTCGGGGTGAGCCAGGGAGACCGCGTCGCCGCGTACGGACGGAACTCCGACGCGTACGTCATCGGCTTCCTCGCCTGTGCCCGCGCGGGAGTGATCCATGTACCGTTGAACTATAATCTCGCCGGCGACGAACTTGCCTATCTCGTCGAGCAGTCCGGAAGTTCCGCCGTGCTGACCGACCCGGATCTCGCGGGCGGCCTGCCGGAACACGTGTCGCTGCGCCGGTTGCCCCTGCGGGACGCGCCCGGTTCGTTGCTGGAGCAGGCAAGCGCCGGGCCGGTGCCGGAGCTCGGTGTGGACGTTGCGGACACGGACCTGGTCCAACTGTTGTACACCTCGGGCACGACGTCGCAGCCCAAGGGTGCGAAGATGACACATCGCGCGCTGATCCACGAATACGTCTCGTGCGTTACGGCGCTGGACCTGGATGAGCACGACGAACCGTTGCACGTGATGCCCTTGTATCATTCGGCGCAGCTGCATGCATTTCTGATGCCGGCGCTGATGATGGGCGCCACCAACCATGTGGTGGAGGTGCCCGATCCCGGCGATATTCTCGAGCGGATCGAACGATTCGGGCACACTGCGTTCTTCGCCGCCCCCACATTGTGGGTGGCGCTCTCGAATCACCCCGATCTGACTCGACGCGACCTTGGTTCGCTGCGCAAAGCGTACTACGGCGCGTCAATCATGCCAATTCCGGTATTGCAGAAACTGCGGGAGACGCTGCCACAACTCGCGTTCTACAATGCGTTCGGCCAGTCCGAGATCGCCCCGCTGGCGACCGTGCTCCGGCCGGAGCACCACGTGGAGGGCCGGCTCGAATCTGCCGGGCGGCCTGTGTTGTTTGTGGAGCTGCGGGTCGTGGACGAGACGGGTGCTGACGTTCCGACCGGTGAGCAGGGCGAGGTGGTCTATCGATCGCCGCAACTGGCCACCGGGTACTGGGACAAACCGGAGGAAACGGCGGAGGCGTTCCGAGACGGATGGTTTCACTCAGGGGATCTGGTGCGCCAGGACGAGGACGGGTTCATCTATGTCGTCGACCGCATCAAGGATGTCATCAACACCGGCGGTGTCCTGGTCGCCTCACGCGACGTGGAAGACGTGCTCTATACGCACTCCGGTGTCGCCGAGGTCGCAGTGATCGGCGTTTCCGATCCGAAATGGATTGAAGCAATCGTCGCGATCGTTGTGATACAGGAGGACGTGGCCGCCGATGAAGTGACCGAGAAGTCCCTGATCGAGCACGCACGGGAACGTCTCGCCCCATTCAAAGTGCCCAAACAGGTCCATCTCGTCGAGGACCTGCCTCGCAACGCATCCGGAAAACTGTTGAAACGGGTATTGCGCGACCACTTCACCGTACCGGCCGAGTAGTGACTGTTCCCCAATTAGGGGAAACCACTCGGCCGGTTACGTGACATGCACTTGTCATGGATCAGCTGCGAAGGGGACCTTACCCCGCGGGACTGAACCGTTGCTTGTCGCTGTTGCGTGGCGCGAGTGCGCGTTCCACCAAATAGCCGAACAACAAGCCGACGATGCCCCACAGTAGCAGTGTGGCGCCCAGCGACTCGACCCGGAAGTTCCACAATGTGTCCGCGGGGAACGCTGCAGGAACTTCATCGATGGTCGGGAACAGCACGCCCGCAACAATCATCGGCAGCAGGTAAATCACAACACCGAGCGCGGTCCGCTGCCTACTGGTCCAGCGGTGCCGTAGCGGGTACGACGTGAACAGTGCGATCGCGGCGAACAGCAATGACACGGCCAGGAACGCGAAATACAGTCCCGTACGCTCACCGATGGTGGACTCGGCACCGACTGCGGGCGGGTTCGCCGGATATTTCAGGAACGGCACCACCACCCCGACGACATAACAGCCTGCAGCCACCAGGACGGACAACCTGCCGGGCCGGGCGGTGCCAAGGCGACCGTAGAGCACTGCGAACAACAGTGCGAACAGTCCACCCCCCGCGATCGCGTACCCCGCGATGCCGGTGAACAATCCGATACTGCTCTGTACACCCCTACTCACCGGTTCGTCGCCGTCCGCGCCTTCCAGCGCCTCCTCGACCGAAATCGCCGCATCCACCGACGATTCGGCGACGAAGTAGGCGAACAGGAAAGCGACCACGGACGCGGCCAACCCGGCCAGCATGCCGCGCGCCACCAACATCCTCATCATCGGATTTCGACTCCTCACTGATGTCCAAATACGCGCGGCGCTGCTCCGAAACACACTCCGCCCGGATTCGGGAGAGCAAGGGGACGCGCCGCTGCGCACCAAAAAAGCGGTGTTGTCGACGCCCTGTAAACACAACGTCGACAACACCGAGACCGGAAAACTACAACTGCTCAGTGGCAGGGGAAAGCGAGCAGATGCCTGCCGTCGTGTACGAACTCGTGCACCATTTCACCGGAGAACATCGCGGTTGCACCCTGTTCCGCACTGATGAAGTAGAGCACCAACACTGCGAGGACTCCGATGAATGTTCCCCACGTGGCGATTTCACGGACCGGGATACGAATCGATTCCGGGAAAGCGGGAACCGCAGGGGTTACCGAGCCCTCGGTCATAACGAACCTCCTCAAGGCTGTACGCGGCCTGAACTGGACGGTTGCGATGACGGTAGGTCTGACTTCCATGGTTGGTTACAGTGGCGCGACCGTGCGGATTTTCACCGGCTTCCAACCGACATCGCCAATCGGGCAAAACGATACGGCCCCGAGATCTGATCGGTCAACGTGACGAAGATCGCGGACTCGCCAACCGCACGAATAACCGACAGAAGGTCGAATTTCGGGCTCGCCGTGCGCGAAGCGCCGTAGTACCCACGATCGGGCGTGACGGTTTCGCTCTGCTGGAAGCCGTGCGCGGGCCGGATACGCCGGTCTGGCTGCGTGAGCTCCCATCTGTACAAATATTGCGGACAGCCTGGGTTCAGCAGTACTACCGAACACGAACAGAAAACGGAACGGAGGCCACCAGGCGGGCGAGTAAAGATCTCCCGCCAGGCAGAGTTCGGCTAGCCTCGCCCTATAATCTCGACGCCCGCTACGGCGTCAACCGTGAATCGGGCTGAACTGGCTATAAGGTCCACCTCACCGAGACCTGCGACGATCCGGATGCCTCCACAACGCCGCATGTCATCACAGATGTAGTCGCACAGACGCCACGGTCGCCGTTCAGGAGGTCACCGCGCCTGTGTATGAACGCTTGAAACTACGGGATCTGCTGCCCAGCGAACACGCCGTCGACAGTGGCTACACCTCAGCAGAGCACATCCTCACCGCCCGCAGCGAATACGGCCTAGAACTGCTCGGCCCGTTGCATGGAAACACAACGTGGCAAACCCACAACCCGGACACATTCGATCTCAGGCACTTCACTATCGATTGGGACAACCAACACGTCCCTGCGCCAACGGAGCCATCAGCAGCAGCTGGTGTGAGGAGAAGGACTGGCAAACCCGTTCTCGAGCTCAACTTCCGCAAGACGGACTGCACACCCTGCCCGCTGCACCTCGTCAACGGCCAGCGCACGTAAACTCGGCCTGCGACCGCGCGCACGGCACGAAACACTGAAGCACGTCGGCGCAGAACAAACTACGAAGGCCTGGAAACGACACTATAACATCCGCGCCGGGGTCGAGGGCACTATTCACCAGGCCGTAGCCGCTGCCAGGATACGACACTCACGTTACCGCGATCTACCCAACACACCTCGCGCCCCGCCTGCGTTGTGGACCAGGATGTCGACCTCGCCGAGCTGCTCACTCGCGGTGGTGGCAAGCACTTCCACGCCGGCACGGGTCCGCACGTCTGCCGCGACGAAACCGGCGTTCCGTTGGGATAGCGCTCGTCGAGGACCTCGCCGTGGTCATTACCTCGGCCCCGGCGTCCAGCAGCTGACCCACGATCACCGCCTCGATGCCGCGGGTACCACCCGTGACCAATGCCCGTTTTCCCACGAGTTCCCGGTCCGTCTCCGATCGGAGTCTTGTCATTATTCCTTTCGACTTTGCTGTCGTCACCGGATACCTGACTCCTCGACGACATAGTTCGCGAAAATTCCGAATTTTCCCGGACTCCACGTCGCCGTTCGATTTAACGGTACGTCCGGAAAACAGTGGAAGACAAAGACGAGAGTTCAGCAGGCGCTCAAGGAAACTCCTATGCGGCGTCACCTGCTACGAGTACGAAGCTGCCGCGCGGACTTCCGGAAGTGGACAACAAGCGGGTTTTCGTCGTCGGTACGGGTAGCACCGGCGCAGCAGTTCGGCTGGATCTCCTTCGCCGTCCCTGCCGACAACCCCACCTCCAGCTCGCTGACCAGGCAACTTCTGGGATGACACCCGGAACACCTGGCCTGCTCGCCGACCTCGACGGAGATCACTACTTCACGTCGTGAGTTCGCTTGGATTCGATTCGGCCGCGCAAGTCGACGCTCCCCGCGAGGATCTGCTGCGCCGCCAACCAGCTTGCGTCCGTAATGTCCAGTGCGTGGCGCAGGTAGGCCCAGGTGATCCGTTGGATCAGCCCGACTCGCTGCGGGTTTTCGTCCGTGGTTTCCGCAACCTCGTAACCGGCGATGCCGCCGAGCGAGTGTTCCGCTCCGAACAGCGTGAGCAGGCTCTCGGCGCCCGGGCTGAGGGCGTACGGCTCGGTCATCCAGTCCGGTCCCCGCACGGTGATCCGGTGTTTGCGCGGAGTGTCATCCGCATCCCCCACCACGACGAGGCTCGGTGTGCCCATGTGGGCGAAGTTGGGATTCATGTACGGAAGGTGCTCAGCCGCGGACGGCGTCAGGTTGGCACCGCCCTCCCCTGCGGTAGCGAACAAGACCCCTGCTTTGATGCGCGGATCGGACAGGTCCTCTTCCTTACCGGTTTCGGGGTCGAGAACTCGCAAGCCCAGCAGGTTGCCAGCCGTCTGGCCACCGAAGGAGTGCCCGGACGCGGCGATGCGACTGCGGTCGACGCGTCCGCCGAGGCCGGGAACGGCTGCTTCCACCAGATCGAGCTGATCCAGAATGCGCGTCAGGTCGCCGACTCGGATGCGCCAGATACGCGGTGTGCGGGGGTCATCGTGCGCCAGGCCCACAGTCCGCGAGTCGAGATGAGTGGGTTGAATCACCATAAAGCCGTGCGCGGCCCAAAAGTCAGCCAACGGTCCGTAGCCGTGCAACGATGAGCCGGAACCGTGTGAGAACAGAACGATCGGCAGGTCATGCCCGGTCACGGGCGCGGACACCCGCACGGGCAGGTCTGTGCCACGGTCCGACGCTGGCAGCACGACAGGCTGCACCGAAACGATGGGTGCGGATTCCCCGAGGTTCATGGCCGCGTCGAGAGGCGCGACGGCTGATCCGGTTATCAACGATCCTCCTGGGCCTGTATCGCAGTTGGTGCATCGCGCCACATCGACTACATTGAAGTGGAACGATGTCCCGGTTCAATATACGGGACAATGTACCGGTTAACAACACGGACAGCGAAAGGAGCGGCACGGTGACCGACAGCTCTCCGGGTACCGGGCAACCAACCCGGCCCAAACGGTCGGACGCACGACGTAACGAGCAGGCGCTACTCGACGCTGCGGCCACCGTATTCGTCACCTCGGGTGTGGAAGCACCGATCCGCGATATCGCGGCCGAGGCCGGGATCGGAACGGCCACGATCTACCGCCACTTCCCCACCCGAGCGGACCTCATCGTCGCCGTCTACCAACACCAGGTCGAGGCCCTCGCC
>Ga0079226_10003931_pt1 | contig 11363 bp, 11 predicted proteins | sample Poulit2014_FD_76345 | JGI IMG/M metagenome (GOLD analysis project Ga0079226, IMG submission 76345) | Agricultural soil microbial communities from Georgia to study Nitrogen management - Poultry litter 2014 | ecosystem: Environmental > Terrestrial > Soil > Agricultural land | place: USA: Georgia...
CGTCTAATCGCAAAAGTTACCGCTGTCTCCTTATTACAATACATAAATGAACAAAACGATCGACCCATTAATAACATTAAACATGCCTTAGCAGCTTAATGTAACCGGTAAACGCGTTATAAGTAAGTTAAATAAAACAGTCGACCTATAAAAGAATCTTGCTAAATATCCAAGTATTCTGAAGACAACCAAGTAGAACAATCGGCTACAGCCTTTTAAAAGGACGAGATATATTTATATCCTGACGAGATGCGGTTCAATGCGTTCCATGGCCAATATACAAGGTTAGCAGACTGCGTTTTAAGGCAGAAAAGGCAGCTAACCGCCTGCTCGGCAGATAATATCACAAAGCTTTTGTTTCTTGTATAAAAAACAAGTTGCCAGGTGTGGCTGTGGGTTAGGGAGTTTGTATTTGTATAGGCGCGATTAATCGCGCCTATACAAATACAAACACTCATACAACCTCCACGCTGCCTGAAAACCGTGCCCAAACAAACGGTCAACCATGTATGCGTTTATACAAGTTGCGGCAACACACATTGAGCGTACTGTGCAGGAGGTGGTTCATCGCGCCTTTTTATAAGAAAAAGGGAAATACAGGTTCCTGAGATGCGAAGAAGACATCATCCCCACAGAAAGTCCATCCGGCTAAAGGGCTGGGATTATAGCAATCCGGGGCTTTATTTTGTCACAGCTAACACCAAAAACCGGGTAAACCATTTTGGGAGCATCCGGAACGGCATTATGGGGCTGTCTATACATGGATGTTTGGTACATTATTATTGGAATCAAATTCCGGATCAATTTGAAGGAGTGGAACTGGATGAATTTATAGCGATGCCCGATCATATTCACGGAATTGTGGCCATAACCGGTGGGGACATTATTCCTGGTGTCCAAAATGATGAACAGCATGATAACCCGGATGCGATGAATCGCCTCCCCACAGATTCCACCGGCACAATCGATTCAAAAACAAAACCAAACAATGTAGGGTCACCAATTTATCGCAACCCTAACAATTCTAATAAACCAAAGCAAGAAGGCGGTGTCACCGGAAAGCACAATCCGATGGTGTATAAAAATCATCTGGGTAGGATAATGCGGTGGTTCAAGGGGCGATGTACCTATGAGATCAGGGACAGAGATTATGTCGATTTCGCCTGGCAATCGCGGTTTTATGATCACATTATTCGGAATGAAAAAGAATTAGGCAGAATTCGGAAATATATTTATAATAATCCATTGAACTGGCAAATGGAACAGGATAAGGCCGACCGGGTGCATGAACAGGCTGTAGAATATATGGTTCAGGGTTAGATTAGAGGTAAGATGTTGTATGACCGCTGTATGGTCGCGAAACCCACAGTGGCATGGTGCATAGCCGAAGATGTTTGTATAGACTTGCGAACAGGCAGGCTGTATGGCCACAACTCAACAGCCCATACAGCCAGCTCCAGGAAGGCAATAAACCATAAATGAAGCTTAAACCTAACCAATGAGCAAATACTCAGAATATGAACAGGTCGAAGAGCCGGCGATTGACCTCTTTACCGAGCTGGGCTGGGAGACGATCAATGCTTATGAAGAAAAGTTGGCCACCGATGGAGATGAAGGCACCCTGGGCCGGGAAACACGAGATGAGGTGGTGCTGAAGCCGCGGCTACGGCGTAAACTTAAAGCGTTTAATCCCGATATCCCCGCCGATCAGATTGAGGAGTCCGTTCGCCGGCTGTCACGCGACCGATCCTCCATGCACGCCGTGCGGGCCAACAAGCAGATCTACGAGCTGATGCGCGACGGTGTGAATGTTGAATATCGTGATACAAACGGGTCCATGGTTCGCAAAACGCTGGATGTGATCGACTGGGACGAGCCCGATAACAACGACTATCTGCTGGTTTCTCAACTGTGGGTGCACGGGGACTACGGCAATAAACGTCCCGATCTGGTGGCCTTTGTCAACGGTTTGCCGGTCATCGTGTTTGAACTGAAGAAAACGGGCCGAAGCGTCAAAAACGCCTATCGGTACAACATCAGCGATTATAAAGATACCATCCCGCAGCTGTTTTGGTATAATCAGGCTATCATTCTGTCCAACGGTGCCGATACCAAGGTGGGGACGGTCACTTCTCCCTGGCCCTTCTACAGCGAGTGGAAGAAGATAAGTGATGAAGAGGAGCCCGGGCTGGTGAGCCTGCAAACCGCCATCCGGGGCATTTGCGAGAAGCATCGCCTGTTGGATTTGATGGAACATTTTATCCTGTTTGATGATGCTAAATCCAATCCTAAAAAGCTGCTGGCGCGGAATCATCAGTATCTTGGCGTTAACAATGCCATAGAGGCCGTCCGCTCTATTAAGGAGAACAAAGGCAAGCTGGGCGTATTCTGGCACACGCAGGGCAGCGGCAAAAGCTTTTCGATGGTCTTTCTGACCCGTAAAATTATACGCGAGCTGCCCGGCGACTGGAAGTTTGTGATCGTCACCGACCGGCTGGACCTGGATGATCAGATTTATACCAACTTTGCCTCGGTGGGGGCGGTAACCGAACCCGAAGAGGAGATCCGGGCCGACAGCAAGGAGCAGCTCAAGCAGCTGCTTCGCGAAAATCACCGCTATGTGTTTACACTCATTCATAAGTTCCACAGCCGCGATAACGAAGATTTTCCCGTCCTGAGTACCGATGATGATATCATTGTCATCACCGACGAAGTCTCACCGCATCCAGTACGATAAGCTGGCCATGAACATGCGCAAGGCCCTGCCCAATGCGTCTTTTCTGGGCTTTACCGGCACGCCACTCATCAAAGGACAGGATGAAAAGACGCGTGAGGTGGTTGGCGATTACGTGAGCACCTACGACTTTAAACAGTCTATAGAAGATGGGGCTACCGTCCCGCTCTACTACGAGAACCGCATTCCCGAACTACAGCTCAAAAATGATCAGATCAACGAAGAACTGGAAGAGCTGCTGGATAAGGCGATGCTCAACGATGAGCAGGAGGAGAAACTGGAGCGAGAGTATCGTCAGGAGTATCATCTCATCACACGCCGGGAGCGGCTGGAAGCCATTGCCAAAGATTTGGTGCATCACTTTCTGGATCGCGGCTACATGGGGAAAGGCATGATGATCTGTATTGACCGTTTTACGGCGGTGCGTATGTACGATCTGGTGCAGGAAGAATGGGAGAAAGAGACCCGGCGCGTAAAGCTGGCGCTGGAGAGCGCCTCTGGGCCTGAAAAAGATCGCCTGCTCGAGCGGCTGCACTATATGGATGAGACTGATATGGCCGTGGTGATCTCAAAGTCTCAAAATGAGATTCAGGACTTTGACGAGGAAGGACTGGATATTCGCCCGCATCGCAAGCGCCTGGAAAAGGGCGGGCTGGATGAAAAATTTAAAGATCCGGACGATCCGCTGCGGCTGGTCTTTGTCTGCGCTATGTGGATTACCGGCTTTGATGCGCCGAGCCTCTCCACGCTTTATCTCGACAAACCGATGAAGAACCACACCCTCATGCAGACCATCGCGCGGGCCAATCGCGTGTACGGGGACAAAAATAACGGTTTAATTGTGGATTATGTGGGCGTTTTCCGTAACCTCCAGAAAGCGCTGGCAACTTATGCAACGGGCCACGAGCCTGACGATCCCGAGGCGGCCAATCCGGTAAAAGACAAGTCAAAGCTGGTCGATCAGCTGCAGGAGGCTATCGCTGAGGCAAAGGCGTTTTGTGATCAGCAGGGCGTGGATCTGGACAAAATAATTGAAGCCGAAGGCTTTGAGGTATCCAAATATCAGGAAGCATTTGCCAAAGCTATTGTCAATTACAGCGAGCTGGGTGATAAGGTTGATGATGCGGTGGAAGAAGTCGTCATCAATGATCAAAAGAAGAAAGAGTTTATCACCCATGTCAATGTGGTTGATCGGTTGTATAAGGCAATCTTGCCCGATCCTAAGGCGGAAGAGTTTTTGCCTGTTCGGTCTGCCCTGAAAGCCATCAAAGATCGCATTAAAATTCTCGGCCCCGATCAAAATGATGATGTTTCGTACCTTGAAGATCAGATTGATGAAAAGTTAGATGATGCCATTGGCACCGAGCCTTACAGGGTAGATGGGGTCAGCGAACGCGTGGATATCAGCCAGGTGGATTTTGAGAAGCTCAAAGAACGGTTTGCCAGGAAAAAACATAAGCGTGTGGCGATCGAAAAGATGAAAACCAAGATCGAGCATCAGATTCGAGAGATGGTGGAGGAAAACCGCACGCGGATGGATTTTAAGGAGCGTTTTGAAGAGATGATTGAGAAATACAACAACTATAGCGTCAATGTGGAGATCCAGTTTGAGGAGTTCCTTCAGCTGGAACAGGATCTAAACGAGGAGCGTAAACGCAGTGCCCGCGAAAATATGACCGAAGAGGAGCTGGCGATGTTTGATATTATTACCCAGCGGGATAAAATTGACCTTACGAAAAGCGAACGGAATAAAATTAAGCATGGGATTACCGAGCTCATCGAAAAATTACGGCAGGAGAAGCTGGTCATGGACTGGGAAAAACAGCAGCGGCGCATCGCGGACGTAAAGGTCACGATTGAAAAGGAGCTGGACGATGTACTGCCCGACCAGTACGGCCGTAAGCTCTTTACCCAAACCTGCCATGAGGTGTTTGATCATATATGGCAGCGCTACTGAGCAGGCTATGCCGTAACATTTCCAGAAGAAGAGCTGACACTCCCTCCTCACAAACTTTTTTCCTCGTTGTCATTTATCGCATCATCGCCCTCATTTTCTGAATACAGATCTATTCCTGCGTGAACCGTAAGCTTCTGCTGTTTCAGATATCGCGAATAACTGCTAACTACAGGGACCAGAGCCTTCAGCTGGGGGCGATAGAAGCTGGCATATGATAAGAGAATATTCCTTAACCACAAATAGATCCTCTTTTTCAAACTGGCTGGCATCCTATATGTTGCTTATCGCCATATTAATAGCTAAAATATCAGTTATAAACCATCATTTTAGCCTATGTGCCATCAAAGCGTAAAATATTAGCTAATGTCATTAGGTTTACTCGCATCCGCTTTTGTCGTTGGCGTATTGATTCACAATATCGAGGAAGTGGCGTACCTGCCCCGCTGGTCATCGCGGCATAACAAGTGGTATCAAACTGTTTCGGGCCGGCACTTCCATTTTGCGGTCGGGTTCTTATCCCTGCTTTTGCTGGTTTTTGCAGGTGGTGCATATTGGCAAGGACCAGGTTCTTTGTGGGCGTATCTGTTTTCGGGCTACGCTTTTGCTATGGTCGCCAATGTGTTTGTGCCGCATATCGTTGCCAGCATCTCAACCCGCAGCTACATGCCGGGCACGGCTACGGCCGTACTGCTAAATCTGCCGCTCGGCATTTGGTTCTTGGTTCTCGGTATTCGTACCGGATTTGTACGCTTGTCAACATTATACTGGGCTGCACCGCTGGTGGCTGTTGGGCTTGCGGTTTCTATTCCACTACTCTTCCGAATAGCCGGCTGCTTTTTACCGAATGTCTCTTCAGAATGATAAGGCCTAACCTCATGATTTTTCCGAACCTGATGGATGTCCATATGCATTAAAAAATACAGCTACAAATGACCCCTAACATTCCAAAGAAAAAATATCATGGTCCCTAATAATAAAGAGCTATCTGGTAAGCAACGATTAACATTGCTCACAACGTTGAAAAACCGTTTTGCGGAAAACATGCATCTTCATCATGATCTTAAGTGGAAAAATATACAGCCAAAGTTAGAGCGGCGTCCTGCAAAATTATGGTCACTTAACGAAATGGAACAAACGGGCGGTCAGCCGGATGTTGTGAGTTATGATCACGAGGCGGACAAACTTATCTTTTTTGATTGTTCGCCAGAAAGTCCTGAAGGTCGCCGCCGTGTTTGTTATGATCGTGAGGCGCTGGAATCAAGAACAAAGCACAAACCTGAGCAGAATGCGGTTGATATGGCCGGTGAGATGGGCATTGAGCTGCTGACTGAAGATCAATACCGCAAACTACAGCAACTTGGTGATTTTGATACCAAAACATCGAGCTGGTTAAAAACCCCACGGATATTCGGGAGCGCAGCGGCGCCATATTTGGTGATTTTCGTTACGGACATACTTTTATCTATCACAACGGAGCACAATCTTATTATGCGGGCCGAGGATTTCGGGGTTCGTTGAGCGTTTGAGTGGTAAATTAAGCTATACAACTGATGTTATGTCGTATCTATCTTTCTATATAAGTACCGGCAAGGATTTTTACTCATTTGTTTGGAACAGTTTTTAAATCTTCTTTTAAGCAAACTTTATTTTTAAAGTTGTGGCTTTTTATCTCCTCCTGAAAATGTCAACTTGGAGTTGTTTTATTGCCGATAATCCTTAAATTGATATTGAGATGCTATGCTACTGTCGCTTAAAAGGGTAAATCATCATTCGGTGATCAAAATTTTTGACCCATGGATATACAAGACAACATGAAAAAGGCAGTAGGTAAGCTCGTTTCTCTGGATGAGCCTGCCTGGGCGCGCATCGAATCTTGCCTGGTGCCAAAGAGATTGCTGGAGGGACACCATATCATACGCGAAGGTGCAGTCGCTCGATATGTTGGGTTCGTCGGCGATGGCTGTTTACGCTCTTTTTACTATCATGACGGCGAAGAATATACCGTTAATTTTTTTCTGCCGGGCGACTTCTTCGGTGATTGTCAAAATTTCATTGCGCGCGATCCATCGACTATCACTATTCAGGCTGTAGAACCATCACAGCTGCTGCTCATCCCCCTCGATGATCTTAATCAGATGGAGGAAGAGTTCCCGGCGGTTGAATCACTCGGAAAACGCATTACTGAAAAGCACTATGAACACGAAAGGAAGCGCATCACAAGCTTTCTGTCTGATAACGCTGAGAAACGCTACCTTGACCTTCTCGAAAATAAGCCCCTTCTTATTCGGCGCACGCCCCAACATATGGTGGCTTCTTATCTGGGAATGTCTCCCGAGACCTTAAGCCGGGTCAGGCGGCATATTGCCCAGTAAATTGAGGCATCAGCACAGGTTAAATACGGAAATGTAATTTTTCAGCAAATATTCTGTAAGAAAAATCCCCTGCCTGCTCTTGCCCCTCGCGGGAGAAGGCTATTTGTACAGAATCACTTCGTTTGTGGATGCTCCGGAACTCCGATTAGCCAAATCGACCATGTACCCGGCAGGAGGATGAACAACTGGAAATAGATCCCGAACTAACTTTAACGGTTAAATAGGCTTTTATTCCACCTTCCAAACGCCGGTAGAGGCCGTCTCGCGCGCAAAATCACGAAAATCGCGGGGAGCCCGGCCCAGCACGTGCCGGACGCTATCCGTAAGATGCGCGTTTCGACCGTCCAGGACTTCGCCAAAAAGATAGGTCTGCAATTCCACAACCTCCTGAGGTATGCTATGCTTTTCCAGTAAGGACGCGTACTGTTTCATTGAGATTTGTGTGTAACGAATATCGCGGTTGGTCGCTTTGCTAATCTCTTCGATCGCCTCGGCAAAGCTCAGCAAGCGGGGCCCCGTTAATTCATAGAGCTGTCCTGCATGTCCGTCTTCAGTCAGTGCTGCGACAGCCACATCGGCGATATCCTCGACGTCGATAAACGGCTCCTTAATGTTACCCGCCGGCAGGGCAACTTCCCCGGCAAGCACCGGTTCCAGGAGAAAGCTTTCACTAAAGTTCTGGCTGAACCAGGAACAACGCAGGATCGTCCAGTCTGCACCGGTCTCTTTTATGGCCTCCTCTGTCCGTTCGGCTCCCTTCTCGCCTCGACCGGAAAGAAGTACCATCCGGCGGACTCCGTGCTCGGCCGCCCTTTGGGTAAACGATTTTACTGTGGAAGCTGCACCGGGCACCGCTAAATCCGGATAATATGCGATATATGCTGCTTTTACGTTCTGCAGTACAGGTTCCCAGGTGGTTTCGTCGTTCCAGTTAAAAGGCGGAGAACCCGAGCGTGAACCGACTCGCACTCTCACATCACGCGCCTTAAGCCGTTTAACGATACGGCGGCCGGTTTTGCCCGTACCTCCAATTACTAACGTCATATTTTTTTGTGTTGCTTCATTACTTAGATTGTCCATAATTTATTTTAGCAATTAATTACAAAGTGTGTACGGACAATGTATCAACCCGCTAACCATGAAGCATTGACATAGATCAAGAAACAGGAAGAATATTAGCATCTGTCATATTGCAGAAGGGTAACCAACAGTCATCCTTTTTATCGGGGACCCGGTTCAAATATCATTCTTCAAAAATAATTAATATGCTCAATCAAGCCCTCGCTAAAATGAAAGATCAACATAAAAACTAAGTTAGCCTAACCAAGGCTCCAATGTGGATACCGCCACAAAGGAATATGTAATGATTACCTAAGCTTAGGTTCATTTGTTAGGCAGGAGATTACTTAAGCGCGGTGTTGTTATGTGGTTTTAACCAATTGAATAAGAGTAGACCAACCTTTAAACCCGAATTATTCACGAATTAATAATAAAAAATATGTTTCTTACTTGATCATATAGGAGTTATGATGAATAATCCGGGTTAAAGCAAGTTTTAAAGCTATTTAAGAAGCCCATCACTTATTTGTGACTTTTGAGTGTTTCTTCAGACTACAATAAGTAAAACGAAACCTCAAAAGAACAATTCTACGATGAACATATTTATTGTCTATGCACACCCCGAACCTCGGTCTCTGAATGGCTCACTTAAAGATGTTGCCGTAAATTTTTTGAGATCATCCGGACACGAAGTGATTGTTTCCGATTTATACGCTATGAGCTGGAAAACTGCTGCCGACCGGAATGACTTTACCCGTCACAATTCCGACCAACGCTTGTTTTATATGTATGCTTCAGCACAGGCCTACCATCATGGTACGCAATCAAATGATATCGAAAAAGAACAAGAAAAATTGCTCTGGGCGGATGTCGTTATCTTTCAATTTCCTTTCTGGTGGTTTGGTATGCCCGCTATTTTAAAGGGATGGTTTGATCGGGTATTTGCCTGCGGATTTGCCTATGGTGTTGGGCAGTATGATAAGAAAAACTATGGTAACCGCTACGGTGAAGGCACGTTCAAAGGTAAAAAGGGATTGCTTTCCGTTACCATTGGTGGAAGAAAACACCAGTATGACCAGCGCGGTATCAATGGGCCTATAGATGATCTTCTATTCCCTATTCATCACGGCATGTTGTGGTATGCAGGCATGAGCGTGCTTCCCCCATTTATCGTCTATCAAGCCGATAAGACCTCAGAAAAACAGTTTGAGAACTATAAACTGCAATATCAAGAACGATTATCACGTCTAAGGGCGGCGCAACCCATTCCTTTCAGATATCAAAACAACGGTGATTATAATCACAGGCAACAGCTAAAAAGGAAATTTGTCAATGGAGAAAGTGGGTTTTCACTACATGTAGAAGAGTAGTTACTAAAAGTTGTTTAATTAAAAATCTCAAATTTTCTTGTGACTTTTAAACTATTTCTGCGACTACAATACCTCAACAACTCATTAATGTTAATCTAATAATCCAACTTAATATGAGTATTGATATTAAAATTTTGCAGTCAGCATGCTGCGGACCAGATAAACCCATCAAAGAGGAAATTAAAGCTGCAGCATCAAATATTGATGCTGATGTGAACATTGAGCAACCTACGGAACTGGATGAAATTATGAAGCACGGTACAATGACCTTTCCATCTATTGTAGTGGATGGCAAAGTTTACGATTACGCAAAATTTAGCAGCCAAAAAGATCTACAAGACCTGTTAGAAAAATCCATTAGTCTGACAAAGTAAATTATGGCTACTCTATCTCATTGGCTGCAGAGCCTGGCAGACTTTCTGGTATTCACTGTGTTGGGAATGCCAGAAGGTCCATGGTATACTGAAACAGTACATTATTTCATCATAGGTTTCACCCAAATTACCTTACTGCTCATTATAGTGTCATATCTTATGGGTGCTATAACAAGCTATATTTCGTTAGAGAAGATTGGCTCTTCTCTGGAAAAGTCTAAGCGAAGGGGTGTAGGAAACATTTTTGCTGCACTTTTTGGTGCTATTACCCCCTTTTGTTCCTGTACTTCGGTTCCGCTTTTTGTAGGCATGATGCAGAGCCGTGTACCTTTGGGAATTGCACTTTCTTTCCTTATTACCTCCCCGTTAGTCAATGAAATTGCCGTTGCTATATTTTGGGCCAGTTTCGGATGGAAAGTTACCGTCATTTATATTCTGTCCGGTGTTTTACTTGGAGTAATTGGTGGGCTTTTATTGGATGTACTCGGTTTTGACCAATATGTGGCTGATTGGGTTCAAAAATTGGCCTACAAGGAAACTGCAACTGATGAAAACAATATTACGATCGGACATAGAATTTCAGCTATTCACAAAGAAGCTGCTTCCACCGTAGTCAATTTGATTCCTTATGTACTTATCGGTATGGTTGTAGGAGCTTTCATTCACGGCTATGTGCCAGCGTCCCTTTTTGAGCAGTATATCTCAGATAACAGTTTGTTTGCTGTTCCAACAGCCGTTGTTATTGGAATTCCATTGTATATTGACGCGGTCAGCGTTTTGCCAATAATCGTATCCTTAGTTGGAAAAGGAGTACCTTTAGGCACTGCTATTGCTTTTATGATGGGAACTATTGGCCTTTCCTTGCCGGAGGGTTTACTTCTTAAAAAGGTGATGAAAAAAGAGCTTATTATCGGCTTTTTTACCACTATAGGTATTGGAATGATTTTATTGGGCTATTTCTTTAACTTAGTTTTATAAACTCCGAAATCTATATAAAGATGGCAGAAACCACGTTAAATATTAACGAAACAGTAAGGGAGTTTTACTACTACCTGAAAAATTATATTTCGAAGAAAGTCAGTAACCCCCATGTAGCAGAAGACCTTACCCAAGAGGTTATGTATCGGCTCGCTAAAGCGGATGACAAAAATCAAGAAATACGTAATGTGAAAGCATGGTTGTTTCAAACAACTCGTCATGTAATAGCCGATTATTATCGGGATAAAAACAAAAATCCAATTACGAAAACTCAGGACAAATTCCCAAACCTCCAGGCCCAAACAGAAGAAGTCGTATTAGCAGAAATGGATTTTCTCGTTCCAATGATCGAACTGTTACCGAACAAATATAGCCAACCACTGATACTAAGCGATATTAACAATATTCCCCAGAAGGAAATTGCCCGGAGAATGGATTTAGGCCTCTCGGCCACAAAAATGAGAATACAACGTGCGCGAAAGAAGTTACACACATTGTTTAAAAGGTGCTGTGACATAG
>Ga0079226_10003932_pt1 | contig 11362 bp, 10 predicted proteins | sample Poulit2014_FD_76345 | JGI IMG/M metagenome (GOLD analysis project Ga0079226, IMG submission 76345) | Agricultural soil microbial communities from Georgia to study Nitrogen management - Poultry litter 2014 | ecosystem: Environmental > Terrestrial > Soil > Agricultural land | place: USA: Georgia...
CTTACAGTATGATGCGTTGTATAATGGTGAAGCTGATGTCGCAATGGGCTTTGAAACGGACAGCCGTATCCGTGAATATGAGCTGGTCAATCTTGAAGACCCGAAGAGTTTTTTCCCATCTTATAATGCCGCTGTCTCCATGACAGCTGAGGCACAAGATCAGTATCCAGAAATCGAGGAGCTATTGCAGCCATTAATGGAACAATTGGACAGTGACGTAATGCGCGAATTGAATTATAAAGTCGATGTGGAAGAAAAAACCGTCGATGAAGTCGCCCAAACCTACCTCGAAGTAAATGGCTTTTTAGAATAAGGGGCATTGCCTGCCCCCCTCCCCCCGGGAGGTGGGCTTTTTAGTGGTTGTTGATTTGATCACCGTGTTAGAAATGAAATTCTATATGCGTTATAATGTATCTTTCCGATATCCCTTTTATTCTAAGCTCGAACTCATGATACTTGGGTAAAACCTAAGTTGCTCCACAATAAGCACTTATGTATGCAGGCAACTGACTTAAAAGACTTTTTACGATGTGAGGGGTACCTAATTGGTGTTAATTATCGTGCAACAGATTCTTATAAAGGAAGCATAAGTGCAAAAGAAGTAGCAAAAGCCACCATAAAGGGCTCCAACAGGGGGGGCAGTAATCATGAATACCGCTTAATCCGATGGTTTCGATCGACACTACCCTTGAAGCTGTTTATCATAGCCTGCAAGTGGAAGGACCGAATATTCACCCTGTAGAACTTACGTACGCCATATCGACAGATGGAAAAACAGCATTGTATAATATAAACTTGTTCCTTCCTAACATCCGCACGATTTTCTAATAACCATGGATGGCGGGAGTTCTATATGCTTCATGTATTCATAGTTATTGATTTTATTCAATAGTGCGTCAAACGCGGTTTTTCCAATGGTATCCGCCGGAAGTGCAATATTCGTTACCGGTGGGGCGATAATGCTGGCAGATGCAAAATCCCCAAACCCTATAATTGCCATGTCTTCCGGTATTTTTAACATCAGTTCTTTCAGTTTAGAAATGGCACCTATTGTCATAAGGTCATTGAGTATAAAAATAGCAGTAATATCCTCTTCTCGTTCCAGCAGTGATTTGACAGCAATTCCTCCTCCATCAACCGTGGCGTAGCCGAGCTCCAAATAGTTTTCATTGAACGGTAAATTATACTTTTTTAAGGCGTCCTTGTATCCTCTAATTCGTTTGTTTGTTGTTGAAACATTCGGAACAGCATAGATCACACCAATTTTTTTATGACCGTGATTCAGCAAATGGAGTGTTGCATCTAATCCTGTCTGATAGTCATCCCCAGTCACTTTTGGGGTGTTCTCAGCAACAGGATCATAGCGATTCACAAGTACAGTGGGGAAATCATTTTTCGTATATTTATTCAGGTAATCAATATCACTTGAAGTCGGTGAAAGAATAACCCCATCAACCATTCTGGCATGCAGTGAACTGATGACTTCTTCTTCATAATTCCTATCTTCATTTGTATTCACAAGCAGAATCTGATAACCATGCTCTCTTGCACGTTCTTCAACCCCGTACACCATTTGGGATATGAAGGAATCCCGAAAACTGGAGACGACCAAGCCAGCAGTCATGGTCTTATTTTTCCTGAGGTTCTTCGCTGTGGAATTCGGTACATAACTATATTTGTTTATAATGGCTTTAATTTTTTTGTGTTTTTCTTCAGATATTTGCTTTGTACCGTTAATTACATGCGAGACGGTAGCTGTCGATACATTTGCTTCTCTTGCGATATCTTTCATTGTAACTTTCATAGGTTCCTCCCAAAAGTTAAACCTTTTACCAAATGATAGCTAACCTCATTTTATCTTACTTGAAAACAATTAGCAATAAGGCTTGAAAAAGGCTGTTAATCTCAAACTAAGTAAAAGTTTTAGAATTTTTGTTGACAAAAAATCGCTTTCATACTAATATAAGTTTTACTCAGGTTAATCGATTAACCTAATTTACAGGAGGGATAAGATGGCTAAAACAACCTCAGTTTCCAAGGAAAAGATAGATTTAATCAAAGAGAAAGCAAAAATGTCCAGACTTGAAACCATTAACCTGATTGCTAAAGCAAAAAGCGGTCATTATGGATCTTCTTTTTCAAGCTCTGAAATATTTTCCACGTTGTATTTCCATGTCATGAATTATGATCCAAAAAATCCGAAATGGGCTGATCGGGACCGCTTTGTTATGGGGAAAGGCCATTCTGCCGTTGGTATGTATCCGATTTTGGCTGACGTTGGGTTTTTCCCGAAAGAGGAACTAAAGACATATACAGATGTGGGAAGTCCATTTGGGGACCATCCTGACATGAACAAAATTAAAGGTATCGATTTCAGCTCAGGTTCTATCGGGCATGGGTTGTCTGTAGGTGTCGGAATGTCGTTGGGCGCCCGGGTAGATGGTAAACATTACAGATCTTATATTCTGATGGGCGACGGCGAATTGCAGGAAGGACAAGTCTGGGAAGCCGCAATGAGTGCAACTAATCACAAATTAGGCAACCTTGTTGCAATTATTGACAATAATAAAGTGACCGTGGACGGTGTCACAGAAGAATTAATGAATGTTAATCCGATTAAAGATAAATGGCAAAGCTTTGGCTGGAATGTCGCGGAAGTTGATGGCCATGATGTTGAGGCCTTAATTGAGACATTTGACAATTTGCCTTCTCCGGATTCCGAAGTTCCAACGGTCATTATTTGCGATACTGTAGCTGGTAAAGGGGTTTCATTTATGGAACACGGTTATGAATGGCACGTTGCAAATCTGGGTGAAGATGATAAGAAAAAAGCTATCGAAGAAATAAAGGGAGGTTTTTAAAATATGGCTGCAACAACTTTTCATAAAGATACTTGGGAATTGTATAAGAGTATGGAATCATCCAAGCAATTGACGGTCGGTGAAACACTGGCAAAATTGGGTGACAACAATCCTGAGGTTGTCGCGCTTTGTGCCGATCTTGGGAAACCGACCAGGCTTTGGGATTTTGGCAAGGAATTTCCGGATCGTTATTTTAATTTCGGTCTTGCTGAAAAGAACATGGTTACAGCAGCAGCAGGTTTAGCCAGTACTGGAAAGACACCTTTTGTTGCCACTTATGCTTCTTTTTTGGGGGTTCTTGCAGCTGAAAATATCCGTACAGCTGTCGCATACACAAATCAGAATGTGCGCTTGGTTGGTACACATACCGGAATTGCAATGGGCTTTTACGGCTCATCTCACCATGCGACCGAGGATATTTCCATTACTCGTGCAATGGCAAATATGACAGTCATATCACCAGCTGATGGAGCAGCTTTGGCGGAAATGGTAGAAGAATCGGTTAAATCATACCAAGGCCCAATATACTTCAGAGTCAGCCGTGGACGTGAAGAGCCTGTTTATCAAAAAGAGGGAAATGAAGTGCAAAATAAAATTGGAAAAGCAAACGTTCTCAGAGATGGAACAGATTTAACCATCATTGCTTGCGGAATTGAAGTTAATGAAGCTTTAAAAGCTGCTACGGAGCTCTCAGAAGAGAACATTTCAGTTCGGGTTATTGATATGCACACGATAAAACCAATGGATACGGAAGCTGTTTACAATGCAGCCAAAGAAACAGGTGCTATATTGACAGTGGAAGAACACAATGTTCAAGGAGGCTTGGGCAGCGCCGTATCTGAAGTGCTCATGGAATCAGGAGTCAATTGTAAATTTAAACGTCACGGTTTCTATGATGAATATTCTCTGATAGGTAAACCTTATTATTTATATAAGCATTACAAGCTGAATGGTGAAGGTATTGCGTCAGTTGCGCAAGAATTTTTGTATAAATAAATCGAAAGCGGAAGGTGCTGTTTTTTAATGCGGCTGCCTTCCTCTTCAGCATAATATTGGAAATAGACAACCAGAAATAGGAGTTGGGTGAGAAATGAACTTTGAAGGTCGTGTTGCAGTCATAACCGGTGCTGGTTCTGAAACTGGTATCGGAAGAGAGATTGCCAGACAACTCAGTAAGAGAGGCGCTAAAGTTGTATTGGCAGATATAAATGAGAGCGGTTTAGAATCAGGCGTCCGCGAAATCGAAAGTAACGGAGGAACAGCATCCTCCATTACAGTGGATGTTACAAGTAAAGACAATGTCCAACAAGATATTAAAGAAGTGGCTGAACGGTTTGGAAGAATAGATATTCTTGTGAATAATGCTGGCGTCTCACGTCCGACCGGTGTTACAGAGATACCAGAAGACGAATGGGACCTTGTTTTCAATGTTAATATGAAAGGTGTATTTTTCCTTATTCAGGCTGTCTTACCTTATATGAAGGCAAACAATTACGGCCGAATTGTAAGCATGAGCTCAGTTTCCGGTAAACGCGGAGGCGGCATATTCGGCGGTTCTCATTACTCAGCAGCTAAAGCCGGGGTAACAGGCTTTTCGAAAGCGGTAGCAAGAGAAGTTGCCAAATATGGTATAACCTGCAATACTGTGGCTCCCGGAATGATAGGTGGCACTGATATTACCAGCGGGTTAATGACAGAAGAAAAGAAAGCAGAAATTCAAAATGGTATTCCACTCGGCAGAGTCGGTAAAGTTGAAGATGTCGCTTACTCAATTGCATTTCTGGTATCAGAAGGTGCGGGTTATATAACTGGTGAAGAACTGGATATAAATGGCGGTTCTCATATAGATTAATAGAAGGCATTTCTTTTCTGTCCAGTCTTTTCTCTGTAACATTCAGAGAAAAGACCCTCTTGGGGAAAGTACATCGGAATGAAAACTGGATACATTTGTAAACGCTAACACTAAAAGTCACTTTGTCATCATCAGGAGGGAGGGGTAACTTTGAAAAAACTGCGTAACATTATAATTATACTGATAGTCGCTATGGCAGGAAGTTTAATATTCGCATTTGTCTCATCTGCAAATGTAGTCGAATCTAATGACGTTATTACCTTACGAATCGGGCATGGTTCTCCTGAAACAAATGAAAGACATGCAGCCGTCATGCGTTTCAAGGAACTTGTAGAAGAAAAGTCGGATGGAAAAATAGAGGTATTGGTTTATCCTAATGAACAATTGGGCTCTGAGGCTGAAATGATTGAGAGCGTGACCTTAAATGACCTGCAAATGGTTGCTGCAAGTGCCTTCAGTCAATATGATCAAAAGATAAGTGTTTTTCATTTGCCTTACTTGTTTGATTCTTACGAGGAAGCATGGAAGGTATTGGATGGTGAAATTGGTCAGGAAGTGTCCAACTTTTTCCTGGAAGATAACTTAAGGATCCTGGCTTACTTTGAGAACGGATTTCGGCATGTTACTTCCAATGTTCCAATTAAAACACCTGAAGATTTGCAGGGGCTGAATATAAGAACGCCGGAATTTCCATTGTCACTCAGTACGTTTAATGCTTTAGGCGCAAACCCTACTCCAATGGCATTCGGGGAATTATATATGGCATTGCAGCAGGGTACAGTGGACGCACAGGAAAACCCTGTCGCAAATATATACGCAAATAAATTTCAAGAAGTGCAAAAGTATTTAAACATGACATCACATCAATACATGCCTCTGCCAGTAGCAATCAGTGAAGAATTTTGGCAGTCACTATCAGCGGATCATCAGCAAATTATTAAGAGCAGTGCTCAAGAGGCGGCACAATTTCACAGGGATACACTAAGGCAGAAAGAAGAAGAGATGATTGAGGAATTAAAAAATAGTGGAATGAAGATTGTCGAGCCGGAAATACAGCCATTCAAAGAAAAAGTGGCCCCTGTTTATGAAGCTTTTAAACAAAAGTATGGTAAGGATTTTGTTAATCGTGTAATTGAAGCTGCAGAATAGAATGTCATATAGGTTCGGTGCAGGAGGATTTTCTATGAAAATATTGAGATGGCTCGATGAGCATTTAGAAGAATATATATTAATAGCACTCAGCTGTTTTACAGTAGCAGTGATATTTTTACAGGTTTTTATGAGATTTGTTCTTAGTGACTCTCTTTCCTGGTCAGAGGAAATAGCCCGATATGCATTTATCTGGATGATTTATATCGGTGTTAGCTACGGAGTAAAGAAACAAAAGCATCTTGGTGTTGATGCATTTGCAATGTTGTTTGAGAAAACAGGAAAAATCATCATCCGCATCATGGCCAATATATTTTTTCTTATATTTGCAGTCGTCATAACAGTGTACGGCGTTGAAATTGTGTCAAAGATTACCAGGGAATCTGCAGCACTGCAGCTGCCTATGGGATGGGTTTATGCTGCTCCGGCAGTTGGCATGTTTTTTACGGTTATTCGTCTCGTTCAGAATTTGATTAAACAGTTTAAAGCTCTCGGAAATACGAAAGACAACTTTGATGAATATCAAGAACAGGGGGAAATTATATGACAATGACATCTTTTGTATTGTTTGGCACTTTCTTTCTGTTTTTGGTTTTAACAGTCCCTATTGGAATTTCACTTGGATTGGCAGGAATAATCACTGCATTGTATTCGGAAAATATATCGCTCATGTTCTTAACGCAAGGTTTAGTTACGTCGACCGATAATTTTGCTTTAATGGCAATTCCTTTTTTCATCCTGGCCGGTGAAATCATGGGCAGAGGCGGTATTTCAACACGTTTATTTGATCTTGCAAATGTATTTGTAGGAAGATTTACTGGCGGGTTTGCGATGGCAGCCGTCATCACGTGTATGTTTTTTGCTGCCATTTCCGGTTCAGGACCGGCTACAGTAGCTGCTATCGGAGGTATAATGATACCTGCCATGGTTGATTATGGCTACGATAAAAAATTTGCAACTGCAGTCATTGTCACTTCTGGTTCATTAGGAATTATTATTCCGCCTAGCATACCGCTGATTTTGTACGGTGTTTCCGGCAGTCAGTCAATTGGAGACCTGTTTATCGGTGGTGTACTGCCTGGTATACTAATTGGGGTATTTCTGATTGGCTGGGTGTATATATATTCCAAAAAACAAAATTATAAGGGGACAAATGAAAGCTTTTCAGTCCAGAAAATCCTTCATGCAATTTATAAAGCTAAATGGTCGCTGCTCGTGCCAGTTATAATTTTAGGAGGAATATACGGAGGTATATTTACACCTACAGAAGCAGCTGTTATTGCTGTTGTATACTCTGGACTTGTTGCTTTCTTTCTTCATAAAGAAGTGAAATTGAAGGATTTCAAGGATATTATTTCAAATGCTGCGTTAAATTCGGTGGTAATCTTAATTATTATCGGAACAGCTAATACATTTGGAACACTTCTATCAGTTGAGAGAATACCGCAAGCGATTGCAAACGGTTTTGTATCGGTATCCGAAAATCCTTTTGTAATTATTCTGCTCATAACTCTCTTATTGCTGATTATAGGATGCTTTATTGACACGGCAGCAGCAGTTATCATTTTTACACCAATTTTGCTGCCGATAGCCTCAGAAATAGGCTTGGATCCAATTCATTTTGGTGTATTAATGATTGCAACATTAGCTATCGGATTTATCACTCCGCCACTTGGTGTCAACCTATTCGTTGGCTCTGGTATATCAGGATTAGGCATGCCCACTTTGGCGAGGGCGGTAGTTCCATTCTTTTTCGTAATGCTGCTAAGTCTGATGGTTATAATTTTTGTTCCTGCACTGACATTACTGTTTTTATAGGAATTTTACTGGAAATCTTGATCGGGACACGCAACAGACGTGTACGTGATTTCGGGACGGTATGTTAGGAGATTGAGCACGGCTCATGACCTAGGCTGAGTTCCACCAGTCGATGTGAAGTGGACCCTGTTGTCAAGACACTACTTTTATAAAAATAAGGTGAGGTATTAGTTATGTCCCTTTCCCTTGACAGGCTTTGGCATATTGGTACATTCTACTAGTAGATATCGCACCTGATCAGCTATACTCCAAAAAAGTTGACAAGAAAATCACCTCTCATGTGTTAGGCACTTCTTTTGTTCAAATGCCACTAACAAAGGTATGAGTATTCATGAAGCGGCCAATCAGTCTGCCATTCTAATATTCACACGACATTGCTGTATACGAATCCACCTAAAACAGAGATGTTGGATAAAATGGACCAACTGTAAAGGAGTTCATTGATAAATTTTCTATCTATTTGGGTGTTAAATACATGACCACCAAGTCCCGATGAATTGGGACTTGGTGGTCTTTTAATAAAGGGTGCTCTTTTTTATTCGTATCTATTTCGCTGGCTTGGGTGCTTTTTCAGTCTGTCCCCACGTACCGGTTAGCATGGAGTGGCAAAGAATCCTTTTAGTACCATTTATCAACATGACATGTATGATTGTGATGCGCATTTTGTTTGGCAGTACGATTTCGTTAAAACCAAAAACAATATACCCAAGCTTTCCAGGAAAGGCTGATACAACAGGGCCATGGTACGACTATCTAGGCGATGGCCAGTTTTCAGGCTGCACCTTATGCAACGGCTGAAAGGAGTTATAAACGCGGACTAGCAGTCCAAAGTGACGATATGAATATTGCCATTAGGTAGACCCACCTTTGCCATCTTTCGGATCCATGTATGACAGGAAATAGATACACCTCTTGGCATGAGAACCCCGTTATACAATAGTAAGTATTAAATATAGCTCTCCTCATTTATGGGGGAGCAGTTCATGGTTAAAATGGTAGAATTCCCAGCTCCAGTTCAAGCTGTCCTAGATGAGGCTATTTTGTTCAAAATTCTCCAGTGTAATTTATGTCTGTATATCACGTTTATGGAGGACTTGTCCATTTTGGACACTATCTTTTTACAACGCGCGGAACGTAAAGTGAAGTCGGCTGGAGCAATAACATTAGAAAAAAGATTATACGAGGTGCCTTTTTAAGTATGTTGGGCAGAAAATCGGGGTTCAAATAAATGAACGAGCCGTGTATGTTTTCGAAGACGATAAAATGGCATTAGTGATTATTATTGGTACGAATAATATTTGCAAGATATTTACAATTAATTCTATGTAAATCTAAGCAAATCAGTCGTAAGTCTCGCCAAATTTTTGGTGGGGCTTTATATTTTTTATAGTTATAAGTAATCGCTTCTCCGGACGAGTCTGAAAGTCGTACCTCTTATAGTGCCCGATTTTTTTCAAAAGGAAACGCTTTAATTTATTGTTTACTTTCAAAAATAATCATGCTATTATAATAGTAATAATTATTACTATTATAAGTTAGGTAGTAAATATTTTTACTAAAGGGGGGGTATTTTGCTAGATAATGCGCCACTTTTACCAGATTCAGTAATACAAAGAGTTAAAAAATTAAGTACTACACTTCTTGCTGATGCATTGGATAGTAATGGTTCGATGCATTGTAATATCAAACCTGTTTCCGATGTAATGACTGTTGCTGGAATTGCGCTAACAGTGGATTTAAGGCCGGGGGATAATCTTTTCTTGCATCAAGCTATTTACCTTGGCTCTAAAGGGTACGTACTAGTTGTCGATGGTAAAGGCCATACAAAAAATGCTTATCTCGGAGATTTAATGGCAAACACAGCAAAAGCTATGGGAATTGAAGGGGTTGTGATTGATGGACTTGTGAGAGATAAAGACGAATTGAAGGAATTAAATTTTCCTATCTTCTCCAAAGGATTTATTCCTAATGGTCCCTTTAAAGATGGACCGGGGGAGGTGAATAATACTATTTCTTGTGGAGGGACAACAGTAAACCCTGGGGACTTAATAGTTGGAGATATTAATGGAGTGGTGGCTGTTCCAAAAGAAAAAGTGAACGAAACTCTTCAAAAAGCAGAGAAAAAATTAGCCTATGAAAAGAAACGTATTGAATTAATTAGGACTTTTCAAAAAGGAACAATGGATGCTTCAGAAATTGAGCCAAGTTGGTTAAAGAGTAAAATGGCAAATTTCGGTTATTAATATCACGGTTTATTAGTACATGGATAAAAGAGATTACAATTTCTGGATTAAATGTAAGCGTAAACATAATTAATATGCTAGATGTAGAAATGAATAGGAGTTATTAAATATGAAATTGGGATTTATTGGGTTTGGAGAAGTAAGCTATGAAATGTCAAAGGGTTTTAAGGAATTCGGAGTAAGCGATATATGTGCTTATGATCCTTTATATGAAAATAATATCGTGCAAGAACGAGCACAAAAATCAAATGTAGCGCTATTTTCAACCCCCGAAAAAGTTGCAGAAAGAGAATTAGATGTTTTGATTATCGCTGTTCCTGCTCAGCATGCATATTCAGCTTGGGAAAAAATCAGCAATCATTTAAAGCAAGGGACTGTTTATGTTGATGTCTCGACAGCGGGAGCCTCTGCTAAATACGCCATATATAAAGTGCTAATGAATGAAAATTATTCCCTAGTGGATGCTGCGTTAATGGGGCCTCTTCCCGTACATCAGCATAAAGTTCCTATTTTTGCCAGTGGAAACGGAACAGACAAATTAATAGAAATTATGAGGCCTTACCAGATGAATATAGAAAAAATAAGTGACAGAATTGGCGACGCAACAAATATCAAATTTATAAGAAGCATCTATACTAAAGGACTGTCTATGTTATTGTTAGAAGTTATGCAATTATCAAACAAGTTGGGTTTAGAAAATATTATAATTGAATCACTGGCTAAGACTATGGCTGAAAAGCCTTTGAAAGAAATTATGAATCGTATGATTACTGGAAGTGCAATTCACTCTGGGAGACGTGAAGTAGAAATGGAGAACGTTGTTTCTTTTATTGAGGAGAATGGGGAAAAGCCGATTATGGCAAAAGCCACGAAAGATAAATTAGGACAACTTACTGCCATTGGGCTAAAAGAAAAGTTTAATAATAAAGCACCAGATAATTGGAAGTTAGTTGTAAATGAAATATCTAATGGGAGAGGGGAAATTAATAGTGAAATTTTTAAGTAGAAAAGGATTATTTACGATTCTAATTGCAGGGATTCTTACTTTAAGTGCATGTGGTGATCAAAACTCTAGTTCTTCTGATGGGAATGCGGAGGCTGCTAGTAATTATCCAGAAAAAGAAATCAAAATAATTGTACCATTTGCATCTGGAGGAGCTGCTACAACTACCGCTCGACTTATAGCTAAGAACATGGAAGAACACGTAGGCGAGGAAATTGTTGTGGAGAATCGGGAAGGCGGAAGTGGTACTGCAGGACAGCAAGCAGTTGCTTCAGCAGAACCAGACGGTTACACCTTGTTGTTAGCAACAAATTCTGTTATTACGAATCCATTATTTAGTAAGACTGGCTACACGCACGAGAGTTTTGATCCGATAGGGCAGGTAGTCAGCGATGTCTCCTATTTATATATATCGGAGGAAGCACCATATGATGAC
>Ga0079226_10003933_pt1 | contig 11361 bp, 12 predicted proteins | sample Poulit2014_FD_76345 | JGI IMG/M metagenome (GOLD analysis project Ga0079226, IMG submission 76345) | Agricultural soil microbial communities from Georgia to study Nitrogen management - Poultry litter 2014 | ecosystem: Environmental > Terrestrial > Soil > Agricultural land | place: USA: Georgia...
GCCGAGCAAGGATATGCCGAAACGACGACCGAGCAGATCGCCGACGCCGCCGAGGTGTCTCCCAGCACGTTTTTCCGGTACTTCCCGACCAAGGAAGAAACCGTATTGTATGACCCCATTGACCCGGTGCTCATCCAGATATTTGTCGAGCAGCCGGCCGAGATGGCGCCGTTGAACGCGATGCGCGCGGCGTTCGGGAAAACATTTGAAAACGTTCCCGCCGACCGTATCCGGACCGAACTGGAACGTCAGAAAATCATATTCCAGATACCGGAACTGCGAAGTGCCATTTATGAGCGGCTAGGCGACATCATCAACCTCATGGCCGGCGCGGTGGCCCAGCGCACCGGTAGACAGGCGACGGACCCCCGCGTGCGTTCGTGGGCAGGGGCGGTCACCGGGGCGCTGGCGGCAACGTTCATTGATCCCGAAGGCATGCCGACCACACATGACGAAGACTTTCCGGCGCGCATGCTGGACGTCGCCGACGCCGCGTTGGCCCATTTGGGCGACGGCGTTCCCCTGTAGGTTCTTTCCTTGCGAACGAATGCGAGAAATATGGAGTCACGTAGCATACAGCTCGACCGAAGCGCGCTACATGGGCTATCGCGATCCGGCCATGGCAGCGCCTTGGTCATAGTGCCCGGCGGCATGTCTGACGCCTATGGTGCCAGCCTCAGAAAGGTACTTGATCTGAGTATTACTGGCGAACAAACAGCGAGCTTTTTCCCCAAGAGTGGCTCAGCTTCTTAGGAGGCGACATGAGCCGGATTTTTCGCGATGTGGAACTTACCTATCTAGGTAAGGATAAACAACAACTAGCTCGGCTAGCGACGGTCGGACGCACCGGAGTACCACACGTGGTTCCGACGGGATTTCGTTACAATCCTGCGGCCGACGCCATTGATATCGGCGGCCACCGATTGGAATACACGAAAAAATATCGAGACGCCGCACACACCGGTGTAGCGGCCCTGGTGATCGATGATGTGCTTCCTCCGTGGTATCCGCGTGGCATTGAGATCCGTGGCCGGGCTGAGGTCATCACAGAGCCCGAGGCGATAGTCAGAGTTCATCCCGAACGAATCATTACGTGGGGACTGGACGGTGGCGAGGTCGGGACGCGGCGCGGAAGAGACGTGGGTACTTGAACCGATACTTTCTACACAGTGTGTTACGCTAAGTCGAGCAAAAGGAGGGGCCATGAGCGTCACCGGCCACCGCCCATATGAATCCAGGCGCCAGCCCACCGTTGCGCCGGAGAGAACGCGGCCCGCGCAACTCAGTTATGAGGCACAGGTTGCCCCGGACCGTCGGCAAGAGCTTGGTGATTTTCTGCGACTTCGTCGGGAGGCCTTGCCGGCCGAGGAGCGTCGTCGGCAACGTACTCCGGGACTTCGCCGTGAGGACATTGCTTCTCAAAGTTATATCTCCGTGGACTACTACACCCGACTGGAGCAGGGCCGCGCTGCGTCAATGCCATCGGAGGCGGTCACTGACGCGCTAGCCGACGCACTTCGCCTCACCGATGTTGAGCGAGCTCACCTGCATCGGCTGGCCGGGCGGGCAGCCCCGGAGGTCCGGTGTCTAGAAGATGTCGCACCGAGCCTGCGGTATATCTTGCGTCGACTAGAGGGCACGCCGGCGCATGTCCTCAATGATCTCGGGACTGTTCTAGCCCAGAATCCGGCTGCGGACACGGTGTCCACGTGGGTAGTGCGGCAGGGACTGGGGGCCGCGAATGTCTTTGAGCGGTGGTTCTGCGATGACGATGTGCGGGCCGGGTGGCCCGCAGAGGAGCGGTCCGAATACTCCGAGGGTCAGGCCGGCGAGTTACGGACGGCGGTGATCCGGCGGGCGCTGGCCGGGGATTACAGCGGCTACACGTTAGTTGATGAGCTCTCCCGCAATAGCGCCGAGTTTCGGCGTGCTTGGGCCGCACATCCGGTTCAGGCTGGGCGGCCGAAACGCATATGGATTGCGCATACCCCGTTTTATTGCCATACGACCATCGATGAACTAACAAATCAGCGTCTCGTCGTCTTTTCATCTGATGCCGCGGCTGCGGACCTGAGTCATCTGTAACGATCCGATCGCCATCTGATGGGCAGCGGCTGGCGGCGCATCGTCACCAAGACTGCCGCCAAACCCACGCCTGTCAACGCGATATAGATCGCGACGAACCCGTTCTGAGATTCGGCGGTTGCCGCTAGAAGCGCGGACATGATCGCCGTTGTAACGGCGATAGCAATACTTTCGCCGGCCTGCAGTGCAGAACTGTAACTTCCACGCTCGCTATCGGCGGCGAGCCCGAGCGTAGCCGTAGAGATACGCGGATAAGCAAGGCCCATACCTGCGCCCATAGCAATGCAAGACCCTACGACAAGAGCGATGGGAGCAACTCCGAGAACATAAAGCAACACGCAGGCCGGAGCCGATACAACGAACGGCGTTGACACCGCTATTAGTCGTCTGTGGCTCGCACCGGAGCTGTCAAACCGGCCCTGAATCCACGCCCCGAGCGCCCATCCGAGAGCGCCGACAGCAATCACCAGCCCCGCCGACGACGGCGACAGTCCGCGCCTGACCTGCAAAAAGAGGGTCAAGTATATGTCGGAAGCGGTGCATACCGACCCGAGAACGCACCGCAGGGCAATAAGTTTCTGCGGGGCTCCTCGCAGAAGCAGTGTGCCGGCAGGCATTAGTTCGCGAGTCGCCAAAAGCACGCCGAAAGCCGCCGAGACGACGAGGACCAAAGACAGTGCTGATGAGCGCTGTCCTGCTATATGTAGAAGCACCAGCAAGACGGCCGCGAGCACAGCGAAAGATCCTTTTCGCCCGAACAAGGACAAGGCCGAATTGGGCGGGCGGGACGTATCGGTGGGCATCCGCGTGGCCCTTAGAAGGCAGATCAGCGCAGTGCCCGATCCAGAGAAAATGACCGCGAACACGACGCGCCAGCTGACCAGCTCGGTCAGCGCTCCGGCCACCAGCGGTCCCCCGATTGACGGAAGCAGCCAGGCAGCTGTGAGTAAACCGAACATACGAGGCCGAGGACCCTCGGGGATGAACTGCGCGATCAGCACGTAGAGCACCACCGAGTCGATCCCACCTCCAAGCCCCTGCAGCAAACGCCCCAGAGTAAAGATCAAGGCGTCAGGCGACATTGCGCACAGCGCAATCCCAAACACGAACAGCATGCCTCCGACGACCAGCGGCGCTCTCGGGCCCCGACGATCTGCCCAGTTTCCACCCACGATCATGCCGACCAGCGCCGTGGTGATGGTGGCGGAGTAAGCCAACGAATACCATGAGGCCGCGCCGAGCTCTCGCATAGCCACCGGGAGCAAGGTCGTAATCGCGAAGGACTCGAATGCAATGAAAGTCATCAGCGCTAGCAGGCTGGCGATGAACGGCCAACGTTCCCGGGTCCACAGAACCGCTCTTGCCTGCGCCGATCGAGATGACACGATCAGGTCACCGTCGCTACAGCCAACGCAATCTTGCCGCGACCGTGGCCGCTCTCGACATCGCGGTGCGCATCAGCCGCCTGGTCCAATGAATATATCGCCCGGAGATGAATTGCCAGTTCTCCGTCAGCCACCTTGCGTACTAGCCGCCCCAAGCGTTCTTGGGAGCGCCGGGACCTGAGCGCGCGGCAACCAAGCTCCGACGCCAGCTGCATGTCTACGATGGTCGCCACGCGTGACCGGTCTTTCACGAACTGGACCGAGGTGCGCAGGTTTTCGTGCCCCGCGGCGTCTAGAGCGGCGTCGACTCGGGGTTCCAGGGCGCGTATGCGTTCGCCTTGGCCTTCTCCGTAGCTGACGGGGGTCGCGCCGAGCGAACGCACGTATTCGTGATTGGGCTTGCTTGCTGTGCCGATGACCGTCGCGCCGGCATTCACGGCAAGTTGCGTGAATACGGTTCCGACTCCACCGGCGGCACCGTGTACGAGCACCGTCTCGCCCGAGGTGATCGACAACTCTTCGAAAACGGCATGCGCGGTCTGTCCGGATGCGGACAAGACACCGGCTTCATGCCAGCCGACCGAGCCGGGCTTGAGTACCACTTGGGTGCGATCGACGGCTACGTACTCCGCATAACACCCCAAGATATTGAACCCAAGGACCGCATCACCTACCGAAATATCGACAACCTCTGAGCCCGCTTCGACCACTACGCCGGAGAACTCGTTTCCCAAAACCTGAGGAAAGTCGATTGTTACTCCTGGTGGGCTCCAGCCTGCCCGGATGGCGGCGTCAGTCGGCTGCACACCGGCACTGACCACCTGGACCAGAACTTGATGTGGATTAGGTGATGGGCGGCTCAAAAGCTGAACCCGGAGCTCCTCAGGAAGCCCAAACTCATCGATCGCGGCAGCGTGCATGAGGGTGCTCTGCGCGCCAATGACGTTCTCGCTTTCGTTACGTTCGGCGTTGTCGGTGACTGTGTTGTCGTGTGTCATCTGAGCCTCCAGGTTCGTGGTAAATAGGGAAAGGGCGGTCATGACATCCTCGAAGTAGTTAAGGGTCATGTTGGATCACCGGATCCCGGTGATCGCAGACGGATTCGCGCGAGCGCTATCACGCCGATCGCGCCGAGGCAGATCAGAATTGCTCCAACACCGCTGGCGGTCGCATACCCGGTCAGCGTGGCCACGTGCGAGTGTTCCGGCGCGCTTCGGACAGTGGCGGTGATGATGGCCGCCAAGAGTGCAGTTCCCACGGCGGCGCCGATTTGCTGGCTGGCATTTACAAGGGCGCTGGCGATCCCGCTGTGGTGGCCGGCGTTCAAGGTTGCGGCGCTCGTGCCTGCCACCATGACGATGGTGCTACCGGCGCCGAATAGCAGCATTGCCGGCAAAATGCCGGTCACATATATGGTGTCGGGCCTCAGTAGTGAAAGCGTTGCCATAGCAACCCCGACCATCAGCATTCCAACCGCAAGCGTCATGTCGAAAGAAAGACGCATCGTCATGGAGCCGAGTACCTGCGCGGCGGCGATGGCGGACAAACCCCATGGTAAGAACGCCGCTCCGGTGAGAAGAGGTGTGTAGCCCAGTGTCGACTGAAGGAGTGCGGTGAGAATAAACATTCCCGCGAACACTCCAAGGCCGATTAGGAGCACCGCGCAGAAAGCGCTGAGGCGTCGCCGGTTGCCGAGTAAAAACAATGGTATGAGCGGGTCTCGGGACCGCCGCAACTGAACAATGAAGCCAATGATGAGAAGTGCGGAGATGCCCAGGAGAATTAGTGTCGGTCCGTGGCTCCAGCCGCGAGATCCGGCTTGGTCGAGACCGACGACCAGAAGGCCCAGTGCAATAGTGATCAGCACGGCGCTCTCTAACCGCAGCCGAGAGTTTCGCCTCGCTTCCGGCGCCGGGGCGAATCCGATGACCCCCAGCATCACGGCAAGCGCGATCGGGGTATCGATAAGCATGACCCACCGCCACGAAACGCCGCTTACCAGCGCGCCGGCAAGGCTGAATGAGGCAGCCACGCCCATGCCCATGGCCATGCCATACAGACCAAATGCACGTACCCGCTCGCGCCCTTCGGGGAACATGACCGAGACCATCGCCAGCGCACTCGCCACAACGAGCGCACCGGTCATGCCCTGTGCGGCGCGCGATATCAGTAGCACATGAACCGTTGGAGCGAACTCGCCCAGGGCTGATGCCAACGCAAATCCGGCGAGCCCGAAGCTCAGGCATCGACGTAAACCAAGCGTGTCAGCGAGGCGGCCGGCCAGGAGCATGAAGGTGCCGAAACACAGCGAGTAGACGGTCACGACCGAGGCGCGGGTGGAATCAGCGAACCCTAACGCTGATTGTGCCTGAGGGATGGCGACGTTCATCATCGTGACCGCGGTAAAGACGATAACGTTACCGGTCACCAAAAAGGCTAGAGCCCACCACTTGCGTGGAACACGGGCGACGGCGATGCCGATAGCTCCAACGTCAGACATGGTTAACCGCTGGGTTCATGCGACCGGCTGCGGCTCAACGGTGACAGCCGCTGTAATCTCGGTGAGACGACGCCCTTGGGCGCGTGCAGCCGCCAAAGCGTACTGGGCGGGCAGGCCGTTGGCCGAGGCGTGACTGGTCCCGTAGGGATTTCCGCCGGCGCTGTCGAAAGCTTCATCGGTATATCCGGTGGGCACAATGAGCGAGCCCCAGTGGCAGAACGTGTGATGGAGAGCGAGCAGGGTAGCTTCGTTGCCGCCGTGGGCGTTCGCCGCCGATGTGAAACCGGTAGCGGGCTTATTAGTGAACACGCCGCCAGCCCACTGAGCGGCAGTGGTGTCGAGAAACTGCTTAAGCTGAGAAGCGATATTCCCGAAGCGTGTCGGCGTGCCGAAGGCATATCCATCGGCCCATTCCAAGTCTTCTACGTGGGCTTCTGGGACATGTCGAGTGGCGGTGACGTGTGCCCGCCAGGCCGGATTGGCGTCGATAGCGGCATCGGGCGCCAGCTCGGTGACCCGACGGAGTCGGACTGAGGCGCCCGCCTCGCGGGCGCCTTCTGCGACGCTCTCGGCGAGCGCGTGAACGTTACCGGTGGACGAGTAATAGATGACGGCGATATTCATTTTCTTCCTTTCAATAGTGATCTGTTCTTGCGAGAAATGGCGCTTTAGTCTGCTGCCATTTGCTAGTGCGCCGACTGCGGCTGGCCGGCGCGCAGGGCCGGAGCGAATTCCGTGATGATCTCGACGAACTCATCGGGATTTTCGAACGTCATGACGTGACCGCAATCCAGAGTGACTAACTGGCTATTCGGAATTGCCGCGGCCAACGTAGCGACCGAATGAGGCGGGATTGTCGCATCGTGTACCCTGGCGATGAGCATCGTCGGCACGGTCACGCGTGGCGCATATTCCGAGATATCCAGGCTTGCCCCGAGTGCGATCTGACGCCGCACATGCGAGTTCGGATACAAATTCGAGAACAGCTCGCGGAGCTCATTCGTAGGCAGCTTTGCGATGTGTGAGGCACTGAATCCCGTGAGCGTGGAGAAGCGACCGAATAAATCGGGATCGCTTGCGCTACACTGCCAGATTTCGTAGAGCAGCGCGAGGTAAGGGTCGCTAGCAGTGCGTAGCCATCCGGCTGCCACGATGAGACCGCTCACTCGCGACGGGGCCAGTGCAGCCGCCGTCACTGCCACCGGACCACCTAGCGAGAATCCGGCAAGCATGAAGTCGTCGAGTTCGGCGGCCTCTGCCACGCCAAGCACCTGGCCGGCCAGGTTTTTTACGGTCAGATCGACTCCGTCATCCTGTACGGTCGGTGAACCCGACAGGTCCGGCATCACCACTCGGAAGTTTCGTGCTAGAGGGTCGAGAAGGTGTCCAAACGGCACGTCCGCTCCCGGCCCCGTGCCGTGGACGAGCAGTAAGCCGGGACCGTCGCCTGTAATGGTCATTGGGATTTCTACGCCGTTAACCAACGCGGAAGTCTTCATGGGGTCCTTTCAATGCTTGGATCGGCCGTGATGTCTCCAGGCTCGTATGTGGCGTCGTGCGCATCCAGGCCGGAACGATCCGGGGATAACCTGTCCCCGGATCGCGATTCATTCGTGCCTGCGCAGACCGTGAAGTGTTGCTGGTCACCGGGGTGCTCAAGTTCGTCTATAACGGCGATGGCAAGATCCGATGCGCTGATCCGCGATTGGCCATTCGCGTCGGTGAGCAGTGTGGTCGTGCCGCGGCGATACCGGCCAGTGCGTTCGCCGCGTTCGAGCACGGCCGGCGGGCTCAGATACACCCAGTGAGCGAGCAGATGCGACGTGCAGGTGACCAGTTGGGAGAGGCTGGCACGCGCGATCGGCTGCCATGCCTCCGGTACGTACTCCGGTTCTTCGATCACGAGCCGGCCCGGATCTTGTGGTGAACGCAGCGGCGCAGAGCCGCCTACGATCAGTACCCGCGTATGTGCCGCGGCCGCCGCATCAAGAACTCGTTGAGTCAGGGAGGCGATCCCGTATTCATGCCCGGCCTCGAGGCGAACCGCGAGCACTGCTGCATCCACATTGCTGAGCACCGCGGTGACCTGCGAAACATCGCCGATATCGATGGCACGAACGACAAGATTTTCTCGCTCAAGACGGGGGTCAGCCTTACGGGATGCGGCTGTGACGTGATGGCTGCGGCCGAGCGCTTCGGTGACGATGGCGCTGCCGACCATGCCGGTCGCCCCCAGGACGGCAATTCTCATGTGGGTACCTCGGTCTTCTTGTTTTCGGTTGGAGTGAGTTGGCCAGCGACCATCGCCATCAGGGCGATGGCGAATCCGGCTAGCTGGATTGTGTTCAGAGTTTCGTCGGCGAGGATGGAGCCGAGGAATGCGGCTACCAGTGGCGAGAGCTGCCCCAGCAGTGCGGTTGCGGTAACGGGCAGACGTTGGATGCCCGCGAACCAGATCGTGTACGTGAATAACGCACCGATCAGCCCAACCCAGGCGTATCCGACCACCGCCGGGCCGTCGACTCCGGTGGGAATGCCCTCGATGACAAAGGCGGGGATCACGAGAACCAGGCCTGCGGCGGTCAGCTGCCAGCCGGCAATACCGATCGCGGAGACGCCGTCTGGCCGTCCCCACTTCTTGGCGAGCACGACGCCGATGCCCATTGAAGCGGCACCAGCCAAGCCCGCGCCGATACCGATAGCGTCGAGGCCGGCGTCAGGTCCGAGTACGACCATCGCTACGCCTAACATGCCCGTCAGCCCCCACCAGACACGCCATGTCGAAAGTCTTTCGTTGAGGATCGCAACGACGACGAAGGCAACTACTATCGGCTGAGCGGCCCCAAGGGTTGCGGCGACACCACCGGGCAAATGCTGAGCGGCGATAAACAACAGGGGGAAGAATGCTCCCATATTCAGCAGCCCCAGCACCAAACTCTTCCACCACCAGTCCCGGTGCGGTAATTGCCGAGCGACCAATAATGCGATCAGGCCGGCCGGCAAGGAGCGCATCATCGCTGCGAATAACGGATGCCCCTCCGGCAGGAGATGTGTCGTGACGATGTAGGTGGTGCCCCACACTATTGGCGCGAATGCGGTCAGGCCGGTCCACCCGGTACGCGAAGCAGCGGGCCGGACGGTCGGGCGAATGGTGGTCGTTGTGGCGTTCACGCATCCATCGTGTGCCGGCTTCGTCAATGTGTCCAAGACATGTTTTTCATTATTACGATGAACTGAGACCATAGATTGATGGAGCTCCAACAGATGCGGTATGTGATTGCGATCGCCGAAGAACAAAGCTTCACGCGGGCGGCTGAGCGCTGCTTCGTCGTGCAGTCTTCGCTCAGTCACCAAATCAAGGCGCTCGAGCACGAACTCGGCGTCAAGTTGTTCGCTCGTACCAGCCGCCGCGTTGAGCTAACCGCGGCAGGAGAAGCGTTTCTAGCCGGGGCCCGCGCAAGCCTAGACGCCGCTGAGCGGGCTGTGTCCGACGCCGCGGCCGCGACCGGTCACATTCGTGGAAGCCTGACGATAGGTGTTATCCCGACAGTCACCGCAATCGATATTCCTGCGGCGCTTCACGAGTTCCGCCAGCTATATCCGGCGGTACGCGTACGCTTGCGGGAAGGCCGCAGCGATGAATTCATCGCCGACATCGCCGACGGCACGATGGACGTAGCGGTGCTCGGGTTACCTGATGCCTCCGTGGTGCACGAGGTTGCCATATCCGTACTCGCCCGAGAAAGACTGGTTGCGGTTCTTAGCGCGCAGCACAGGATGGCAGCCCGGCGCCGGCTGCGCTTGTACGATATCGGCGGCGAGATTTTTGTAGACTTCCCCGAGGGCACACCTGGGCGTATTCCATCCGACCTCGCGTTCGCTGCCGCGGGTATTCAGCGCGAGGTCATGTTTGAAGCGATGAACGTGAAAGTGATGCTTGACCTCGTGCGTAAAGGCTTGGCCGTGACACTGCTGTCTCCAGCCGTCATACCAGAAGATCCGGCCATTGTGCCCATTCCCGTGTCCAAGGGCCCCACTCGCACCGAGTACCTGGCGTGGAGCAAGTTCAATCCCAGCCCGGCGACGCGCGCTTTTCTTCAGCTAATCGACGATGGCTCACGAACATGAGTGTTGAGCGTCAGTGCAACGCATAGAGCGCCGCGCACATCATCGCAGCATTGCTAATGCTGATCCGCGCGGGAGCTTAAGCGTGCCACAAGACGTGTCCAACGAGGAATTTCGGGGTGAGAGCGGCGGTATGCGATTGCAAGTCGCTGCTGTTCGGCTTCGAGGCGTAGCTCTTCGTGGCGGTCGCGGTCGAGCGATCCATGAAAGTACGAATTTGGAGCAAGCATAATCGGTTACGCCCTTTCAGCGTTTGGTTCAACGGCGGCGCCTCCAGGGTCTTGTGCGGTGACGTGCGTATCCAGACCGGTCCGATCCGGGGATAATCGGACCCCCGCTGAGTTTCAATACCTGCTTGCGAGATTGATTGCGCACAGGGCGAAGCGATATTCGCTGGAATCGAGCCGCGTGTAGGCAGCCGCACTGTGCTCAGCTAGCTATTTCATGCGCGGTAGAGTACTGCCGCGGGCTCGGTGATGTCCGTACCGAAGAGCCACCATTAGGATGCAAGGTTGGCCGCCCAGGATCGGCAGAAGCCGCAGGTGAGGTTCCCATTTGACTCGCCGAGCCCGCCCACCATCGCACTAGTCCCATCTGTGTTGTCGCTGAAGTCTTATATTTAGTGCCCGATCTCGCTGGGCCAGTCGATCCGCCGATCCGGCTTGTAAAACGGCGTTTTAACAGTACGCTGAATTACGAAACGGACTTGTTTCTTAATTAGCTCCTGTCTGCAGGGAAAGTGTATTGACCTATGTGATCGCCCAGCCGTGCGTTGACGTCAAAGATCGGTCATGCGTGGACGAATGTCCCGTGGACTGCATCTACGAAGGCGGCCGGACGTTATATATCCAACCCGATGAATGTATCGACTGTGGCGCGTGCGAGCCGGTCTGCCCTGTGGAGGCTATCTATTACGAAGACGACCTGCCTGACGAGTTCAGCGCGTATCTAGACGATAACGCCGCATTTTTTGAGGAAACCTTGCCCGGCAGGACTGCGCCCATCGGTTCACCCGGATCGGCCGCCATGTTCGGCGCGCTCGATGTAGATACACCCCTGGTAGCTGAGATGGAATCCAACCTGAGTATGAGCGAAGGCGAACCACTGTGAGCGCTTATTGCTCCGTTCCGGGCCGAGATTCGCGCGTCATGTAGGCCCCGCGTTCGAGGTCGTTTGCCATGGTTGTTGGTATGGAGAAGGTTAATGACACGCTGTATTCGTGGGCCTCTATCATTGACGTTCAAGCGCTGGAACAGGCCAAAACGA
>Ga0079226_10003934_pt1 | contig 11359 bp, 10 predicted proteins | sample Poulit2014_FD_76345 | JGI IMG/M metagenome (GOLD analysis project Ga0079226, IMG submission 76345) | Agricultural soil microbial communities from Georgia to study Nitrogen management - Poultry litter 2014 | ecosystem: Environmental > Terrestrial > Soil > Agricultural land | place: USA: Georgia...
CGAGGCAGGTGCGCGCGTGCTCGCGGTCTCCTGTGACTCGATGTTCTCGCTTCGGGTGTTCGCGGAGAACGAGGGGCTGGACTTCGACCTGGTCACCGACCACTGGCCGCACGGGGCCATCGCCCGGGCGTTCGGGGTGTTCGACGAGGAGTCCGGCTGTGCGCTGCGGGGCTCCTTCGTGCTGGACGCCGAGGGCGTGGTGCGCTGGTCTGTGGTCAACGCCATCGGTGATGCCCGCGACATGGCCGCCCACGTCGCCGCCGTCTCCCAGCTGGCCGGCTGACCTCGCGAGCCCCCGGGGTCAGCGCGGCTGTTCGCTCGGCAGCAACCGGGTGTGCCGCCAGCCGTCCCCGGTGCGGACGTACTCCACCCGGACGTGGCGGCGGTCCAGCGTCGCCTGCAGGAACTCGTACCGCGCCGGCTGCAGCGCCCACACCTGCCAGTCCGGGTTGTCGCGGCCGTCGTAGCTGGGCCGCTGCCGCCAGTCCGCGGCGCTGGTGTCGGCGTCCAGGGCCACCACCGGGCCGGACACCTCGAGCTGGCGCCCCAGTGGCCGCCAGAAGAACATCATCCCGGCGTACGGGCGGACCGCCAGGTGCGCGGCCTTCCGGGAGCCGAGTGAGCTGGAGAAGTGCAGGCCGCGGTCGTCGACGTCCTTCACGATCAACGTCCGGTTCGCCGGCCGTCCCTCGTCGTCGACCGTGGTCAGCGTCATCGCATTGGCCTGCCGCTCACCGGTGGCGATCGCCTCGTCGAGCCAGGCCAGCAGCAATGCGGTCGGATCGTCCGGGACCGCCGACGGATCCAGCGTCGGCAGGTCCGCCGGGAACGTCGGCAGGCTGCGCAGCCGGTCGCCGAGTGCGCTCACGCGACGTTCCCGACGCTCGCCACCCCGTTCGGCTGGGGCACCGGCACCGAGAACAGCGTGCGCGCCGCACCGTCCGACCCGAGGTCGGCGGCGTCCAGGCCGACCAGCAGGTCGGCGTCCCGGCACGCCACCAGCAGCACGTCGTCCAGCCGCAGCAGGTCCATCGGCCAGGCGGGCAGCGGGTGCTCGACGGCCTTGCCGCCGAACCGGCCGTCGGTGACCTCCAGCACGCACAACCGGTCGCTGCCGCGGTTCAGCACCAGCACCTGCGCGGTGTCTCCCTCGACCCCGGCGAGCAGGATCTGGCTGGGGTGGGTGGCGCTGGTCTCCCCGTCGAAGCCGCACCGGTCGACCTGGCGGCCACCGACGACGGTGCCGGCGGCGTCGCGCTGCAGCTCCACCACCGCGGCCGCGTTCGCCCGCTCCAGGGCCACCACCAGGTGGTCGGGCCCGACCCGTACCGCGTTGCGCGGGCCGGCTCCCGGCTCCAGCGGGATCGCCGGGGGCCCGTCCGCCGGGGCCGGGGCGGCATCGGGGGCGAGCACGTGCAGGCCGTCGCGACCGAGGTCGCTGACGACGAGCTGGCCGTCGACCTCCAGCACCTGGTGCGGATGGGACTGCTCACCGAAGTGGTGCACCACGGCGGGCCCGGCCGTCCGGTGCCCGGAGTCGTGGTGGTACGGGAACACCGCGACCGTGTGGCCGCTGTAGTTGGCGACCGCGACCTGACCGTCCGGGACGGCGACATGGCAGGGGACCGCACCGTTCGAGCCGGTGCTGGTCTCGACCCGCACCCCGTCGTCGGTGGCGGTGACCGCGACCAGCTGCCCGCCGTCGTCGGCCGAGGCGATCCAGCCGGCACCCGGCGTGGCGGGGTGGGCGGTGACCGCCAGCGAGGTGCCGTACGGGAGCACCGCCCCGACCGTCTCGGCCGTGCCGGTCGTGGTGTCGAGGTGCAGTTGGCGCACCCCGTCGGTGCAGGCCACCAGTAGCCGGTGGATGGTCATCGGGCCTCCTTGCCTCGTCCGTGCATCTGGTCGTCTCCGCGGGGCACGGTACCCGTGGTCACATCCACAGGGTGGCGATCAGGACGTTGATCACCGCGGTGCCACCGACGGCATGGGCCAGACCCGTCGGCACCTGGCCACCCGTGCGGGCCTTGCGCACCCCGATGATCGCGGCCACCAGCACCACCACGGCCAGCACGGCCTTCACCCCGATCTTGGCATGGTTGACCGGATCGTCGGCGGTCGCGGCCATCTCCGCGAAGCCGGTGAGCGCCAGCCCGGTCACCAGGCTGCCGCAGGCGCCGACGAGCTGGCCGCGGGTCACCGTCGGGGTGCGGAAGTGGGCGAACCAGAGGCCGACGATGGCGGCCATGCTGAGCAGGTGGAGGGCCACGAACACGTGGGTCACGACGTCCATGGCCGGTAGCTTAGCCCGTCCTCGCCAATGAAAGTTCCGACGGCTACGTGGGAAAAATTGCAGAATCAGTTGACGTAACGTTCCGCGCCTGCGTTCACTGAGGGCGAGGTCGGGACCGGCCGCCGTCGGGACCGCTTCCCGTACGCATCCGGCGCCCGGGATGTCGACGAGCACAGGAGGCAGTGACATGAGGAGAAGGACCTTCACCGGATCGGCCGTCGCGGTGGCCGCCGGGTTCGCCGTACCCGCGGTCGGGGCCGGAACGGTGCCGGACGCCGTCGGTGCGCCCACCGACACCGCACCGGACCCGACGGCCGACCCGGTGACCGACCTCGGCGAGCCGGTGCACAAGGTGCAGACGCTCGCCTCCGCGATCGGCACCACGCCCGACGGCGTGCCGTTCGCCTGCTACGTGGTCTCGGGCAACGAGAACGTCACCGCCGAGTTCACCGTGGTCGACCTGCGCAGCCAGCAGACGCTGTTCAGCACCCGGGTGCCGTACGGGCGCAGCAGCCAGCGGGCGCTGGCGCTGTCCCCGGTGGACGGCTCGGTGTGGTTCGCCACCTCCGACATCGGCCACCTCTACCACTACGTCCACGGCGACGACGAGGTCCGCCACATCGTCGAGATCCCGAACGGCGAGCTCGCCTGGTCGATGGCGGTCGGCGAGGACGACACCGTGTGGTTCGGCACCTACCCCAGCGGCAGCCTGTACTCATTGCCGCCCGACACCCGCGAGCTCGTCCACCACGGGCAGGCGCTGGCCGGTGAGCAGTACGTCGACTCCATCGCCCCGGTCGGCGACACCGTCCACGTCGGCACCCAGCCCAATGCGCGGATGGCGACCCTCGACCGCGGCACCGGCGCCTTCACCGAGCTCGCGATGCCCCCTGGCCACTCCGGGACCGCGGTGAGCGCGCTGGACGTGCGCGGCGGCAAACTGTTCGTCAGCAGCACCCAGCTGTACGTGCTCGACCTGGCCAGCGGTGACTGGGTCGACACCATCCCTGATGCCGACGCCAACGTCTCACCGGTCGACCCGCTCGACCCCGACACCGTCTACCTGCGGCAGGCCGCGGAGGTCCGGGCGTACTCGTTGAGCACCGGACAGCTCACCGGCACCGGCGACCGCCCCAACGCCACCCCGGAGTCCTGGGGCTGGGTCGACCTCGACGGCACCGGGGAGCGCCCGTTGCTCGCACTCACCTACTGGCGCGAGGGACGCACCTACGGCTTCGCGGTGCACGGCGGCTCGGGCTTCTACCTGGTCCCGGACCTGATGGGTGCCGGGGCGCCGCTCACCGCGCTCGGCACCGGACCGCTCGGCAACGTGTTCGCCGGTGCGTTCCTCAGCCCACCCGGGATGGGCCGGTACGACCCGGACGGGGACGGCTCCATCGACCTGCTCGCCGGCACCAGTCAGGTGGAGGGCTTCGGCACGTTCGACGGCCGACTGGTCTTCGGCCGCTACCCGCAGGGCTCGTTGTACCTCTACGATCCCGCACAGCCGTGGAACTCCGGCAGCAACCCGGCGGCGCCGCTGGAGATCGGTGACGGGCAGAGCCGGCCGCAACTGTTCGTCGAGCTGTCCGACGATCCCGGCACCGTCGCCGTCGGATCGGTGCCGGTGCCCGGTGAGCACGGTGGCGCGATCACCCTGTGGCGCCCCGACGACCGCACCGTCGAGGTGCACCGGCACGTGGTGCCGGACCAGACCCCGGTCGGGCTGGTGCTGCACAACGGGATGCTGTACGGAGGCACCTCCATCCAGGGCGGCTACGGCATCGACCCGGTCACCGACGAGGCAGTGCTGTTCGCCTGGGATCCGAAGCAGCGCACCACCACCTGGACCACGGTCGCCGTCCCCGGCGCGCAGACGCTGTCCGGGCTCGCGATCGCCGACGACGGACACCTGTGGGGGATCGCCGACGGCCGCACCGTCTTCGAGTTCGACCTCGCCGGGCGGGCCCTGCTACGCACCGTCACGATCGACCCCGAGGCCGCGATCGACCGGTACGGCGACAACTCCCGGCTGCTGTTCGACCACGGCCGACTGTTCGGGGCGACCGCCGACCGGCTGTTCGTGCTGGACCGGGTCACCGGCGAGGTGACCAGCCTGTACGGCCGCGGCAGCGGCCGCGACGACGGGGTGGACAGCGTCTACGAGCTCACCCGGGACCGGCACGGCGACCTGTACGTCGTCGGTCGCGGCACCCACCTGGTGCGGTACGCATTGCCGGCCGACGTCACGCCACCGACGGTGACGGTGCGCACCGGCCGGGGCGGGCAGGACGGGGGACACGGTGGCGGGCGTGGTGCCGCAGTGTGGTTGCAGGCCGAGGACGACACCGATCCGGCACCCCGGATCCAGGTCCGGCTCGACGAAGGGCCGTGGCAGGACCACGACTCGGACCGGATGGTGCTGGTGCGGCCCGGCCGGCACCTGCGCTACCGCGCGGTCGACGCGGCGTGGAACGCCTCGCCGGTGCAGACCTACACGGTGCGCTGAGCCGCCTGGCCGCTGGACGGGACGGTGCGCGGCCGACGGGCGACGACGCCGGCCGCCACCAGCACCGCCAGGCCCAGGAACGGGGTCACCGAGGCGAACACGTGTTGCCACCACTGGTAGTCGCGTTCCACGTAGTCGGCACTGGGCAGGAAATCGTACGGGGAGGTGGCCGCCCAGCCGACGAACAGCCACCCCAACACCTGGAACCACTGCGGCCAGTCGCGTCGGGTGAGCAGCAGGGCGGCCAACGGCACGATCCACACGTAGTGGTGCGCCCACGACACCGGTGAGGCCAGCAGGGTGGCCAGGCCGCACGCCACGATCGCCATGCCCTCATCGCCGCTGCGGTGCCACCACCCGGCGACCAGCACCCCGAGGACCGCGGTGAGCGCGGCCAGCACGAGCCCCAGGACCGTACCGGCGCCGCCGTAGCCCAGCCCGCGGGTGAGCGCACCGAACAGCGACTGGTTCTGCAGATAGATCACGCTGTCGCCGAGCCCGGTGTCGCCGCGCAGCAACCCGGCCCAGAACTGCAGCGACAGCCGCGGCACAGCGAGCAGCCCGGCCAGGGTCAGCACCGCGAAGCCGACGACGTCACCGATCACCGCGCGCCAACGCCGTACCGCCAGCAGGTGCACCACGAACAACCCGGGGGTCAACTTGATCGCGGTCGCGACCCCGACCAGGGTCCCGACCGGCAGCCAGCGCCCGTCGCGGGACCACCGCCGGGGTGCCCGCGGCAGCACCCGCGGACCGGGCACCAGGTCCAGGGCGACCAGCGCCACCAGGAACACCCCGACCTGGCCGAACGCGATCGTCTGGTGCACTGGTTCGACGACCAGGATCGCCGCGGCCGCGACCAGGCTGAGCCGCCATCCGGTGAGCCCGAGCCGGTGCAGCAGCGCCACCACCGCCAACGCGATCGCGGCCGCCCACGCCGCCATCACCCACTCCAGCGGCGGCCAGGTCAGTGGGACCGCCAGCACGGCCGCGATCGGCGGGTACAGGAACGGCAGTTCGCCGGGCAGGTGGTACGGGTCGTCGCCGGCGGCCAGTGCCCGGGCGGCCTGCAGGTAGACGTCCAGGTCGGCCTGCCGGGGTCCCCACGGGATCAGCCCGCCGCCCCAGCTGGTGCCAGCGACGAACACCGCCACCAGGCAGGGCAACAGGCACACCAGCGCGCCGCCCAGCAGCCGCCGGGGGCGCGACCGGGCGGTGTCACCGGGGCTGTCCGGGGTGGTGGTCGACATCAGGGGTCATCCCATCACATGCCTGCGGCGGCGCCGGTGACGTGGCAGAGTGGTCGGATGACTGCGGCAGGAGGTCGTACCAGCGCCGGGCTGCTGCTGCACCGGCCCGGCCCGGGCGGCGGGCAGCCCGAGGTGTTGCTCGGCCACCTCGGCGGCCCGTACTGGGTGCGCCGGGAGCGTGCGTGGGGCATCCCCAAGGGCGAGATCGACCCCGGGGAGGAGCCGCACACCGCGGCGGCCCGGGAGTTCACCGAGGAGCTCGGGCTCGCGGTCCCCGACGGCCCGTGGCACGACCTCGGCGAGGTGCGGCAGTCAGGCGGCAAGCGGGAGCTGGTGTGGGCGCTGGCCGCGGACCTGGACCCGGAGGCGATCACCCCCGGCACCTTCGAGTTGGAGTGGCCGCCCCGGTCCGGCCGGGTGCAGTCCTTCCCCGAGGTGGACCGGGTCGCGTGGCTGGCGCTGGACCGGGCCGACGCCCTGGTGATCGCCGGGCAGCGGCCCTTCCTGCGGCGGTTGCAGGATCTGCTGGCCGGGTGAGCCGGACAACAACCGTCCCAGACATCGGATGTCCGGCGGTGGGATACCGATCTCCGAGGCTGCATCGCGAGTAGGCTTGAGTGGTGACCAACCTCATCGATGTCGCCGTCCTGCCGATCGCGGAGGACAACGCCGCGGTGGCGTTCGTCGAACTCGAGCCCGGGACCTCGATCACGCTGCCCGACGGCGCCACCTTCACCGTCCGGCACCGCGTCCCGGTCGGTCACCGCTTCCTGGTCCGCGACCTGGCCGCCGACGCACCGGTGCTGTCCTGGGGGGCCTCCTTCGGTCGGGCGCTGGCCGACCTGCCCGCCGGCAGCTACATCTGCACCGCCCGGAGCCTGGCCGCACTGCTCGAGCGTGGCATCACCGACCTGCCCGCAGCGGCGACGGTGCGCGACGAGGAGTGGCGGCGCTACACCGCCGAGGACGGCTACTCGGTGGGCGAACAGATCGCACCGGTCGCCGATCCGCGCACCTTCGACGGGTTCGCCCGCGACGGGGGGCGCTACGGCACCCGCAACTACGTCGCGGTGGTCGGGCTGACCGCCCGGGAGGGTGCCTTCGCCGAGGAGGTCGCACGCCGTAGTCAGCACCTGGTCGGTGAGCCCGGATCCGACGGGCTCGACGGCGTCGTCCCGGTCGCCCACACCGAGGGCGACGCCGGCACCACCCCGAACAACCTCGACCTGCTGTTGCGCACCCTGGTCGGCATGATCGACAACCCCAACCTGGGAGCGGTGGTGCTGGTGGAGCGTCCGCACGCCACCGTCACCGTGGAGGTGCTGCAGCAGTACGCCCACGACCACGGCCTGGCGTGGGGGCGGGTCCCGTACGAGGTGGTCACCCGGCGGCACAGCTTCGACACCGATGCCACTGCCGCAGCAGCGGCGGTGGAGCGGCTGGTGCCCGGCGTACGGGCACAGCAACGGGTCCCGGCCCCGCTGTCGGCACTGGCGATCGGCCTGCAGTGCGGTGGGTCCGACGCGTTCTCCGGGGTGAGTGCGAACCCGCTGTCCGGGGCAGCGGCCCGGGAGGTCGTCCGACACGGCGGCACCGCGGTGCTCGCCGAGACCGACGAGTTGATCGGCGCCGAGGGCTACATCCTGTCCAACGTGGCTGGCCCCGAGGTCGCCGACCGCTTCATGCACGCGGTGGAGACCTTCACCGACCGGGTCGGCTGGCACGGGCACTCCGCCGAGGGCAACCCGTCCGGCGGCAACATCCTGCGCGGCCTGCACAACATCGTGCTCAAGTCGCTGGGGGCGGCCCGCAAGAAGGACCCGGCGCTGCGGCTGGACGGCGTGATCGACTACGCTGAACCCGTTGCCCCGAAGGGATTCCTGTTCATGGACAGCCCCGGCAACGACCTGGAGTCGGTGGCCGGACAGGTTGGCAGCGGCTGCAACATGATCTACTTCACCACCGGCAACGGCTCGATCACCAACTTCCCGTTCGTGCCGACGGTCAAGTTCGTCACCACCACCCAGCGGTTCGAGCTGTTGCACCAGGACATGGACGTCAACGCCGGGCGCCACCTGGACGGCGAGCCGTTCGATGCGCTCACCGGGGAAGTGTTCGACCTGACCGTCGACGTCGCCTCCGGCCTGCGGACCGCGGGGGAGCGAGCCGGGCACTCGCAGGTGCAGATCTGGCGTGACTGGGCCCAGGACGGACCGGTGACCGGCCCGACCACCCATCCGCACGGTCCGGCCCTGTTGCGCCTGGGCCGTCCCGACGGACCCACCCGGGACGACCTTGCGCCGCTCACCGACCACGTCCGCGACGGTGTCCCGCTGCCGGCCCCGCCGGCGGTGGCCGACGCCGTACCCCTGGAACCGCTGGGCCGGGTGGTGCGCGCCGACGGGCGGACCGCCTCGGAGACGGTCGCCCTGGTGCTGCCGACCAGCCTGTGCTCCGGCCAGATCGCTGCCCGGATCGCCGACCGCGCGACCGGGGAGAACTGGCACGGCGGCCGCGCCGACCGGGCGGTCGCGCTGCCGCACACCGAAGGCTGTGGATCCTCCAGCGGCGACTCCGAGGAGATCTACACCCGGACCATGATCAACCACCTGCGGCATCCCAACACCGGGTGGGCGCTGCTGCTGGAGCACGGCTGTGAGAAGACCCACAACGATCACTTCCGGGGGTTGTTGGCCGAGGCCGGCATCGACCCGTCGACCGTCGGCTACGCCTCCATCCAGGCCGACGGTGGCATCGGGGCCGCCACCCAGAAGGTGAAGGACTGGTTCGACGACCGGGTGGCCGAGTCACCGGTGCCGCAGCGGCGGTCCGGTGACTGGACCGGCGTGGTGGTCGGGGTGTGCGGAGTGGGGGCCGGTCCCGAGGGGATTGCGCCGGTGGTGGCCGACGCGCTGGCCGCCCATGCGGTACGGGTGCTGGCCTCCGGCGGATCGGTGGTGCTGTCGACCGATGACCCGTTGCTGCGGACCGAGGCCTTCCGGGCGCTCGTCGACCCGGCGGCCACCCCCACCCTGGGACACGGTCAGCGCATCGAGACCGATGGCCTGCACCTGATGAACGCCGCCGGTGCGGACCGGTTGGAGACCCTCACCGGGCTGGGCGGCACCGGTGCCGAGGTGGCGCTGGCGGCCTCCCCGGGGCCGGGGCAGCGCTACGTACCGGTGCTGCGCGTCGCAGCGGCCGGAGCGCCGGGAGCCGACGACGCCGACCTGGTGCTCGACGGGCCGGATGGGTCGGGCGCGCTCGTCCGTGCGGTCGCCGAGGTGCTGGAGGGCAGCCGTACGGTGACCGCCCACCGCGACGGTGACGAGGGCTTCCAGTTCACCCGTGGCCTGCTCGGCGTCTCGCTCTGAGCGGAGGCGTCCGGCTCGCAGATCAGGCCGGAGGGTCGGGACGGAACACGTCCTCGATGCGGCGCTCGAACAGTCCGGCGATCCGGAACGCCAGCGGCAGGCTCGGGTCGTAGCGTCCGGTCTCCAGGGCGTTGACGGTCTGGCGGGACACGTCGAGGCGTTCGGCGAGGTCCCGTTGGGTCCACCCGCGATCGGTGCGCAGTGCTCGGATGTCGTTGTCCACGGTGGATCCCGTCATCGTCCACGGACGTTGATCACGACGGAGGCCACCAACCAGCTCGCTGCGTACACCGGCCACACCAGCGTCCACGGCAGCGGTGGGGCGCCGACCGTCTGCAGCAGCCCGTAGCTGAACGTCAGCACCGACCCGATGGCGAACCCCAGAGCCAGTCCGTGGAGCAGCCGTTGCCGCAGCATCTCGTCGATCTCGCGCAGGTGGCGCCACACCGCCCACACCACGGCCAGCAGGGCCGGGACCGGCAGGGCCATCACCACCAACCGGATCGGCCCGGTGAGCCGGGACGAGACGGTCAGCGCGACGACCAACAGCAGCCCGTACGCGACGATGGCGACCACAAGTCGCACCAGGTAGCGCCGATCGTGGCGCCGTGGATCGGGCATCACGCACCTGCCAGCGCGGCCAGCAGCATCGGGATCCCCAGCCCGATCACGTCGAGCAGCCAGTGGCCGATGATCAACGGCCACAGTCGCTTCATCCACCACGCGAACAACCCGAACATCACTCCGACGAGCAGCAGTGCGATCCCGCGTGCCAGCCAGGCCTGCGGATCGGCTGCGGTGAGCGCGAAATGCTGCACCGAGAAGAACACCGCGGTCACCAGCAGGCCGACCCAGCGGCCCCAGCGCAGCGTCAGCACCGACTGCAGGTAGCCGCGGTACAGCACCTCCTCGGCCACCGCGATGGTGATCGGCATCAGCAGCAGTGAGGTCAGGCCCAGCCACACCGGCGGGGCCACGCCAGCGGCACCGGCGGTCGGCGGCGGCCCCAGATAGACGGCCAGATTGCCGATGAAGGTCGCGGCATAGAGCCCGACCATCCCGATCACGCCCAGCAGCAGGCCCCACGCGATGTCGCGGCCCGGAGTGGTCGTCCGCAGCAGGGCGCGCAGGGAGGACCCGGCGCGCTGCAGCACCACCGCGACCACCACGACGGTGACCACATCGACCACCATCACCGTGACGTTGCCCCACATCACCGCGTCGTTCCAGCCGACGTCGGGATCGGCCAACCGGAGCAGGCCGAGCGCGATCGCGTCACCGAGGAACAGCAGCGCGGTGCGCATCAGCAACAGCACGACGAGCAGCACCAGCGCGGGCCGAGGCAGTCGCCGCAGGACGGGCAGCACGCCACGGACGGTCGGGGATGGATTCGGATCGCTCATGCGGTCAAGTCAAGGTCACTTGACTCCGCGATGTCAAGTGACCTTGACTGGCCTCCCGGTGGCGTCTGTGGACCGCCGGTCCGGATCGTGGACAGTCGGGAATAGATCGGTGCTCGCGCCGGTTGTGGGGTGACGCGGGCCAGCAGCGGTCCGTGGCCGCCGCCGGTGGCCCTCGGCAACGTCGGGCGCGCCCGACCCGTACACAGACATCAGGGGGACCCGTGCCCATTCATCCCGACGTGACCGCGCTCATCGGCAACACGCCACTGGTCAGGATCAACCGCATCATCGAGTCCGAGGCGACCGTCGCCGCCAAGCTCGAGTTCTACAACCCGGCCAGTTCGGTGAAGGACCGTATCGGCATCAGCATCATCGAGGCCGCCGAGCAGTCCGGTGAGCTCAAGCCCGGGGGCACCATCGTGGAGGCCACCAGTGGCAACACCGGGATCGCCCTGGCGATGGTCGGTGCGGCCCGCGGCTACACGGTCGTGCTGGCGATGCCGGAGACCATGTCGTCGGAGCGCAAGGGC
>Ga0079226_10003936_pt1 | contig 11358 bp, 9 predicted proteins | sample Poulit2014_FD_76345 | JGI IMG/M metagenome (GOLD analysis project Ga0079226, IMG submission 76345) | Agricultural soil microbial communities from Georgia to study Nitrogen management - Poultry litter 2014 | ecosystem: Environmental > Terrestrial > Soil > Agricultural land | place: USA: Georgia...
ACGCCAAGCCGAAGGTATTGCGCTAGCGAAAGCTAAGGGTAAATATGTTCAGCAGCCCAAACTTGGTTCCAAAGAACTAGAGCAAGCTCAGGCGATGATTGATATGGGGATCCCCAAAACCCAAGTCGCTGACACCTTAGAGGTGTCTCGGCAGACGTTATATAACGCATTCCGTCGTGGCTGATGACTGATTTATAGATTCCAAATAGCTGAACCTTCTTGAGTTTTGTTCTCCCCCGTTACCTTTTAGGGGTCACTGTTTTCCGACAGGATATGCAGTGTAGGTGGCCGGCTGGTTCTAAGCAGGCAGGTCTTAACCATTACCATTTCGTGAGTAAATGCACTTCTAGACGCACCATTCAGCCCTGCCGGACAAAGTTTCCTATCAGTTGTGTTGTAGAAAACGTCCAGCCGGGCGAAACATGTCGGTCAACACTAGTCGATCGACTCAGCAAGATTAGAATGATCAGGTCGACGAATGCGGCGCATCATGTCGCCTGGGCAGGATCATTCATGGGCAAGCGTGCACGATTAACAGCGGGCGCATTATTATTGACTAGATGTGTACATCACGTGCTGCAGCGAGCTAAAAGTGACCCGCTACAGTCGTATTTGTACTCTGCATGCTGGTTTGGAGCGGGATTTATTGATTAATAGGAATGTTGGTGCCCCTAGACCCTTAGTTGGGTTTTGCATAATCTCGGGTATAGGGGCAGCTACATATTCTTGAAGGTCGCGTCAGGCGAACTCTTCAGCGTGAAATTTGATTATATGGAGTAGAGTCTGGATCCATGAGTAATTAATGGTTCATAAGGTCATAGACAACGCTTAACCCAGGGTTAACTCATATAAAAACTCAGCTTTCTCTGCAATCGTTACAATTACTCAGAAGGGGCAAGGACGATGTCAAAATTCACTTTTGACCAAGTCTCGTGCCCTAAGTCTCTGTTGTCTGGTGTTGCGGTGTTTTTATCATATTGATGAAAATCTTTGATTAGTGACTGTTTGACACCAAAAACGGTGTCGTATTTCAAGAGATCATCACCTTCAACGAAAATGTGGGTAACGAGTGTTCGGTACCCGGCTGCAGCCACCATAAAATGTAGATGCGAAGCTCTCATGGGGGATCTGCCAGTAGCAGTAAGCAATCGCCCAACTGGACCATCATGAGGGATTGGGTACGGCGTAGGAGTTAGTCCCCAGAAATAGTACTCACCCTGTGCGTTTGAATACAGATGTGCTCGGCCAGCAACTCGCTTATCATCGTATTGTACATCATAAAAACCGTCTTCGTCGGCTTCCCAAACTTCGATACGAGCATTCTGTATAGGTTTTCCTTCGGTGTCTTTGACTGTACCTGTAACCCAACACGGTTGGCCAGCCGCGCCACCACTGATATCGCCTCCGAGTTCGATCTGGGGCGCGTCGTCTACAAAGAATGGGCCAAAAACTGTAGCCTCTGTGGCATTTTTATATGCAGTGTTATTTACATTGATGGTCTGCATAGAAATACCAAGTACATCTGATAATAGGATGAATTCTTGGCGTCTATCATCTGTGATGTGACCAACTTCCGTCAAAAAGTTTATGGCTTGGTTCCATTCGGCTTCAGTTGGACGCACATCTCGCACGAAAGCATGTAAGTGCCGTACCAGGCCACGCATAATTTGTTTTAGCCTTGGGTCACTGCAGTCCGCGAAAGATCTAAGTACATTATCAACTAATGTCTCTTCAACTAAAGCTTGTCTAGCTTGATTATTGTTGTTTATTACTCCAGTATTCATAGCATTCCTGATTCGTGGTTCGTGAAGTTATGAAGCTAAAATGCGCTCTGCGTCCTGCAGCACACGGACGGCAGCATCATAAGTATGTTCTACTGCTTCTTCTACAGCTTTAGTGCGTTGCTCTTCTGAAATAATCTCAACACCCCAATGACCTCGCCAACCAGCTTGATACATGGAAACTACAAAATTAACGGGGTCCAGATCTCCTTCACCTGGGTTTAGGCGAGTATTGATTGTATCTTCCCATAACGTTCCTACTACGTCAGAACGGGCATCGTCGATCTCGACAACAAACACAAAGTCCATCGGCAGTATTTTCGGTAAATCAGCATAGTTAGTTCCACTTCTGGCAACATGCCAGGTATCGATCGTCAGGCCGCCATGTGGGTTGCCAATTTGTCGGACGAATTCAGCTCCGCGCGGTATGGTCCTAACATTATTCATTGGCATCGGTTCAAGCGCGACTCTAACCCCTGCATTGCCTGCTTGAGTCGCGAGGGCATCAAACTCATTTGCAAATGCTTCTTCGTCAACAGATGCAGGTTCGTCATCGAAGCTGAGTTCGCCTCCAATTTTTATAGTTTGTGCACCTAAGGCATTTGCTGACTCAAGCAGATATCCACGCTGAAGATCAGAAGCTTTGCGTAAATCGCCCGTTTTCCACCAGTTAGCTAAAAACTCTAACTCAACATGTTCGATACCTTCGTCTAGTAGCTTTTGACGAAAGTTATCAAATCCTAGCTCAGCTTGAATTATTGGTAGATCAGCATGAATTAGTCCTATGCCACGCCATCCTGCATCAGATACTGCTCGTACCCGACGGTGAATATTCAGTGGGCTTTTTTCATCCCCTCGCAAGGGTGCTGCGTTCCCGGCCCATGTCCAGCAGGTGGCTAGCAGGTCTTTATTTATATTCATGACAGACTCCTTACCTACTTATTTATTGCAAATTCCTACATTGAGTTATTTCAGACGTCACTATTAGTATTTGCCCACGTATACATCTTCTCCATTCAATGCGTCCTTAACGATCCTAGAAATAGCGTCTTTTGTCACAGGTCTGGGATTCTTGTAAGGATTTTTTGTGGCCATCTCAACGGCAAGTTCGACATCGTCATTTCGAAAGCCAAGAGAGGCTAGCTTGGCGGGAGCGCCAGCATCAACACTTGACTTTTGTATGAACGCTGCTGGATCTTCAGAGCCCGTCGCTCTCCGAAGAGCTTCTAGTGCATCTGGTGCATCTACTAGGTTGTATGCAAGAACATACGGCAATACCACCGTGTGTGTTTCGGCATGGCTCAGATTGAAAGTACCGCCAAGCGTATGACAGAGCTTGTGATGGAGTGACATAGTGGTGGCTCCCAAAGTTGCTCCGCAAAGCCAAGAGCCATAAAACGCTTCTGACCGTGCTGCCCGGTTTGTTCCATCGGCAACAATAGACGGAAGAGATTTCAACAAAGCTCTTGCACCTTCCTCAGCCATCAGAGAGATAATCGGTGACTTATCAGGTGCATAAAGTGCTTCGGCGGCGTGAGCTATGGCATTATAGCCGCTCACTACACTCATGTCTGTTGGAAGTGAAAGCGTTAATTCAGGATCATAGATAACACTAACTGGTAATACCCTTGGATCTTTTCCGGTTGTCTTCACCCCGTCGTCGGTTATTCCCCAGACGGGTGTCATTTCAGATCCTGCGTACGTGGTTGGGATAGCAATAATAGGTTTTTCAGACTCCAACGCAATTGCTTTTCCGAGCCCAATAGTTGACCCACCTCCGGCAGCGACGTAGCCGTCGACACCTAAGTCTTCAGCTAGCTTGCGGGCTTTGCGGGCAGATTCAATCGGAACATGCATTTCTGCTTCAGCAAACACACCTGCACATCCATCGCCTAAGAGTTTTTCAGCTTCTCTTGCAAGGTCTTCTTGAGGTGGGGTTGAAAGTACTAGGGCTCGTTTGATATTCAAGCGCTCTAGCTCTTCACTAACTGTCTGGAATTTCCCAAAGCCAAAGTCAACCTTCATAGGTAGTGCCTCGTAGCTAAAATTCCTCATATGGCGTCCTTTCTAATTACATTCCACATACCAGATCGCAAGTGTCGATCATGCTCGAGGTGAAAAGGATAAAAATTTCCATCCTTCCTTATTTGTGAAAGTCCAAATAGAAATCGAAGGATAATCCAGGTACTTTACTTTTCCACTTACGAGGACGGTTGCCTCCATTCGGCCGTAAACTACAGCTGTTCCTCCAGCGATTACTATTTCGTCTATCGGTAATTCCATGCGCTGATACTGGTAAAATCCGCTTTTGCAGTTAGTAATGTACGATTCCAGGGAATCTATCGCTCCACTTGAGTGAACGTAACGCAAATCGCGGTGTGCAAGGTTCAAGAAGGTTGGATAATCTTCTTGCAAAATAGCCTGTGCTCGTCGTTGTTCGGAATCAGCAATGGTTTTTTTCGTTTCAGACTCCAAAGGTTTCCTCTCTAGTAATTAAATGAGACCTCGAACGCTGCCGCCGTCGACACCCCAAAGTGAGCCAGTTACGAAGCTGGAAGCGTCGCTACACAAGAAAACGATGATGTTAGCTACTTCTTCTGGTGTACCAAGACGCCCAAGTGGTAGTTGACGCTGCTTCATTTCATGCTCTACTGCAGCTTTAGGATCCATCTGATAGAGATCAGCATAAGTGTCAGCAAAACCACCTGGTTTTGTCCAAAATTTAGACCAAATTGGCCCTGGTGCAACGGCATTCACTCGGATTGTTGGTCCTTCTGCACGGGCCAACGCTTTAGTTAGTGCTAAAATCGCAGCTTTAGTCGTTGAATAATCGACAGGTAATGCTTCTGGCTGCCGTGCCAGATCTGAAGCATTATTGATGATGACACCACTGTCTGAGCGTCGAAGCGATGGTAAGACGTGTCGAATTGTCCGTACATAGCTCATGAAATTCAGATCAATGGTTTTCTGCCAGTCAGTATCCGTAAGTTGCTCAAATGTCCGTACTGCGCCAGAGCCAACATTGTTAATAAGCAGATCTATTCCGTCCAGAACTTCTAGACAACTATCAAGTGTGTTCGTTATTTGATCTGCATCAGTGAAATCTACTTTCCAGGTGTGCAGTTTACCCGGCAAATTTTTACTCGATGTAGCAAGCTCATCCAATCCTTTCCGATCAATATCTAGTCCTGCAACAACTGCACCTTCAGATAGCAAAGCTAGGACAGTTGCTTCCCCTATGCCATTTGCTGCTCCACTGACAATTGCTTTTTTACCGTTGAGCTTCATATCCATATAATTTTTATCCTTATCCGTGTGACTGTAGGCTTACAAAGTAGTCCTAGCTCCTTGAGTTTCTGTCCGGAAATCAAAACTAGCTGTTAGTCCACCATCAGCAGTGACTGTGCTGCCAAGTAGGGCGGAGGACTGCTTCGACACTAAGAACATTGCGACGTCTGCTACTTCGCCCACTTCAGTGATGCGACCTTTAGGTTGTCGGGCTTCTCGAGCCTCAAGAAATTTTTCGGGGTCGTGAGCAGAATTTAGATGACGATTAAATAAACCTGCTTTCATCGCACCAGGTGAAAGAATGTTGAAGTTTATTTCTGACGTAGCGAAATCGACTGCGAAATTTCGAAAAGCCGCACTAAGAGCAGCTTTTGAAGAGGAATATGCTCCAAGATCTTGCTCCGCGTAGGTGGCATTCACACTACTTACCGCAACGACCGAAGCAAATTGTGCGGATTTGAACATTTCCAACAGCGACTTGACTGCTAAAATATTTGCACCGACATTTATTTCCCAGGCGTCTCTCCACGGATCGAGAGATTCTTCCGAGAGCGTTCCAGGCTGTAAAGTCGCTGCACAGCCTATGTATCCATAGGAGCGCTTCCCTGAAGAAACTAGTATTTCTCTGACCGAGGACCAAGTTTCTGGCTCTATTGTGCTGGCCTGAACATGCTGATAGTTACTGTGGTTAGAAATTAGACTTTCATTCCCCGCTGCAAGATCTATGCCGATAACTTGAGTTCCTGCTTCAAGCAGTTTGAGTGCGCACTCTGCTCCTAAACCGCTTGCAGAGCCTGTTACTATAACGAGCTCAGGTAGATTTATGCTCCATGTACTGCTCACTTGCTTGCACTTCCTTCTGTGGTATTGAGACTTTGTTGTAGAAAAAGAATCTGTCTCGTTTAAAAATAAATAAGTTTAATTATTGCAAAAGTGTTTAACTTTCCTGCTTTTCTAAGTATTCTTCAGGTATGCAACCGTAAGGTTCGAACTCATCAATGTTTTCTTCTGTCACTACTGGCAAGGGCATAAATTGTTCATCTGGGACGTCTTCACCCTGTAAAACGTCAAGAACTGAGTCGAGAGCTTGATGTGAATCCCAACAGGGAGATTGAAACAAGGTAACGCTCATTTCTCCGTTTTCAATCAGATTTTTCCCAACAGGTGCGAAGTTGTGGCCCAGTAGCGCGACTTCTCCTTGCATTCCAGCTGCTCTTACAGCTTGGGCAGCTCCAGCTGCCGCGATGTCATCAGGTGTAACGATCGCATCAATATCATCGCCGAAGCGGCTAATTAACGAACTCGCAGCTGTTTGAGATTTGTTCTGATCAAAATCGCCGGGTTGTGAACCAAGTTCTTCAATACCTGGATATTGCTCCATTCCTTCTTTGAACCCGAGCTCTCGATTAACCGCAGCTGCATTGCCTGGAGAGCCACCGATATAAACATAAGAGCCTTCACCATCAAGCAGATCGTTAAGTTCTTCAGCCTGCAAGCTACCAATACGGTGATCATCTGGCCCGGTAAAGCCAGTAAACAAATCGTTATCTAGGTTGTCAGGAGGATAAGAATTACTGATAGCAACGGGGATACCTGCCCTTTCAGCTTGCACCAACATAGGCTCTTCGGTTCCGTACGTGCCCGGCCATAAAACGATCCCGTCAACATCTCGAGCTATTGCTATTTTCATCTGTGATGCTTGAACAGCAGCATCATATCTGGAGTTGAGAACGAGCAAATCGACACCACGATCCTCGGCTGCTTCTTCTAAATTATCTACATAGCTCTTCCCATAGGGGTGATCCTGGTTCATTGGCACAAGAAATGCGATCTCGGGTCTATCATTTTCTAAAGCTGAAGATGGCGATCCTGAGCAACCTGTCAATGTTAAAGCCACTGCTCCCAGGGTCCCGAGTACCTTCCCGCCACGGTTTTTTACTTTATTGATCCTAGACATGATTGATTACTCCTTCAGTGGAAGGCTGCAGTGAAACGTTTTTTCCGCGGAAGGAAATAGATGGTAAACGTAGAATCTTTTTGATGTCTTTAGTAAACACAATGGCTAGGAATAAAATCGAGCCGACGATAATATCAACGACAGTCGTATCGAAACCAGCCATCTGCAACCCAACGTTAATGCCTCCTATAGCGACGGCCCCAATTGCCGAGCCAAGAATGCTGCCTCGACCACCAGACAAACGAGCCCCGCCGATTACAGCAGCTGCTATTGCCATTAGCATCACGGTAGAGCCGAGGATTGGTGAAGCAGCAACTAGGTTTAATGTAATTACCGCACCTGCCACAGCAGAAAATGCACTGCATAAGACAAAAGATAATATTTTTCTGCGAGCAACTGGTATGCCAGCAGCCATAGCAGCGTCAGGATTGCTACCTATCGCGAATAAATCACGGCCGCTGCGCATATTCGAAATGAAATACAATAAGAAGAGCGTGATGCTGATTGCGACCAATATGTCAGGTGTAATACCCGCTAAGATTGGGTTGCTAAACGCCAGTGCTGCTGCAGTATTTTCTACTGGGATCGGCTCGCCACCAGTGATAGCAAGAGCCAACCCTTGAAGTGCAATCATCATGCCCAAAGTAGTTACAAAAGAATTAATGCCTACTTTTACGACTAGTAAGCCGTTTATCAAACCAATTACTAGTCCTGTACTGATAGCTATTGCAATACCGAATAGCAAGTTGTCGCTGGATTGAACCGTGACACCAGCTGCCACTGCCATCGTTGCGCCCACGCTTAGATCAATCTCGCCTAGTATAAGTAATGGTGTAAGGGCTAGAGCGACTAACCAGACATCGACGACACTTGATAGTACGATGCCAAAATTACCAAGTGTGGCAGGTTGCCCAATCGCAAGCACTAGAACAACGATTATGAACAGAATGACTGCACGAAACGCAGGTGCATGGATAAGATTTTTCGACAACACTCGAACATTCATTTATGTGATCCTTTTCTCCGTCGGAGATATGCATCAGCGGCTAAAGTGCCTATGATGATGACGCCCTGAATAAATTGTTGCCATTGGTAGGGGAGACCTACCAGGGAAAGCACACTGAGTAATACTGAAATGAATAGAACACCGAGTACTGTGCCTGTTATAGAACCACGTCCGCCAAAAAGGCTAGTCCCTCCTATGACAACTGCAGCCAATGCGTTGAAGTCATAGCCTTCTGACATGGACGATATTGCGCTCGAACTATACGATGCTAACGCAATACCAGTCATCACTGCACCCATCGACGAGGCAATAAAAGCTACTGTAATTGTTCTCGTGGTATTAATCCCAGCAATCGAAGCAGCTGCACGATTAGTGCCCGTAGCTCTGAGCGCATACCCAAATTGGGTTGACGAAAGAATAACGTAAGCTGCGATTGCTGTGATGACAAAAAATATAAAGAGTACAGGAACCCCTAAAAATTTAGCTGTCCCAACCCATAACATACCTGTATTTGTTCCTGTGGACTGTGCACCACCGGTAGCGTACTCGAGTACACCCATACCTATAGTTGCTGTAGCTAAGGAAACAATAACTCCATTACCACGCATTAGGCCTGCACCAAAACCATTGATGAAAGAAAAAACCAGGTTAACTACTATGGCAGCAACTATAGCGGTTATAAAACCATGCTCAGATAGGGATACAACTATAACTGCTGAAACAGCTATTTGTGCAACTATAGACAGATCAATAATCTGTTTCGCTACGACAACAAATGTCATGCCCAATGCAACGAACCCTAAAAACGAAGCATTTCGCAATAGAGTCTGAATATTTTGAGATGTCAAAAACCCGTCCACAGCGAAAATACTGAATAATAAAAGAATGACGAGCGCACAAGTAATAACAAATGCTGTTGGGTTATTGTGAAATCCGATTAGGGGTCGGATACGGCTGAAAGCATCCACAGTATTATTAGAAGAGGACGCTTTCGTGTGGCGCTTTTCTGATTGTACTTGGTCCTTTGAGTCAAGCATTTGAATCCACCTTTTCAATACTTTCGTGAATCTCTTGGGTGCCTAAACTCACAATCTTCGACTCTGTTGCCTCGTCAGCACTCAATTCACCAACACTGAAACCATCACGCAAAACCATTATTCGGTCAGAAAGAAGCAACAATTCCTCTAAATCGGAAGAAACAAGTAGTACTGATGTTCCCTTGTGAGTGAGGGTATTGATGAGCTGATGTATTTCAGCTTTGGCTCCTACATCGACACCTGCAGACGGCTCGTCTAAGACGAGTAATTTTGGAGACGTGGCCAACCAGCGGCCAAAAGCGATCTTTTGTTGATTTCCGCCACTTAATTGCCTGACAAGTCCATCTGTATTCTTGGGATGAAGGTTCACGTCGTCAGCGATTTGGCTAGATAATTCGCGAACCTTGCGGCTACTTACCGCACCTAATTGACTAAGTTTACCTAATTGCGGAAGGGCGATGTTTTCTCGAATAGTTCGACCAAGAATAACACCTTCTGTTCGTCTGTCTTCCGGCACATATGCAATTTTTCTCTTAATTGCTGCTCTGTAGGAATTGATTGGGAACGCCTTGGTTCCATCATGGATTCTCACGGTTCCGCTAGACCTTTGTTCCAACCCTAAAATACTGCGGAGAAGTTCAGTTCGCCCCGAACCCATCAAACCGCCAATACCTAAAACTTCTCCTTTCCGTATGCTGAGAGAAGTCCCCTGTACTTTAGGCGCGTACATTTTTTCAACTTCTAAGACAACCTCACTCGAAGCAGTCTTTTCCCGTGCTTCTTTGTTAGATACTTTTTCCTGACTGGCACCGACCATACTTTCGACTAATTCATCGGTGGAAGTGTCGGCCAAAGAAAAAGTGTCAACTAAAGCTCCATTACGCAACACAGTAGCGATGTCACAAAGAGCAAAAATTTCTCGGAACCGGTGTGAAATATAAATTATTGTGACCCCTTGTTCCCCTAGATCACGTAAAAGGGAAATCAAGCGATCTGCTTCTTCAGGCGGTAAAGACGCAGTAGGCTCATCTAAAATAAGAATGTCGGGTTGCAGACGGAGTGCTTTAGCAATTTCTACATATTGCTGAAGTGATGTCGGTAGCCGGCCAACAAGTTCATTAGGGTCAATCGACACTCCGAGACGTGCTAAAAGTGTAAAAGACTCTTTTCGCATTTTCGGAAAATCAATTCGGACGCCTTTGCGAGGAAGGTCGCCGAGAAATATGTTTTCTGCAACTGACAGATCTTCGCTTAGACTAAGTTCTTGATGAACTAGGGCAATGCCGGCTTCTTGAGCTGCTTCTGGCGTGAACGACAGGCTTGCTCCAAATGCCTTAACCTCACCTATTGTAGGCGGGTATAGGCCGGCCATAATTTTCATCAGTGTAGATTTGCCAGCGCCGTTTGCCCCAACAATTGCGTGGCAAGTTCCTGGCTGGACTTCCAGACTTACGTCGTTCAGTGCTGTGATTCCACCAAATTTTTTGTGGACCCCGGTAATCTCGAGTACGGGGCCATTTCCAATTTTGTCTTTCATCATTGTGCTTCCCAACAATCTATGACTGTAAAGTAGTAATTTTTAGTGTTCGCACCATGTCTATGAATGTTTTGAACCGTCATGCTGATGGTTCCAGAAGAATTTTGGTTTCTAAACCAGGCTGTTGAGCTCGTGTTAGGGCATCTGTTATTTTCTCAAATGGCAATACTGATGAAATAAGCGGCTGCAAATCGATGTTGGCGTTAGCAATATATTTCAAAACGGTAGGCCAAATCTGTACGGGAGCGCCTGTTGAACTTGTGACTAATAGACTGCGTTGCTGGATAAGACCAATCAGGGCACTGACGCGCTGTGGAGTTGATACCCCCATCAGCAGTACGCGGCCATTTTGAGCACCACTTTCGATGGCCTGTGCCTGTACACTCGGTACTCCTGATGCTTCTACGACAAGATCAGCAAGATCACTGCCGAACTCTTCTGTAAGCATTGCTCGAGAAGAGTCTTTATCCAGCGGATTGTAGACCCTTTTTGCGCCGAGTTTTGTTGCTAGTTCACGTCGTTTAGGGCTTGGGTCAAATGCAACCACCAATGCTCCGGCAGTTACTGCTTGGATCACTGCGGCTAACCCTAGCGCCCCGAGCCCGTGTATGTGCACAACGTCAGAGGCTGACACTCCTCCAACTTGGAGTATGCCTTGCATCATGCAGGCAAATGGTTCGACTACTGCTGCTGTTTTAAGAGTGATGTGTTCTTGCAGTAAAAAACACATTTCAGCAGGCACAGTAAATCGC